>JGI2924J29684_1077448_pt1 | contig 17168 bp, 18 predicted proteins | sample BenlonsequencITS_FD_29684 | JGI IMG/M metagenome (IMG submission 29684)
GCCAGCCGTCGGAAAAACGGCGGGCGGCTCGTCGTAAAGCAATAATTTCGGCGTGGGCCGTGGGATCGCGGTCTGCTTCTCGACGGTTCGTTGCGGTCGCCAGGATCTCCCCGGTCGGCGCGTAAATGACGGCGCCAACGGGAACGTCCCCCTCAGGGGTTTGGCGAGCAATATCCAAAGCATGGCGCATGCGGCGCTCATCGTCTTTGATGCGCGCCTGCACAGGTAAAACGCCCACTAGTCGAATCCCACCACCCGAGCCAGATCATTATCAAAACCGAGTTCTTCCGCGATGCGCAGCAATTGTTCGGAAGGATCCAAATCCATGTCATCGCAAATCACGGAAAGAACCTCCTCAGACAGCCCCAAATCCGCCAAAATATCGAAATCACCTTCTGGCCATGGATCGATGTCGTCCAAATCATCAGGGTTGATATCTGGAAGATCCGCATCGAGTTCATCCATCACCGCGGCGGCGAAATCATCGTCGACAGCCATCGGCGCATCCGAAAGGAAAAGGAATACCCTACTTGGGGTGGGACGCACCATCACAAAATATTCATCATCAACGCACAACAGCGCAAACGCCGGCCCCTCGCTACGCAGCGAGCGAACCGCATTAATAGAGGTAGAGAGCTTGGAGAAGTGATCCTCAAACTCGCGTACCTGCCATTTACCTTCAACTAAGGTAGCCGTAACTGCAAAGCTCAGGCCATCCTCTTCAGTGTTCATAGAGATAACCGTAGTAGGTATGTGCCACACTTGTCAGGTGACTACCAAAGACATTTCCCGCCCAGTATGCATCCTGGGCCTCGGCCTCATCGGCGGATCCCTCCTCCGCGACCTCCATGCAGCCAACCACTCCGTCTTCGGCTACAACCGCTCACGCTCCGGCGCTAAATCAGCCGTCGACGAAGGCTTCGACGTTTCCGCCGATCTTGAAGCAACCCTCCAGCGTGCAGCCGCCGAAGATGCGCTCATCGTCCTCGCGGTCCCCATGACCGCAATCGATTCGCTTCTCGACGCCGTCCACACCCACGCACCAAACAACGGCTTCACCGACGTCGTATCCGTAAAAACCGCCGTCTACGACGCAGTAAAAGCCCGCAACATGCAACACCGTTATGTGGGATCCCACCCCATGGCAGGCACCGCCAACTCCGGCTGGAGCGCATCCATGGACGGACTGTTCAAACGAGCAGTATGGGTGGTCACCTTCGACCAGCTTTTCGACGGCACCGACATCAACTCCACCTGGATCAGCATCTGGAAAGACGTCGTCCAAATGGCACTCGCCGTGGGCGCTGAAGTTGTCCCATCCCGAGTTGGCCCACACGATGCAGCAGCAGCACGAGTGTCTCATTTAACACACATCCTGGCTGAAACCCTCGCCATCGTCGGTGACAACGGTGGCGCACTGTCTCTCTCTTTAGCCGCTGGCAGCTACCGCGACTCCACCCGCGTTGCAGGCACCGACCCAGGACTCGTCCGCGCCATGTGTGAAAGCAACGCCGGCCCACTGGTCAAAGCCCTCGACGAAGCACTGGCGATCCTCCACGAAGCCCGCGAAGGCCTCACCGCAGAACAGCCAAACATCGAGCAACTTGCCGACAACGGCTACCGATCCCGCATCCGCTACGAAGCCCGCTCCGGCCAGCGACGCGCCAAAGAATCCGTTAGCCCTACCATCACCTCATCCAGGCCAGTGCTCCGTCTCCACCCGGGCACACCAAACTGGGAGAAGCAGCTCATCCACGCTGAAACCCTCGGCGCACGGATCGAAGTGTTCTAGTTTTATCGGCTGATGATTCTCAGGCGATTCCTAATGTGAATTCGACACCAAGATTTCTTAATTTTGGCCACCATTTTGCCAAAATCTTGGTGTCGAACGTGCACAAAGTACACACCGGCGCACGCGAAAACCCCAGGCTGACTTTTTAATCAACCTGGGGTTTTAAACTGTGCGCCCGGAGGGATTCGAACCCCCAACCTTCTGATCCGTAGTCAGATGCTCTATCCGTTGAGCTACGGGCGCAGTGCAGATTGTTTACCGTGTGGCGTTCTCTGCAACGACGATTACTTTACACAGCTTCAGAAAGAACAACAAACCCGCAGTTCAACGCCATTTACGTTGACTGCGGGCCTGTTAACTTTTAAAGCATGATGCCAAAGAGTGGGATCGCTACGAAGTAGGTGAAAATCGTAATGAGGATGACTGCGATGATGTTCAGCCACAGACCACCCTTGACCATTTCGCCGATCTTAATGTAGCCGGAGCCGAATGCAATCGCGTTTGGAGGCGTTGCCACTGGAAGCATGAACGCACAGGTTGCGGACAGTGCGACTGGGATGGTCAGCAGCAGAACATTCTGCTCGCCACCTGCGGTCAGTCCGATACCTACGGCGACGCCACCCATGATTGGCAGGAAGGTTGCCGCTGTTGCGGTGTTGGAGGTGAACTCGGTCAGGAACAACACCAGGACAGCAATGGCGAAGATGAGAATGAAGATTGGAAGGGCATCAAGTCCCTTAGCTAGTTCACCGATCCATAGGGAAAGTCCCGTGCTGGTAAACATCGCAGAAAGTGAAAGCCCGCCACCAAAAAGCAAGAGAACATCCCATGGAAGTTCGCCTGCAGTACGCCAATCAAGAATGCGTTCGCCGGTTTTAAAGTTAGCGGGAACGATAAACATCAGCAGGCCGGCAGCGATGCCAATGAGGGAGTCATTGATAGAGAGCTGGGAACCGGTCCAATCTAGAGTTAATGGAATGAAGACCCAAGCCAGTGCAGCTGCCGCAAAAATAACACCCACTGTGACCTGAGGTGCAGTCCACGGCCCCATTTCAGCGATTTCACGTTTGATCAGTTCACGTCCGCCAGGGATTTCTTTCATTTCTGGCTTGAACACGGTGGTCAACACAAGCCACGCGATGATGGTGAAGACGACAGCAATTGGTACACCAAGAATCATCCACTGACCAAATCCGATGTGGATATCATGCGATTCAGACATATACGCAGCAAGCAAGGCATTGGGTGGCGTGCCAATTAAGGTGCCGAGTGAACCGATGGAAGCAGAATAAGCAATGGACAGCATGAGTCCAGTGGCGAATTTCTTTTGGTTTTTCATTCCGCCCACAGTCTCAGCGGTCAGTGCCAGTACCGACATACCGATCGGTAACATAACCACGGCCGTTGCAGTGTTAGACACCCACATGGACAAAAATCCAGTTGCCACCATAAAACCCAAGACCAATTGCTTTGGCTTAGTACCAACAGCTAGCACGACCGCTAGAGCCATACGTCGGTGTAGGTTCCATTTCTGCAGGCCAAGTGCCATAAGAAAGCCGCCCAAGAAGAGGAAGATCGTAGGGTTGGCATACGGAGCTGCTGCCTTCCCAAAGTCCACAACCTGGAAAGCAGGGAATGCAACCAACGGGATAAGTGCGGTTGCTGCTAGTGGGATTGCTTCTGTCATCCACCACACTGCCATCAAGATTGTGACTGCAGCAGTAAGACGCATCGCGTTGTTGGTGTATTCAGTTTCTGGATCGACGCCACTGGATTGCATGACGGTTTCCACGGAGTTCGAGGGGAAGAGAAGATAGACCAGGGCGGCTAAGACGAGGCCGGCAATGATGCCGGTTGCTTGTCGACGCCACTCTCGCCTGTCTCCAACGACCATTACTTCGCCCGGTGATTCTGCCGAGCCTTCTTTAATGTCAGGTGTGCTCATTGCTGAACAATCCTTTTCTGTAATTCACTCCCTTGCTTAAAGAAGGGATGGATTTTCTCACATATTCAGCCCGGTCATCAATGACCATGTAAGCCAACGAGGGAATATTAACGTTCGCAGTGCGAATTGGTAGAAAGATCACGTTCAGCCCCTCCCCCGTCAATCATCACACCTTTTTAAAGGATTGGCCTGACCACTAGTTTCTTGGCGGTAGGTAAATATTACTAAGTCTTGCATTACACCCGCCCCACCCCAATGTGCAATGGTTACGCGAAGTAAAATTTTTTGAACTTTGCTCCAAATTTGATGATTAACCGCGACAGAGAAACTTCATAGAAATGCCGAAGCTGGCAGGCTTGCCAATACGGTTAAGGACTGGGAGTGGACGTCGAAAAGCAAAAATCTTTTAGATTCCGAGCACCAACTTGGCAATTGCAAAGTAGATGATCAAACCTGTTGCATCACAGAAGGTTGAAATAAAAGGATTAGAGAACACCGCTGGGTCCGCTCCGATCGCCTTGGCAATAATTGGCATTACTCCGCCAACTGATGCGGCCATCGTGCACACCGCCAACAATGTCAGACCGATGACAGTGCCTACGGGCATGCCGTAAACAAGCGATGCGATCACAAATCCAACGGCACCCAACAATGCCCCGAGCATGAGGCCGACTCGGATTTCTCTGCCCAAGACGCGGAAGACATCTGATTTTCGGACGTCACCCAATGCGAGCGCACGGGTCACGGTTGTTGCAGCTTGGTTTCCGGTGTTTCCGCCAGTACCAGTGAGCAAAGGAATGAACAATGCCAGTACCACGGCTTCAACCAAGGTGGCTTCGAAAATATCAAGAACTTGAACCGTCAAAATTGCTGACACTGCCAAAACCAGAAGCCATACGATGCGGGACTTCACCAGTTTCCGAATCGGCGTGGATAGATACGGCTGCTGGAGAGGTTCCGAACCACCACTGCGAGCGGAGTCCTCAGAGTCGGCTTGCTCCACGATGTCTTGCGCATCATCGAAGGTCAGCACTCCTAAGAGCATGTTCGATTCATCCACAACGGGCATCGCAACGAGGTCCAACTGTAGGAACCAGCGGGCGGTTTCTTCAATATCCGCGGACGCCAACACCGAAACAGGACGCACCATGATTTCCGAGACTTTTAGAGTGGGATCTGCGATGAACAGCTTTCGCAACGACACCACGCCCATCACTTGGCGAGCACGGTTCACAATAGGTAAGGCATAAATCGTCTCAGCCTCAGCAGCATGATTGCGCACAAAATCTAAGACTTCGGCGACGGACATGTCGTCGAAAAGCAATAAAACCTGGGGCGACATCCAACGTCCAACCGACCCCTTTGCGTAACCCAAGACCAGCTCCGTGACCTGCTTTTCCTGCGGATCGAGACTGCGAAGCAACTCGTCAGCGATCGACGCCGGCAGCTCATCAAGCAGTGAAACGCGGTCATCAGGGTCAAGGTCAGCGAAATAATCCAGCACTTCCGCATCCTGAAAAGCACCAATGAGATCAGCCTGGAGTCGCGGACCAAGAGCATCGAAGACCAACAACGATCGATCTTTACTGAGCAGACGCAGCAGTACCGCACCTTTAGTTATAGAAGTTCGCTCAACCTGATCAATAACCTCCTGGATCGGCATCGCTTCCAACGTTGCAGCGACGTCCCTCGCCTCGCCCAGTTCCAACTCTTTCATGTCACACACCTCTCCCCTCAACAAGCCCGATTTCAGGCGCATCTGAGCCTATCAGGGAAAATACGAGGTTTAAGATTTTAGATTAAATCCTGTTTGAAGCGCAGCCTGAATTCCTGCACGAACTGCGCCTTCAAGGTGTCCACCAAACTCAGTGGCAACTTCCGTTGATGCCCAATGAATTCGCCCATGTCCGAGTGGTTGTTGGAACAGCTCATGCCCAAAACCCCCAGCCGATGCGGCTTGTGTGGGTAAGGTGTATTTCTCCTTTGCCCAATTCATCACAGCTATATGTTGTGGATGCGCTGCTTTTCGCACGTCAGCTGGTAAATCTAGGGTGAAACCAATCAACTCGGCAGCGAGTGCCGGTGGAACCGCAATGATGACGTGCTTTGCCCTCACAATCTGTTTGGAAGACTTCACAACGATTTCCCCATCTTCCTCACTGAGAGAATGGACGGGGTCCCCGAGTTCTAAAACTCCTGGCTTGAGCTGGGCTGCAAGCCCGAGCGCAAGCGAGGAGGCCCCTGCTTGGAACCTGCCTGAAGCAGCGTCTATGGGGTTACCCCGCAGGCGGCTCGGGGCGTCGACAAGCGTCTCAAAAAGCGCATCACCCTCGATGGCCTGAGGGAATGTGCCGAGGCCGAGATTATTGACGAGTTGCTGCACAAGTGGTTCGTTGAGCCAGAACCATGTTGCGCCGAGGTCCAGGAACAAATCGGACTGTTGGACAGACACTGCTCGGCCGCCAACTCTTGAGCAGGCTTCGAAGCATTTGATGTTTAGACCTGCGCGGTCCAACAGTTGCGTGGCGATGAGGCCAGAAATGCCGGCTCCGACGACAACGACATCATAAATTGGGCTTGCTGTTGGCATTATGAATTCGGCTCCAAGACAATACGGAAACGTGGTTTACCAGCTGAAATACGTGCAATAGCCTCGTTGGCTTGATCGAGAGGCATCCGTTCAATAAGCGGTTTCACGCCATGGAGATGAGCAAATTTCATAGTCTGTTCCGTGTCATTCGCACTTCCAGTGAGGTGACCTGTGATGATCTGACGGTTCATCATCAATTGGGCTGCCGAAACGGTGATATCTCCCCCATCAACTCCGATAATGGTTAGCTGCCCGCCAATAGAAAGACCGGTAGACAACTCCGAAAGAGGCTCCGTGGTGGACGCAGTAGACAAGATCAAGTCAGCCCCGCCAAGTTCAAATAACGCCTGGCCAGGGTGCAGATCATTGCTATCGATGTAGTGGTTGGCGCCAAGTTGCCTAGCTAGCTCCTCACGCTCTAAACCGCGGGCGATGGTGATGGTTCGATAACCCATTTTCGCAGCAAACTGAATAGCTAGGCGCACTAAACCGCCGATTCCAAAGACCGCGACAGCCGCACCGGGATCCAGCTTCAGGTTTCGCAACGCATTGAATGTTGTCACACCTGCGCAGCCCATCGGGGCGGCCTCGTAAAAGTCCATGCCATCTGGAATCGCAGCAAGAGCCTCCGCTGGAACAACAATATTCTGTGCCCAACCACCCGCATAAGAAACGCCAGGAATCTTCCGCTCTCTGCAATGCACAGGATCACCTGCACGACAAAAAGCGCAGTCACCGCAATTGCCACCAAACCAACCGATTGCAACGCGATCACCAACCGTCCACCGAGATACGTTTTCACCAATTTCCGCGATGGTTCCTGCAATCTCATGACCAGGGGTAACAGGAAAAACAGTGTGCTTCCCCGATGCTGCTGCCGTGCCAATATCTGCATGGCACACACCACTAGCAGCGATTTCCACGCGGACTTCCCTCGATTTCAACGGAGCAGGTTGCACGAGATTCGCGGCTAACGGTGCACCGGATTCGGATACCTGCATGGCAATGTATTTGGGCATTTGGTTCTGCTTTCACTAAAGAACTTCTGAGCGCGCTATCGTTGGTCGATGCTATTGGTCTGGGTACTTCTCCGGTAGACCATCACTCTGAATAAGGGGGATAACATATAGTTATGACCAAACGGCTCAGCCTTGAAGGGCTCCGCTATGCGCAGGCCGTCGCAGAAACTCACTCATTCAGCGCAGCAGCCCGCGAATACGGAGTCACCCAACCTGCGCTATCCAACGGCATCGCCAAACTGGAAGATCGGCTCGGTGAACAACTCTTCGATCGATCTACTCAAGGCGTCACCCCGACGTCCTTTGGCCTCCACATCCTCCCCCTGATCCAACGCGCGCTGACTGAAATCGACGCAATCACCGCGGAAGCGCACCGTTTGATTAACTCAGAAGCACGCAGCATTCGAGTTGGAATCTCCCCACTTATCAACCCTCAACTGGTTGCACGAACATATACCGCGGTTCGTGAGCTTCCCACAGCACACGACCTAGTACTCCGCGAAGCAAACATGAAAGAACTACATGAAGGACTTCTTGCAGGTGAACTTAATGTAATTCTCATTCCCGCAGTGAAACCACTACCCCATTTTGAACACCGCATCATTGACTCCGAACCAGTCGTTATCGTCGAATCCACCCAGGACAGCACCGACCCCATAGAACTTCGCGAGACTCAGCACGAACCGTTCATTCTGGTACCCGACACATGCGGTTTAACCACTTTCACCAATCAACTGTTTGAAACAAATGACCTGGCATTAAACGCCTATTCCGGCGAAGCAGCCAGCTACCAAGTACTCGAACAGTGGGCCACACTTGGACTCGGATCTGCAATGCTTCCACTTTCTAAACTCAGCTCCCCTACAGCACCCCATTGACCACTCCGCGAACAAGGCCTCGACGTGGAAATCTTCTACGAAGCAGTGTGGTCACCTGGAACAAATTTATCCGAAGATATAGAGAAACTCGCGCGCCTACTCACTGAAACCGAAAGCTGATCATAACTATTACTTATGGTCACATTCATCAAAATCACCTACTCAAACTTTCCTCTGCGCCATAACGTGAAGTGAGTGCCGGGGCAGTCCCGGCAGCACCCAAAAGCGCATTTTTGATACGAAAGTGAGTCATACGATGGCAGCATTTCTAGAGATCACCTTGAAAATCAATGACGAAGGCCGCCCATCAGCAGCTGGCGTCTACCAGGAATACAAGCAACCATTCCTCAGCTCAATTGCTGGCGCTACAAGCAAAGAACTCCTCATCCGAGAAGAAGACGTGCAGGTGCTCCACGGCTGTGACACCGTAGCTAATGCTGAAGATTATCTTGTCAGCGAACTGTTCACGGCCGATGTTGTCGGTGGTCTAGCTCCACTATTGCAGGCTGATCCAGAGATTCGTATTTACCAGGTCGCGTAACTGCTGTGGCAGGCTCATCGCTTTGGAGTTGTGCTGATAAGACGCCACAACTCCAAAGTGAAGGACTTGTTATCCTCACTAAAAGCTAACGAGAGTTTGCCCTGTCAGAAGCCGCCTTGATTTGCATCGCCCGCGCAACCCCCACGCGAGAACCAATCGCAGTAGCTGCATCAAAACTAAACATAGGTCGATTTCTCTTTAATATGTCGCTCGTATTGAAATCTTCACAAGGACGATTCCGTAAGAGATGCAGTTTAGACTCCAAAGTGAATGAACCATAAACTTTAAACGTACTTATATCGTCCGCTATCCATTGATATCTGGAGTCTTCAATTAGTTGCCTATCTATAGCACGTGAAACATAGGCAGCAATCCAGTCCGCAAACTGAATGTTCGACGACAATGCACTATCAACATGCATGGGAGGTTCAACGATTGAACGCATTTCTGGATGCTCTCCCGATCTAGAAAAGATATGAGAATACATTTCAGCGATTCGCTCTTTCCTAGACTTTTCGTTGATGCTGTCGACCAGAACCATTAGATTTCTATCTTCGCGATTCGCCTGAGTTGCGAGACGATTGAGTGTCTCACGCATTGCTTCCCGTTCACGTCCTACTTGATCTAGTTTCGTCTGTCGTGGAGTCCCGATTGGTTTTTCATCGACGTAATAAAATAGATGTCCACCCAGTTTTTGAAGACGTTCTACCAGAGAACCAAAAATTCTAAGGTTTTCAGGTCGGACAATTGGAGTATCCGGACGAAAGAGGTCGGCTCCTTTCACTTCCCACCTTGCAGGATTAGGTGCATTAACTATTTCCGTGGAAAAACGGATTCGCTTTTGTTTTGTAAATTCAGAACCAAACGCCCGAGCGTTTTCAGCTGGTATCAAGAAGCCGGCATACCCGAAGGCCGGTGATGTCTTGTATCGAGGATCCTGTCGAGAAACGAATGCCCCAGTTTCACCCACTTCGTCAATATAACCCAGAAGCAAAATTCCCCCTCACAACGACAAAAGCCCGTACTTAATGCACGGGCTTTAGCGGTTGGTGCTGAGGACCCTATTTCATGCCCCGCTTCCACCTATTAAAATAACCCGTGATTTTTACCTTAGCAAGACCGGGTGACACGGTTACCCCCATCGTTTTTGCTCTAAAACAACGGCATTCGAGAAGCAGACAAACAGCAATCAGTTCCGTCTTATTTAAGTTCCACGCCGCGTCCCTGTCCTAAATTACAAACACCAAATACTTGACAAGCATGACAAAACCCCAGGCAAACAGCGTGTTTACCTGGGGTTTTACTTGTGCGCCCGGAGGGATTCGAACCCCCAACCTTCTGATCCGTAGTCAGATGCTCTATCCGTTGAGCTACGGGCGCTTTCTCGCTTGACCGAAATCAAGCTAGAGCGGAGACGAGAGGATTTGAACCTCCGGTCCCCCGTTAAGAGGACAACTCATTAGCAGTGAGTCCCATTCGGCCGCTCTGGCACGTCTCCTTAGTTCGCTCGGGCTGGCCGATAGAACCGATATGTTACAGTACCCCCTCTTGCTAAATTTCAGCAAACCTGCAGGTAAATGACTTAATCGGATGCGTGTCCATAGGGGCTAGTACTGTGTAAATCATGATTAGAGCAGATTTGGCAACTATCCCTACTTATGTCCCTGGCCGTCGTCTTGTTGATGCTACGAAGTTATCTAGTAATGAAGTTAGTTTTTCCCCTCTCCCGGCAGCAGTTGATGCGGTGACGGAGGCTACTTGGGGGGCTAATCGGTACCCGGATATGGGTGCGGTTGAGCTCCGTGAGGCTCTTGCAGAGCATTTAGAGGTTGAGTTTGACCAGGTCACGGTAGGTTGCGGCTCGTCTGCGCTGTGTCAACAGCTGGTTCAGGCAACGTGCGCTCAGGGCGATGAGGTCATTTTTCCATGGCGCAGCTTTGAGGCTTATCCAATTTTCGCGCAGGTCGCGGGCGCCACTCCTGTTGCCATTCCGCTGACTGCTGATCAGAATCATGATCTTGATGCGATGGCAGCCGCGATCACTGATAAGACCCGCCTCATTTTCATCTGCAACCCCAACAATCCTTCGGGCACCACCATCACCCAGGCGCAGTTTGATAATTTCATGGAAAAGGTTCCAAACGATGTCGTTGTTGGGCTGGATGAGGCTTATTTTGAGTTCAACCGCGCGGACGACACCCCAGTTGCCACTGAGGAAATCCACCGCCACGACAACGTGATTGGTTTGCGCACGTTCTCCAAGGCGTATGGCCTGGCGGGCTTGCGTGTTGGTTACGCCTTCGGAAACGCAGAGATCATCGCAGCGATGAATAAGGTGGCTATTCCTTTCGCGGTGAATTCAGCAGCTCAGGCGGCAGCGCTTGCGAGTTTGAATTCTGCCGATGAGTTGATGGAACGGGTGGAGGAAACCGTCGAAAAGCGTGATGCTGTGGTGTCAGCGCTTGGTGCTGCGCCGACGCAGGCCAATTTCGTCTGGCTGCCGGGCGAGGGCGCCGCTGAGTTGGCGGCTAAATTGGCCGAGCACGGCATCGTGATTCGCGCGTTCCCCGAGGGTGCGCGCATTTCGGTGACCAACGCCGAGGAAACTGACAAGCTGCTGCGCGCGTGGGAGGCCATCAATGCTGGGTAGTCTTTGGCGTTTTGCGGTGCGCACCGCAGCAGGCGCGGTGGCGTTGTGGGTGGTTATTAAGCTTATCGACGGCATCTCCCTGAGTTTTCCCACCACACCTCTCTATCAGGACGGTCAGCACGACAATCTGCTGACATTCCTGGCGGTGGCAGCAATCATTGTCGTGTTGAATGCCACGGTGAAACCCGTCTTGAAGCTGCTTGGTTTGCCGTTGACAATCATCACCTTGGGTCTGTTCTCGCTGGTCATCAACGCGGTAATCATGCTGCTGGCGGAGTATGTGTCAGATTTGATCGGTTTCGGTCTACGCATTGAAACCTTCGGTGCGGCCTTCTGGGGTGCGATTGTGCTGGCGTTAGTGAACTGGGTTCTTGGCCCCATTACCGGCCTCCTCGGTGCAAAAAAGGACTAACCATGGCGGATCTGAGCATTGAACACGTATCAAGGTTTTTCGGCGATGCCATCGCCTTGAACGATGTGTCATTGACCGTCCCCTCAGGCTCCATCACCGCCATCATCGGGCCGTCCGGGAGCGGTAAAACCACGTTACTGCGTTTGCTGGCAGGCCTTGATTCACCCGATGAAGGCACCGTGAGCATTGGGAATAAGATCGCCAAGCTGGGTGACACTGCGCTGTGTTTCCAGGATTCGCCTTTGTATCCGCACCTTAATGTGTGGGAAAACGTGGCATTTCCGCTCAAGCTCAAAGCCACCAATACTGCAGATGAGGTGGTGAAAAAGCGGGTGAGTGATGTTTTGGAAATGCTCGAAATTGCTCCCCTCGCCCGCCGGAAAATTACCGAACTCTCCGGCGGGCAAAAACAGCGCGTCGGCATTGCTCGAGCACTGGTCAGAGACGTAGAGGTTTACCTTTTCGACGAACCGATGGCCCACCTCGACCAAGCCTTAGCCCGCGATATTGTGGCCGATCTGCGCAAAATTCAACAATCGTTGGGACTGACGTTTGTATACGTCACCCACAGCAAATCCGAGGCATTCGCGCTCGCCGACCAAATTGTCGTGCTGGTAGATGGCCAAGTCGCGCAGGTTGGTGAGGCGGAGGAGCTCGTCGAAAAGCCAAAAACCCTAGAAATAGCCGAGTTCCTCTCCCCCACCGAGCTCAATGTGCGCCGGCGTGGGGACGCCGTGGAGGCATGGCGACCCGAAGACACCCAGCTCGCCCGCGGTGGCACTGCGACCGTGGAAGCCGTGACGTATTTGGGCCGCGAGTGGCTTGTACAAACCACCGAGGGGCACGCCGTGTCGGAGGAAAAATTCGACGTCGGCGAAAGCGTCACGCTAACCCAGAAGAAGGTGTTTAGTTTCTAGCCGCCTGCAAAAGGAGGGAGCACATCCACTCGTGATGCCCCGCTGAGCGAGGCGGAAGAATCAGCCGAACGGCCATCGATAAGGAAGGTGCAGCGATCAAACACCTGCGCCAACGTCATGCCCGCTGCGGTGGTTTCAGTGTGCTGCTCACCGAGCTGTTTCAGCAGATCGCTGAGTGTAAGTTCACTTGGTGCCACAGTTTCCTGCGCCACCCCACGAGCTGCCCGAGCTGCCGCAAAATAATGAATGTCCATGTTGTTGAAACTTCCCTCTGGATTAAGTACTGAACTAATCGTAGGAAAGGCGCAGTACTTAAACAAGGAGCGTTTAATTTCCACCCAATCCCACTGAAAGTTTCCCACCCCACAGTTATGCTGATTAAGTACTGAACTTACCGTAGGAAAGGCACTCAGGTGAACAAAAGTATCCGTCGAGCTCTCTACAGTTTCATCACTATTTCGGCGGGTATCTCACTCGTAGCGTGCTCTTCTTCAGACACCGCAAGCACTACCACCCAGAATGCCTCTGCTACCGAAGCAGCTGGGGTTTCCGGAACCGCTAGCGTTTTCGCTGCGGCGTCTTTGACCAACGTTGCTGAGGATCTCGCGGCTGCGTTCAACGAAGACAATCCTGATGCAAAGTTGGAGTTTAACTTCGCTGGTTCTTCCGCGCTGGTTCGCCAGATCAGCGAAGGCGCACCATCTGATCTGTTCATTTCTGCGGACATCGCCAACATGGACGATGCGCTGGCACTTCCAGAATTTGCCGGCGCAACCTCGAAGGTCATCGCTACCAACAAGCTGGTGCTGGTCACCGCAGACGGCAACCCCGGCGAAATTTCAGAGCTTGCCGACGTCAAGGACTCCCTCGTTGCTATCTGCGCCCCTGAAGTTCCATGTGGAACCATCACCCACGAGGCTTTGGACTACGCAGACATCGAGTTGAACACCAGCTCTGAGGAAGCCAATGTTGCTGATGTCGCCACGAAGATTTCCACCGGTGCAGTTGATGCGGGCTTTGTTTACCAAACCGACGCTCAGTCTTTGGCTAAAACTCAGGACAACACTGTCATTGAACTCGAAGGTATCGACGCCAACGAATACCCAATGGCATTGACCACCACCGGTGAAGACAACGAGGTAGCGAAGGCTTTCGCAGAGTTCCTCAGCAGCGATCGTGCCAAGGAGATCCTTGCCAGCTATGGTTTTGGCACAAACTAAAAAGGCTCGTCGAAGCGAGAATCATATCCTCCCAGGGTGGTTGCTCATCCCAGCCACCCTGGCCATGCTGCTGATCATTGGACCTATTTTTGCTTTGCTGTTGCAGATCCCCTGGGATCGGTCTTGGGAGTTGCTTACCGCGCCGGAATCTTTAGGAACCGCACGGTTATCTATCGGAACTGCTCTGTTTTCTACCGCGCTATGCGCAATTGTGGGTTTCCCGCTAGCGTTGGCGCTGCATTTATATGAGCGTTCGCACCCCAGGGTGACATCAGTTTTGACGGTGCTGGTTTATGCGCCTTTGGTGTTGTCGCCGGTGGTGTCTGGTTTGGCGCTGACTTTTCTGTGGGGCAGGCGTGGTTTTTTAGGTTCTTGGCTTGATCAGGTTGGATTGCCGATTGCATTTACCACCACGGCTGTGGTGTTTGCCCAGGTGTTTGTAGCGTTGCCATTTTTCATTTCCACTGTGACTACTGCACTGCGTGGCATTCCAAAACAGTTTGAGGAAATCGCAGCTACTGAAGGCGCAACCCGCTGGGAGATCATGCACAAGATGATCATTCCGCTGGCGATGCCTGGAATTTTCACCGGTATGATTTTGGGATTCGCCAGGGCCTTGGGCGAGTATGGTGCGACACTGACTTTTGCTGGAAATATTGCAGGTGTTACCCGCACCATTCCGTTGCATATTGAGCTTGGTTTGAGTTCCAATGACATGGATAAAGCCTTGGGAGCGGTGATTATGCTTTTGGCTGTCTATGTCCTCATCATTGGAGCCATCGGAGCGTTACGATTGTTTTCCAAGGTGAGAAAGGTTTAATTGATGTCTCGTTCGCCGGAGCAACATTTGGCAGAAATTTCAGCGCTGCTTCCCCCACAAAAGTCCACGTTCGTGAATCTGCGCGAAGCGTTGGGACGCCGCACGTTTTCAGCGGTCACTGCGCAGTGGGATTCGCCACGTTTTGATAATTCCCAAATGGATGGCTTCGCGCTTGGCCCCTCACATCTTAACGGTGGCACCTTCGCAGTCGGTCCAACCATTCCCGCTGGTCATGATCCTGATCAGTGGTACCCACGAGGCATCGAAAAAGACATCGCGCCGATTATGACGGGTGCGCGCCTTCCTAAAAACACCGCCGCGATCATTCCTGTGGAGAAAACCACACCGGGAAATTTCGACGCCCCACAGGTAGAAATCCCCGCCACCCCGCAAGGTCAGTTCATACGGTTGCAGGGTTCGGATATTACTGCCGGCGACGAGATCATTCCAGCAGGTACGGAGCTTAACTCGGTGCACATCGGGGTGTTGGCTAGTCAGTCGATCAAGAGCATTGAAGTCGCAGCAAAGCCACGTGTCCTCATCATCACCGGCGGGTCTGAAATTTCAGAACAGCACGGACCCGCCACGATCCCTGATGCCAACGGCCCTCTGCTTCGTTCCCTGTGCGCCCGCAACAATATCGAGGTCATCGCGGGACTGCACACCAACGACGATCCTGAACGACTCCGCTTTGAACTGGAAAACGCCATTGACCAGTATCAACCGGATGTCATCATCACCTCTGGTGGTATCAGCCACGGTAAATTTGAGGTGTTTAGGCAGATCCTCGAAGGCACCCCGAACTCCTGGTTTGGACATGTCGATCAGCAGCCTGGCGGTCCTCAAGGCATCTCCACTTTTGCTGAAACTCCTGTCATTTCACTTCCCGGAAATCCGATTTCCACCTTGGTGAGTTTCACACTTTTCGTCGCGCCAGCGCTCAACCGCCAGCCGCTCCGCCACCTCGATGCCCGCATCACCGCTCCGGTCCAGGGCTTGCAAGACAATCGCGAGCAATTCCTTCGCGGCACCATCAGTTACCGCAACGGCCACGTCCTCGCCACGCCTCTCCTGGGCACCAGTTCCCACCTGCTGGTTCAAGCTGCCACCGCAGACTGTCTGATCAGGATCCCGGCGCGGACTACGGTGGAGGAAAACGACATCGTTAAGATTTACCCATTCAACTAACAGGAGTTAATTTAATGAGCGAGCTCACCCACGTTCGAGCAGACGGTTCCGCACATATGGTGGATGTGACGGGCAAAAATGAAACATCGAGAACTGCTGTTGCCGAAGGGTTTGTGAAGATGAGGGGGGACGTCGTAAAGCAGCTTTTTAGTGCTGGTCTGCCTAAAGGCGACGCGCTACCTGTGGCGCGGATTGCGGGTATCATGGGTGCGAAGAAGACGCCGGACATTATCCCTTTATGCCACCCGTTGCCGCTGGGCAAAATTACTGTGGATTTTTTTGAGCTTACTGATGGTGTTCGGATTGAGGCTTCGGTGAAAACGCGTGGGGTTACTGGTGTGGAAATGGAGGCGTTGACGGCCGTGAGCACTGCGGCGCTGACGGTATACGACATGATCAAGGCTGTGGATAAGATGGCCGTGATTGATGGCATTCGTGTGCTGTCGAAAACTGGCGGTAAATCTGGGGATTGGTCTGTTCAGTGACAGCTCTGGTTATCGTTGCGTCCACTCGCGCCGCTGCCGGGGTGTATGAGGATCGCTCTGGCCCAATTTTGGTGTCGTGGCTGCGTGCAAAAGGTTTTGACACACCCGCCCCCGTGATCGTGGCGGACGCCAACCTGCCCGCATTCCTGGACGAGCTGGAATTTCCGCAGGTAGTACTTATTTCAGGCGGCACCGGACTCACGCCTGATGACATCACCGTGGACACTTTAATCCCGCGCCTCGACAAAGAAATCCCCGGCATCGCCCACGCTTTTTGGAATTACAGCATGGACGCCGTCCCGACCGCAGTATTGTCGCGCACCGTCGCGGGCACCATCGGCGGCAGTTTCATCATGGCGCTGCCCGGCTCCACGGGTGCGGCGCGCGATGCCACCGCTGTCCTCGACCCACTCATTGATCACATCACTGGAACTCTGCAAGGCCACCATGAACACTGACCCCGCTTACGTCGCCGAACAAACCGGCAAACTCATCGACGCTTTCCTCACCACCGACCCCCTCGAACCGCTGCTCGACGCCGCCAAAAACGGCGTCTGCACAGAGGCGATGGGCGCGCTGGTCACCTTCGAAGGCATCGTCCGCGACCACGACGGCGGCGCCCGCGTGACCTCCCTGACCTACACCGCGCATCCCACCGCGCCGCAGGTCCTTTCTGCTGTCGCGGACTCCATCGTTGAAAAACACCCGCGC
>JGI2924J29684_1077446_pt1 | contig 17134 bp, 10 predicted proteins | sample BenlonsequencITS_FD_29684 | JGI IMG/M metagenome (IMG submission 29684)
CCGGAATTGGTCCGGATAATTAATGATTCGGAAATAAAAGTGCTTCTTGTTAGTGAGGAATTTCAGTCAACCATTATGTCTATAGCTCCAGAGTTAAATACTGTAACTAATTATATATTTACTGTCGGAGATCAGTCCAAGGTACCCGAGGGGTGGCAGCAATACGAAGATTTACTGGCAAAAAGCTCTTGCCAGGATCCGGGAATGGGGGAGCCGGATGAAGATGAAACAGCGGTTATCCAATATACAAGTGGTACCACAGGTATCCCTAAAGGAGTTATGCAGACCCACCGAAATTACTATGCTTGTGCCAGGGCGCAAGTAATAACTACAGATTTCCGGTTTCACGATATAGGGGTAATCGTCACACCATGTTATCATTCGTTTGCTACTGTACCTATTTATGCATACTATTGGAGAGGATGTACTATCGTTATATTAAAAAAGTGGGATATAGTGGAATTCTGTCGAGCTATCGAAGAGGAACGTATTTCTGCAGGGAAGATTGTTACCCCTATGCTCAATGAATACTTACAGTATCCGGATAAAGATAAATTTGATCTATCAAGTCTTAAGAAAATTGGATTCGCCGGTGGTCCAATGCCTCCGGCAATTTGGGTAAAGTGTGTTGAAGAATTTGGTAAAATTTTTAGTACTGCCCTGGGACTTACTGAAACTACAGGAACAGTTACTGCTTTAACTAGAGAAGAACTGGAGAATGTAGAACCAGGATCAAAATTATATAGATCTGTTGGCAAGGAAGTCTTTGGTATGGAAGTCAGAGTAATAAACGGCGCAGGAGAAGATGTTGCCCCGGGCGAGGTGGGGGAAATTATTACCAGAGGCGAGCATGTAATGAAAGGATACTGGAAAAATCCAGAGGAAACTGCCAAGGTATTGAGAGATGGCTGGATCTATACTGGTGATGCCGCCACAATAGACGAGGAAGGATATATATACATTGTAGATAGACTCAAGGACATGATTATCACCGGCGGAGAAAACGTTTACCCGGCGGAGGTGGAAGCTGCACTCTACGAACACCCTGCAATTAAGGAGGCAGCAGTCATAGGTGTGCCGGATCCCCGTTGGATAGAAGCAGTAAAGGCTGTGGTTTGTCTTAAGGAGGGGTATGAGGCAACTGCTGAAGAAATCATTCAGTTTTGCAAGGGAAAGATAGCGAGGTACAAAGTTCCGAAATCCGTTGATTTTATTAAAGAGTTACCCAGGAACCCAAGCGGAAAGATTCTTAAATTTGAATTGCGAAATTATTACTCCAAAAATGCGTAAAACAAGCTGAATTGATATATATTCGATAATCACTGCTTTTCTTAATTTTGGTAATGGTTTATTGGTAATTATTAGACATGCTTTGGCATCTGTTACAATCTTTGAAATCCCTGACCTATGCCGCCCGCCTAGTGCGTAAGACCGGTGCCGGGCGGTGCGGTGTTGGGGACAGCGCACTAGTCAGCAGAGACGTTATTCCATCCACCTGACCAAATCTTAATCTCACTACACTTTTAAGTCCCAACAATTTTTATATAATTAATCTTTTGCCGTATAAGGGGAACGGTCTAAATATTAAGTATTGTCTAAATATTACAAAATATAAGGAGGAATAATTTAAATGAGTGGGACTGGAACGTCAACCAAGGTAAAAACCCCGACTAAACAGGGGCCTCCAAATTTGAAACTTGTCTGTGCCTTATTGTCAGTGATTGCTGGTATAGCTATAGCGCTAATACCTCCTCCAGATGGACTATCGGTGCAAGCCATGCATGCGTTGGGTATTATGTTAGGGGCAATCTTATTTTGGGTTTTTAATATTTTACCAGAACACGTAACAGGAATATTAATGTGTACTTTGTGGGTTATTGTTGGCGCCGTTCCCTTTCAGAAAGCTTTTGCAGCATATAGCACAGATACTCCATGGTTACTAATTCCTGCCTTTGCTATAGGTATCGCTGCTCAAAAAGCCGGGTTGCTAAAACGGGTGGCACTTAACGTAATGAAAGTCTTTCCGCCTACTTTTAAAGGCCAGACCCTAGCATTATTAAGTGCAGGTACAATTATTTCTCCGGCTATTCCCTCCGTAACTGCAAAAGCCGTTTTTGCATCACAGCTCACCAAAGCAATTGGTGATAGGATGGAATATGAGGAAAAAAGCGCCGGGGCTGCTGGTTTATATGCCGCTATGTATCAAGGTTTTGTGACTATGTTCCCTTTATTTCTTACGGCAGGTATATTTTCTATTATAATGAGAAGTTGTCTTCCCACTGAAATTCAGGCGCAATTTACTTGGGTAAATTGGTTATGGTCTGCTCTCCCCTGGGGGATAGCTGTCTTTATTGGCAGCTATTTAGCTATACAGTTTCTTTATAAACCTGAGCAAAAACAAGAGCTATCAAAAGAATATTTTATAACTCAACTTAAGGAACTTGGTCCTATGAATAGGGACGAAAAGATTATTGCAGTAATAGTAGCATGTTGCTTGTTGCTATGGATGACTGAAAAAATACATCATCTTACAGCTGCACAGGTTGCTTTACTGGCATTAGTTGCATTGTTTGTGTTCAAGATATTAAGTACTTCGGATTTTCGTACAAAGATTCCCTGGGAAATGATTGTGTTTATTGGCGGAGTAATGGCTTTGGGCAGTGTGATTACCTTCCTTGAAATTGATACTTGGATGGGAACAGTTCTAGGGCCTGTAATTACTCCACTTATTGGCAATATGTTTATTTTTGCTCCATTATTAGCAATTGCCATATACCTAATACGATTTGTTTTGGTCGCACAGTCATCTACTGTTATGATTTTTACCGTTATGTTAACACCATTTGCTTTGCAGGTTGGAGTTAATCCATGGATTGTGGGCCTAATCATTCTAACTAGCGCAAATGTATGGACGGTGAAATACCAGAACACAACTCACATTGCTGCTATGTCGGCAACAGGTAACGAGTTTATAAAACAATCCCAGGCCGCCAAGATGTCTATAGCGTATATGCTAATTAACATTATAGCTATAGTTGTGAGTTTACCATGGTGGAAGATGCTTGGTTTGATTCCTTAAATTAGTTTAGGAAAGGGCTTAATTATATCCCGGGTCTTTTCAAAAGGGGATAACCATAGCCATCCCGGAAGAAGGTTTTTTTAATGTTAATCAAACTTACGGAAAAGCTCTATTTTATAGCTGGAGAACGGAAAGGTATGTTTCCCTTTTGTCACGGGTTGCTAGTTAATGCCGATATCAAAGTCTTGATAGACAGCAGTTTTGGCCGGAGCAGGTTGGAGCCTATTCAAGCTTTTGGTAATGTAGATGTGATTATTAATACCCACTACCATCCGGATCATACTTACGGCAACCGGTTGTTTCCTAATGCAAAAATTTGGGCCCACCATTTGGATGCTCCGGCTTTGTTTTCGAGGGAAGTTTTTTTAACCTATACAGGATTAAATAGGATTGAAAACCGGATTTCGCTGGAAGATCAATTCCCCGGTCGTTTTGCGAAAAGGCACGTAGCTCGGGTGTTGTCCGATGGGGAATTATTGGATTTCGGTGGTATTTCTCTCCAGGTTGTCCACCTCCCCGGACACACACCGGGTCATATAGGTTTTTACCAATCAGATGAGGGAATCTTATTTAGCAGTGATATTGACCTATCCCCGTTCGGGCCATGGTACGGAAATGCGCGTTCTGACTTGGAGGATTTTATTGTTTCCATTCGTAAAGTAGCCAATTTTAATCCGAGAGTTTTGGTTACGAGCCATACCGGTATTATTGTTGACCGGATTCCCGAGAGAGTTAAAGTATACGAAGAGATAATTGAGAAACGTGACGAGCGTATATTAAATGCTCTGTCAGCTGAGAAAAGCATGACAGAACTTGTGAATATGAAACTAATTAGTAAGCGGTTTTCAGAACCTGAGGAGATTGCTCGCTTTTTTGAACAGGTTATGCTGGAAAAACATTTGGAGCGTCTGATAAGTCAGGGGAAGGTTGTTTCTAAAGCAAATGGTTATTATAAAGTCTGCTTTTAGGAAGAGATCGGAGGGATCAGCAAAATTGTTTAGCAGCAGCTACGATGATAAACAAAATGGAATATAACCGGAAAAAGGATACAAAAAAGATCATGTGGCAGCTAGCACCTGCCACATGATCCCTAAAAATTAATACCCAAAAACAAATGAATATAACACTGGTTCAGGCCAAATACAAGCCTTTCGAAAAAATTTCAACTATAATCTCTTAGTCCTTCCGCGACATTCGAATGATGGTATCCACTAGGTTCTGTAAGCCATATTTGTCTACCAATGATTGCAACCCTGTCTCCATATCGCTCATATTTGCTTCTTCTTCCTCGACTTCCTCTTCTCTTTCTTCGTAAGTCAGTGCTTCGGCTAAGCACCACTGAACACACAAGGGCTCTTTTTGGGGCGGATCGTCTTCACACATATCGCATTTAAGGGGGAGGCCGGAATCGGGTTCTTTGAAAATGTTTCTCGATGGGCAAGATGCTCTGCAGAAAGCACACTCATCGTATTCCTTTCCATCAATGACATATTTGTCCCTGCCCATACATTCTGCAGTAGCAATCTCGCCCGCATATACAGGAACATATATATCTTTTAGTGGGTCACGAATTACCCGGATTCGGGACCTCGCTATATTATTACTGCTATATTTTGGCGTAGCATGAAATGCGGAGCAAATTATCTCACATGCTCGACAACCATTGCATTTATCTGGATCAATTTTTATTGTCTTAATGATTTTCTTTTTTTTATCACCACAACTCATGTTTACACCTCCTTCTTTTCTCCTGCAGAGATCTCTGCGGAAGGTGTATTACCATTATCTGAATAGATTCCTCTCATTTCGAAATCTTCAAAAACGTAATCCATACCCAACTCATGTAAAAACTCTTTTGTAGGAATACCCTGATTATCCCACCCCTTGAATTTGTAATACTCATCCAAAAGCTTGGCTTCAAGCTCGGGAAATCTATGCTTCCAATGGTTTTCCGGTGGCTTCTCATCAGCTTTCCTCATGCCTCTTCTTATATTGATGGCCCTAACTAGATTTCGGGTTCTCTTGGTTACCTTTACCAGCTCGGCTTCATCAATATCTAACCCAGTTGCAGCTGAAATGATATGCGGGAAATTGTGTATATGGTAGGGAGGTTTCATAGCAAAGGATGAGACAAGGGTACAAATGCCTGTGCAGTCATCGATATAGTGCATCATCTCCATCCAGTCAACAATTTCGCAACATGCTTGAATGGGTGGGTTATATGGAAAGGAGCGCGGTTCCCAGTTCAAAAAATACTCCTTGATCCTTTCATTAGGAACCTGGATCCAATCCTTTATAAAGTCTTCCCGTTCTTCCCTTGTTTCCGGAGGGTTCTGCGGGAACTGTCCTTCAATCTGGGTGATATTAATCTTCTCACCGGTGCAATACATAAGATAATAAAAGGGATTCATCATGCCCAGCTTAAGAGGTGCCTGCTCATGTTTTTTGATGCTATTATGATCGTACGCTTCTGCTCCTTCGCCGATTTGACGGGCTGCCGCATATGTGCCATTGGCCAAAATATCCCCTATTCCTTCTCTCCGAACGATTTTTTCAAGTAAATAGAAAAATCTGTCCTCATCATTAGAAGGAAATCCCGGCATGTCTTTGTCGGTCAAAATGCCATCCTCGTAAAGTTCAATGGCAAAAGCCATAAGTGTCGGTGCCGAGAACCCATCAATTCCATACTCATCACCAAGACAAGAGATTTTAAAACCAAAATTATAGTTGTCTGACCTTGCTGCTGCTATATACCTGACGTGCTGGGAACATTTCAGCATATGTCTTCTTTTAATCTCCGGGTGAGAAACTAGTCCACCGCATTTAACTGGACAGTTATAACAACTTACCAACCGTTCCAACCGTTCTTCATGAATCCTTTTCCACTCTTCTGCGATTTCTTTGGTCCAAAAGTCTTTTCTCCTATACCGGGCATTTCCCGCGGCAAACATGCTCATGTGCCATCCTTCATCAGGATCTGCAAACTCTTGAACTCCTAATGTGGCAAGTTGGGATGTGGGTACCCCTTTATCGAGAGGATTTTTTAGCCGGTGATCTATATATTTGAGCAATTCATTACAAAGCTCCATAAACTCAGCCGGTCTGGCGATATGAATGTCTTTTGTTCCACGAACAGCTATCGCCTTTAAATTTTTATCTCCCATAATGGCGCCTACTCCCAATCTGCTGCAGCTGCCCTTACCTGCCTGGATGGAAGCGTGATAAACCCTATTTTCACCGGCCAGGCCAATTGCAGCCACCTGGGCCTCTGGTTCCTTTATCTCCCTGCAAATAAGTTCTGCAGTTTCAATAGTTCCTTTTCCCTGAAGATGACGGGCATCACGTATCTCTACTTTGTCGTTGTTTATCCACAAATAAACCAGATGGGGGGACTTGCCGCGAATGATTATTTTGTCATAGCCGGCACGCTTCAATTCTGGTGCCCAAAATCCCCCCATCATTGAAAAGGCCATTAACCGCGTCTGAGGAGAAATGGTAGAAACAATGGTGCGATTAGCACAAAAAGCTGGTGTGCCACATAAAAGACCAGCGCTAAATATTAGTAAATTATCAGGAGAAAAGGGTTCAACTTCAGGGGGAACCCTATCCCATAATATCTTGGCGTTAGTGCCTAGCCCTCCAAGATAAAGTTCGGTTAATCTTAGGTCGGTTTCTACTCTCTCAATGTTTCCTCGGGATAGATCAATTTCTAAATGGTACCCTGTCTCTGCGTACCTCATTTTAAACCCCCTCTTGTATCTTTTATTCTAGTTTGAATTAGAACTCTGAATATACCACTTTTACTAAAAAGAATTACTATTCCTTTTTATTAACAGTACCGCCGGGAGCAAATATAGAAGGCCGGGCCATTTAGCCGGCAGCACTGATAACCACAACCTCATTCAAAATTTAACTTTCAATTTTTGATTGATTCTCTTACAATAAAAAATATTGAGATGTTGCAAGAGTAAACTATTTATTCAAAATTGTTTGTCTTTTTAATAAGCAATATCTGTGCCAGTTAGGATTTATTGTTTTTATCAAAAGCCATATCATGTTGTTAGCATATTTTATAGGCGAAATGCTTTTGACTATTAACTAGTTACCCATAAGTTGCATTGTTTACTTATAAATATCAATTACTAAAAAGTAAATATGCAGCGGTTTACTGCAAATTTACTAATAGTTTCTTAAAGAATTCCTTTCATTAAAACTTGATACGTTATTAATTATTTACTTAATTGACACTTAGGGAGGAGTGGTTGGTGCTGGAAATCTTGTCATAAGACTAATGGTGTCAGCACTAGCTTGGTAAGGCAGATGATGATATGTATGCGGTAGCCAACAAAGTATTTAATCATGTTTGTTTTTTTATTTGCATGGTTACTATGTCTATGGCATGTTTCATGCAATAAATAAACTTACAGCCTGTTTAATAAATTCCAGTAATTTAGAGAGCAAGGTATAAATTTAGAATTCGGCTTTTCGTGGTTAGGGATTTCCGCGAAATAATTAGCATTTTTGCAGTGGTCCTCTGCAATTGCGAAAATTAAGAGTAGAAGCTAGACCAGCAAACGGGAATTACCTGTCCCAAAGGATGTGGAAGGTGGTAGTCATTGTAAAAAGTAAAGATTATCACTGCTTTTTATCGGGGGAAACTTGTTATTATACTGGTACATATTTTGCAGTGCCTATATTCTAAATTTATAAAATATTTTACAAAAGGGCAAATGTTTATTTCTCTGCGGCATGATGATATCCAACTGTATTTTATTGCGTAAAGTACCGGACCATTTAATTTTGGATTTATAAGAAACTACAATTTAATTAGGAGGACGAGGTTATGGAGGTCTATAAGAACTGGTATGAAAACCGTCACCAGTACGCTAAAGAGTGGAAAAAGAAAACGGGCGGTAAGGTAGTGGGTTATCTATGTACCTATGTGCCAGAGGAAATCCTTTATGCCGCAGATATATTGCCTGTACGGATCTTGGGCAGCCACGAAGCTCAGGATGTAACCGAACCCCATATCTTCGATATGTACTGTCCTTTCTGCCGTGACTGCCTGGCCCAGGGACTCGAAGGGCGTTACGACTACCTGGACGGTATTGTGATTGCTCAGTCCTGCCTGCATATCCGTAATACGTTTGCGAGCTGGGATTTACATATACCTATAGATTTCAGCTATTACCTGCCTGTGCCCCAACACGTTCAAAGTGCCAGCTCCTATTCCTTTTTAAGGGAAGAATTGGCTCTTTTCAAAAAGGCCATTGAAGACTGGACCGGTAAACCCATTAGTAATGCCGACCTGGATAAGGGTATTGAAGTGATGAATACTAACCGTCGTTTAATGCGGGAGTTATATGAATTTAGAAAGCAACCGGAAACACCGATTACCGGTCTGGAGTCCCTGTATATGGTTGTGTCCGGTCAGATGACTGATAAGCGTGAACACAATCGGGCTTTAGAAAAAAAATTAAAAGAAATCCCAGGCCACAACCTTAACCGTGAAACGGGTGAACGGTTAATGATCATTGGAAGCGAGGGTGACGATACTGCATTTATCAGTATGGTTGAAGGTCTCTTGGGAGCTACCTTCGTGATCGAAGATCACTGCACCGGAAGCCGTTACTTCTGGAACCAAGTAGTACCTCAGGAAGACCGTCTGGCGGCCATTGCTGCCCGTTACGTCGACCGCACACCCTGTTCTTCAAAGGATTGGCCGGATAGAAAGAGGTTAACCAATGCTTTAGAGTTAGCCAGGGAATGGAATGTGAAAGGCGCAGTTCTGGCGCAGCAAAAGTTTTGTGATTCTCATGAGTTTGACATTCCGGCTTTCAAAAAAGCTTTTGAGGAAAATGGAATACCCACTCTATTACTGGAATTTGACTCTCTTAACCCGCTGAATCCTTTCCGGGTTCGGGCAGAGGCTTTTCTAAAAATGTTAGGACAATAGGATTTTTCTAGAAAAAAGGCATTAGATGGTTAAGTGATTGAATTAAGAAATTCTAATTAAGCATTATCAAGGGAGGAATTGGCATATGGCTACTTTGAAGCAAAAATATCCTACTGAGTCCCTGAAATGTTGGAATAAAGCAAAAGAGCTACGTGAGGAGTATTACCTCAACTACCGTGATGCAAAGAAAAATGGCGGCATTCGCTGGGCCGGTGGCGCATGGTCTTTTGACGCCGTTCCCCAGGGTTTGGGTGATGACGTATATAATATTACCAGTGAGCCTTACGCAGCGTCGATCGCTGCTAACAAGGAACTGGCCGTACAGTGCATGGAAGCCACGGAAAAGGCCGGTTACGCCCGGGATCTTTGTGCCTATATGAGAATTTACGTTGGTTCGATCCTGCTCGATAAATACCTGTGGGGTGGCGCTTACCCTAAACCCGACTTTATCTGGCAGGATCATATTTGCTGCGGTCATTCCAAATTGTATCAGGTGGTGCGCGACCTGGAACCTGATGTTCCAATGTTCAGCATTGACGTATCGGCAGGTCCTTACGATGTTATAAAGGATCACCAGATCAAGTATATAGTAGACCAACTGTCAGAAGGAATTGAGTGGCTGGAGAAGGTCACCGGGCGGAAGTTTGATGACGAGAAGTATATCAAAGCAGTTAAAAATGAATGTTTGACTACCTCATTGTGGGCGGAAATTTGCTCCTTGAACAGGGCAACGCCTGCCCCCCTCGATGAGAAGTCAATGTATACACTTTATGTTTTTGGCACCTTAGGAAAGTCAAATGAAAAATATGTAGAGTTCTATCGTGAGTTGCTAGATGAAGTGAAAGACCGGGTGGCCAGAGGGATAGCCGCTGTGGGCAATGAGCAGTGCCGCCTGATCTCTGATAGTCAGCCACCATGGGGTTTCCTGAAGGTTTTTCGCTATTTGGAAAGCTATGGGGCAGTATCAATTGGTTCGATCTATACCTTTGGCCTGGGAGGGATCTGGGAGGATAAGCCGGACGGCACTTGGGGAGCCCGTACTACCCCGATGGAGAATGGGATTGAGATTAAGACACGGGAGCAGGCGCTGTGGATCAATGCTGAGTGGAACCTCAGTAAGCCGCTATGGCAACATTTTTATCACCCCAAATATAAAACAGAGATAATGAAACGAATCTACGATGAATGGAATGCAAATGGGATCATTCTGCACTACAACCGCGGCTGTGAGGGGACTTCCCTGGGGGTCGCGGAGAACCGCCTCGGTCTTATGAAAGCAGGTTGTCCAGTTATGACTTATGAGGGAAACATGGGAGACGAGCGCGAGTTTGACGAGGTTGCGACCATGTCCCGTATTGATACATTTATGGAAAACCTCGGGGTTAAAAAGCTTTATTAGCCAAAATGCATATCCTCTTTAAATAGTTGTAAATAAGAATACCTAGTATTAAAATTAAATAAATTATTTTCCAATAGCGTGGAGGAAAAAATGGATTTTGAGTTTACTAAAGAACAAAAAATGACACAAGAAATGGTGAGGGAGTTTGCCCTAAAGGAGATTGCCCCTAAAGTCCAAAAAAATGACGAATTTGCCTCTTATAACAGGTCTTTTTTATCGAAGATGGGCCAAATGGGGATATTTGGTCTTTGTATCCCTAAGCGATATGGGGGTAGTGGTTTTGACTATAACTCTCTTGCGATAACCTGTGAAGAACTGGAGAAGGTTGACACGGGAGCAAGGTTGACCATTACCACTCATGTGGCCTCCTTTGCCTTGACCCTGCTTCAGTGGGGTACTACGGAACAAAAATGTAAATACCTGGTCCCCGCTACTAAAGGCCAATTATTCGGAGCTTTTGCTTTAAGTGAAAGCCAGGCTGGAACGGATCTTAGCAACCTCACGGTCACGGCTCGTAAAGAGGGTGATTACTACATCTTGAACGGGACTAAAATGTGGGTTGCCCTAATCGATATTGCCGATGTATTTTTAGTTTTTGCCCGTATGGATGACCCGGACAAAAAACAAAAAATAACCTGTTTTATTGTCGAGCGCAGTTTTGCCGGGGTACAAACAGAAAATATTTATGGCAAAATGTATGTTCGGCTGGCTAACACTGGCCAATTATCTTTGGACAACGTACAGGTTCCCCTCGAAAACCGACTGGGTTTTGAAGGCGAAGGCATGTCAATCGCTTTAAGCGGTATTGATAACGGTCGCTTTTCCTCTGCAGCGGGGGCCGTTGGGGTGATTCAGGGTTGTCTGGAAGCTAGCGTGAAATACGCTCAAAAAAGACATGCTTTTGGGCAACCAATTGGAAAATTCCAGCTTATTCAGTCCAAAATTTCGGAGATGTACTCCAGTGCCGAGATTTCTAGATTGCTGGTGCATAAAGTTGGCTGGCTGAAAAATGAAGGACGGTACTGTACTAAAGAAACAGCTCTAGCCAAGTTGTATGCCTGTGATATGGCATTTAAAGCGGCGGCTGACGCTATGCAGATTCATGGAGCACAAGCTTATCTTGACAGCTTTCCATTAGAAAGGTATTTGCGTAATGCGAAAGGGGCGATGATTTACACCGGTACCAGCGAGATTCAGGAAATTATCCTGGCGGAATATGCTCTTGGCTACAGAAAAGATAAACCACTAAGGAAAGAATTGCCGCCCTGGAATAGTGAGGAAGAATAAAATTAGTTTGGCGATGGGATGTTACGTTAATAGTAATCAGCGGGGTTGGTACACCCCGCTGATTACTATCAGGACTGTCATTGCGGCGGGTTTGTCATTATTTTTTACGGTTATTTGGTAATAACCACAGTTCCATGGACCAGTTCAGTTTTAGCCCCTAATTCCTCAATTATCAAGTCTACCGGAATCATGGTATAACCTGCTTCAAGGTAAGCCGGTACACTCAAAGCTTTTTCCAGTCCATTGGCCGTATAGGTGGTTTCATTAATTATTACTAAAATAGTTTTGTCGCCGTAGATGATCTGCACCTCATTGGGCTTGATCCACTTAACCTCACAGCCCAGTGCCTCCAGAACGGCTCTGGCCGGTACCATGATAAGTTTGTTCTCTTTAATAGAAGGGGTCACATCAGTCTTTAGGGTGTTTCCGTTGACCACTACTTTTAACTCGGCTTCCTCAACAATGGGTGGTGTAACGATAATCTCCTGTTGCGGGCCCGGGATTAACGATGTTATATCGGTGCTGTTGGCAGCATTCAATGCCGGGGCATTGACCACCAAGTTAGTATCTACTTTGGTGGTGGAATTAGCTGTGGCGCCAAAGTTTAGTAACACTTCTCCGGTGGTATTATCCTTCGCTCCCGCTTGGACGGTGGTGTCGGCATAAGCGATCTCTGCCTCGTAATTATACAAACAAGCTAATGAAAAATCAAACTGGGGACCGTTTAGGGCATTAAAGTTACCTGAAATATTGTAAGAGCCTTCCAGGTTGTCTTTAGTCCCGACACTTTTTACAGTAATAGTGAGTTGTCCTTCAACTGAGCCATCGGGAGCTTTGAAGCCCAGGTCCATATTAAAGTTTTTGGGCCCGCCGGGCAAAAGGGATACTTCATAGGTAAAATCATTGACTTTTACAAAGCTGCCAAACAGCTTAATTTGCTCCCGGGATATAGCCGGCATACTATCAATGCCAGAGATGATATCTTGTTTCATTTGCTCCGGGGATATGCCCATCTGTTCGAAATTATATTTGTTTAAGTTAACGATTATATCGGCGACTCTTTCTTGCTCACCTTTTACTTTTGCTAACAGGTTATATATAAATTCTTCAACACCGTTCTGGTCTAATTGCAAAGTAACCTTATTATTGGATAGGTTAAAATACTGATCCGGTATGGCTTCCACCAGGAAAAGCAATAGCTCTTTGTATTCCCCTGGCAGCTGCTGGTTTTGATAGCTGATCATCTGTTCCCAGACGCTTTTAAGCTGTTCATTAGATGAATACAGGTATTCATTGCTTTGTTCCAATAAAGACGGGTTATTCTTAAAGGCGTCAAATCCCAATTCTTTCAGCAAGGAAAAGAAGTCTTTCGTTAAGATAACCTTGTCATCCTTTAAATAAATATGGCCGTTGTGTTTATTACCTTTAATGTCTGTGGTATAGCTTATTTTAATTGCATTATTAGATGCGTCCAGTTGTGACAAAAGGTCAATGGAAGCACCTTTAACATGGCCCAACTCTTTTACAAGGCTTCCGTCAAAATCGGTAATCTTAATACTGGTTTCGTCCTGAGACTTCTCATAAAACCCTTTGTCAACACCCAGGTCAAAGTTTTTGATGCTGTCTATAACCAGGTCCTTTGCAGTGGGCTGTGCGGCTTCGGCGGCAAGAACTACAGTGAAGCATAAAACTAATGCCAGCACTACATTAAATAAGGATTTTCTGAGCAAGCGACCACCTCCATAAAATTTATAATTAACTATTATGATTGATTATATCATAATTAAATAAACGACTATATAGTATAAAAAGCGTTTTATGCATAAATTACTGTGGTATTAATAAAAAAACCAAGAGCGGGGCCGTTTACTGGCCCCGCTCTTGGTTTACGGGAATACTAAAAAAAAGCATTGAAAAACCGCCTGAGCACGTCTGCTCCCCCGATAAAAGCGCCTATGCTGCTGCCAATGTTGGCCAGCACCACCACCAGTAGAATATGGGTGACTTTATTGCGCCAGAAGCCCTTGAGGGAATAAATATCCTCGGACATATTTTCAAAGTCCTGAACATTTGGTTTTCTAATGTAAGCCTCGGTGATGCCGGCAAACCAGCCCGCTGCCAGCATGGGACTCAGGGAACTGATGGGTGAGGCAATAAAGGCTGTCAGCACGGCAAGGGGGTGGGCGAAGGCGATTAAAGCACCTAGCGCGGATAAGGTGCCGTTCCAGAGAACCCAACTTACCATTTGGTCAACCCCCGCTGCCCTGTCCACAGTGAATGTGGAGGCAATGATCGCCAGTATCAGAAGCGGTATGCCCCAGGCTATGATTTTTATGATTTTGGAGGTTGGTGGAACCTGGGACAGTTGGGCCAGGTCGTGTTTGTGATACAGTTCCTTTTTAATGCCCGGCACATGGCCGGCCCCCAGTACAGCCACCACCTTGTTCCCCGGAGCTGTTTTAATCTTCTCGGCCAGGTATTGATCCCTTTCATCGATCAATATAGACTTAAACTTGGGGGAAACCTGGGACAATTCGTTTAAAGCCGCGGTCAGCATATCCTGGCTTTTCATTTTTTCCAGTTCTTCCTCGCTGACATCTTCCGTGTCGAACATAGTCAAGACGATTTGAAAAAACAATTTAATTTTACCCCAAAAGCTTACCCCTCGCCATAACCGCAGCAAGGTGGTATGAATTTCCCGGTCGGCCAGACAGAGGTTCGCACCTATGTCATTAGCTGATGCAATACCCTGAATCATTTCCTGACCCGGTTGAATGCCAAACTGCCGGGCCAGTCTTTTCTGGTAGGAGGAAAGCACTAAGTTGATTAACAGCAGCATTGCTTTGCCATCTTTAATAATCTTAAAAATGTCTGTGTTTTTCCACTTATCGGCATCAGTTACGGACTGGTAGCGAGGCTGGCATAGCTCCACGCATACTGTATCGGGTTTTTCCCGTTCAATGACCTCTTTAACCTCCTCGGCGCTTCTTTTGGAGACATGGGCGGTGCCGATAAGAATTATTTCCCTGCCGTCCAGCTTTATGCGGTGTACATTGTCACTGTAAGTGTCCAAATTATCACTTCCTAAAGTAGTTTGCTTATAAAACAACTATAATAATATCATATTTGCGGACGGTTTTAATCTCAATAAGGTGAAACTCTATGATGGCTTTTTTTCTCAAGACACATCGAAAGGTAAAAGACCATTCCGCAAGAATATAGTATGTTGGGCTTTCGAAGCTAAACCAAAATGCTTATTTTTATCAGAATGCGCCATAACGAGGTGTTTGGGATGCTGGAAAACAACGGTTTGCCTGAAAATGAAATTAATCAATTGAAATTATCTAATTTTTTAGAGTCCCTTTATAATGGTGTGGTGATCATAGATAAAGAAGAAAAAATAATTTATTTCAACCAGGCAGCATGTAAAATTTTCAACATAAAAAGAAGCTATGCCATGGGAAAACCTGTTTTAGATGTGCTGCCAAAGACCGAACTGATTTATGCCTTGCAGTACGAAAAACCCCGCATAGGGATCAAGTATAAATGGGGTGAAACTTTTATACTGGCCAACCACACACCAATAATTGTTAATCAAAAAGTTGCTGCTGCGGCCTCCATTTTTCAGGATATATCTGATTTTGAAAAAGTTTCGAATCAGCTGGAAACTGTTCAGGAACTTGCGGCCGAGCTTAATGGCATATTTGATCATTCATATGATGGTATTTATGTTACTGACGGAAAGGGAAAAACCCTGCGGGTTAACAAGGCCTATCAGCGTATTACCGGTCTTTCCCTGGAACAGTTGGTGGGTGAAAATATGAAAGATATCGTTAACCAGGGACTGATCAGTGAATCCATTACCTTTAAAATTTTAAAGGAGAAAAAGGCTTTAACTATTAAACAAACCATTAGCACAGGTAAAGATATTTTAGTTACAGGGGTTCCTATTGTTAATAACCAGGGTGATATTGTCAGGGTGGTTACCAACGTTCGTGATATGACCGAATTGAACAATTTGCATAAGAAACTAGATCAATCCCTTAAATTAAAGGCCCACTTTGAAAAAGAACTTTCCCAGTTAAAGAGAAAATATGAAGGAAACCACCGAATAATTGCCCAGAGTAAATTAATGCAAAATGTTTTGGAGCTGGCCTACCGGCTGGCCAAAGTAGATGTTACCGTTTTAATAACCGGGGAATCCGGGGTGGGAAAAGAGCTTATCGCCCAACTTATTCATGATAACAGTCCCCGGGCCGGTAGAAAGGGAACATTAATAAAAATAAACTGTGGGGCTATACCTGTTGATTTGCTGGAATCTGAATTATTTGGTTATGAAGAGGGTGCCTTTAGCGGGGCTAAAAAAGGAGGCAAAGCAGGGCTTTTTGAAATTGCCGATGAGGGTACATTGTTTTTAGATGAAGTTGCGGACCTGCCTATGAGTTTACAGGTTAAATTACTAAGAGTACTACAGGAAGGGGAATTTACGCGTCTTGGCGGTACTAAACCAATTAAAGTGAATGTAAGAATCATATCCGCTACTAACAAGGATCTTGAAAAAATGGTGCAGCAAAATCAGTACCGTAAAGACCTTTACTACCGGTTAAATGTAGTGCCTGTAAATATTCCACCATTAAAGGATCGCAAAGAAGATATATTGGCTTTGATAGCTGCATATCTCAATCTTTTTAATAAAAAATACGGCATGGGCAAATCCATTGCGCCCAGGGCAATGGATCTGTTGTTGGAATATGATTGGCCAGGTAATGTAAGGGAATTAATTAATACCTTGGAAAGATTAATGGTAACCATTAATGAAGATGTAATCTCAGTTGAAGACCTGCCCTCGTTTATGACAGGCATAAATGCCAGCCACAAATACCTGCGGACTGCTTCATTAAAAGATGCCGTGGCGGAATTGGAAAGGACACTTATTGTCGATGCGTTGAAAAAATACAAAACTACCAGAAAAGCTGCTGAATATCTAGGAATTAGCCAATCAGCGCTGGTGAAGAAAGCAAATAAATACGAAGTTACTTATACTAAGCGGTGGTCACAGTAATTGGCGATTCCAATAGTAATCATTGATATAATTTGGCACAATTGCTGGCGGCCAGCACATTATAAGGATTTTTGTCGATTTTTTTCGAATAGCGATTCTAAAGAGAATCGCTATTCGATTTTAAATATAGCTAAAACAGTGAATTTACTTATAATTTAAATTATTTTCTTCTGGCAGGGATTTTGCGATTATAATTATTTGCTATTGGCCAATAGACAAAAATTTAAGGGAGGATAGTTATATGGCCATTATGTTACCGAGTGCCAGGCGTGAACATGGTGCGGAACAACCATATATACCGCTTGGGATTTTCAAAATAAGGCTGCCCTTTGTTCATTATGGGGTTGAGGT
>JGI2924J29684_1077445_pt1 | contig 17131 bp, 12 predicted proteins | sample BenlonsequencITS_FD_29684 | JGI IMG/M metagenome (IMG submission 29684)
CCCTTGAGTACCCGGGGGTCATACCCGGGGGGTTCCAGCCCCTTGACATGCACTGCAATATCCGACAGGTTCAGCCGCTGACTGGCATCTTTAATGCCCAGGGAAAGTATTTCACCCAGTCCTTCTCGCCGGGCTATTTGGTTTATCAATTCCACCGCAGCTTCCATGTCTCCGTACTTGACCGGAGCATCAAGCAAACCGCGCTCCACGCCTTCCATGACCAGCGCTACCAAATTACCGGTGGAGATGGTATCCAGGCCCAAGCGGTCGCACAAATCGTTAAAGTAGGCAATTTGGTCCAGCCGGTTAAAGGAACAGAGACCACCAAAGGTATAAAGGGTCTCATACTCCGGGCCTTCAATTTCCAGGCCGGCATATTCCCCTTCGGGCACAGTGATATGTTTACCGCAGGCCATAAAGCAATTATTGCAAGCGGTGGGCTTGACTTTAAATTGCTCCAACAAAGTATCACCGGAAATGTTTTCCCAATTGGGATCATACACCCGGTTCCAATAACGGTTGGGAAAACAATTGGCGCCGTTCATTGTTTTTACCATGCCAGTGGTGCCGTAAGTGCGATAAGCTTCCACCCCGGGATTATCTTTGCCCAGGTCTCTGATTCTTTTCACCACGTCCTTCAACAATTCGGGGTCGGCAATTTCAGCTTTGGAACTGCCATGGAACACCACGGCCTTTAATTTTTTGGAGCCCATTACAGCTCCCATTCCGGTGCGCCCGGCGGAACGCCAGCGATTATTTTCAATACAGGCAAACCGTACCAGGTTTTCTCCGGCCGGCCCAATTACCAGCGCCTGGGCGCCGGGCACATTTACTTTTTCCAGCACCGCGTCCTCAGTGGCGTAGGTATCTTGACCCCAGAGCCCGGACGCATCATGGAAGACTACTCCTTGATCGCTGATTTCAACAAATACCGGTTTATCAGACATGCCTTCAAAAATAATGGCGTCATAACCGGCCCGGCGCATTACCGGAGCCACCCGGCCACCGGAATACGACTCAGCGTAACCGCCCGTCTGCGGTGACTTACTAAATACACCATAACGGCTGTTACCCACCATGATGGTATCGCTGGCCGCTCCCAGGGTAAAGATCAGCTTATTGTCCGCTGAAAGCGGGTCAGTAGCGGGTTTGACGTTTTGCAACAACAAGTAGGAACCCAGCCCCTTGCCGCCAAGATACTGCTGGAAAACCTCATCGGGAATATGCTCTACACTGTGGGTTTGACCTGTCAGGTCAACCCGCAGCAGCTTACCGTAAAAACCTTTCATCAAAAACTTCCTCCTTAGTACTGGACAAGTCCAACAGAGTAACTGCCACTTCAATCCGCAAACTGCGGGTGAATGAATGAGCCGGCGCTTTGGCAAAGTCAATTGCGGCAAGACACCGGCTCATTATATAATGCACCAGACTTTTCATACTCTCCACATCCGGAGGTCATGGATATCCCAAAGACACTCCACTGTGGGCCCGGCCATTAATTATTCAAAGCTCACAGGACCGGGGTCAACCGGGCTATTAACAAGTTTGCTGACATTAATTATTTGGAGACACTGGCTACGGCCTGTTCCAGCACTTCCAGGCCTTTTTCCAGCTGCTCGTCGGTAATCACCAGCGGAATGAGGGTGCGGATAACGTTGCCGAAAATACCGGCGCTGATGGTAATAACACCATTATCGATACAGTATTTGGAAATCGCTGCGGTTTCTTCCTTAGCCGGCTCTTTTGTTTCACGATCTTTTACCAGCTCAATGGCGTTCATAGAACCCAAACCGCGCACATCACCAATAATGGGGTATTTCTCCTTCATCTCCAGCATACGGCCACGCACTTTTTCGCCAATAACTTGGGAGCGCTCGACCAGTTTCTCTTCTTCCATATATTTAATGGTAGCCAATGCTGCGGCGCAGGACACCGGGTTACCGCCAAATGTGCCACCAATGTGTCCCGGATCCGGGGCATCCATAATTTCAGCTTTGCCCACCACGCCGCTCAAGGGCATGCCCGAGGCAATGGACTTGGCCACCGTCATCAAATCGGGCTCCAGGCCAAAGTGCTCGCATGCAAACATTTTTCCGGTCCGGCCAAAACCAGCCTGCACTTCGTCGGCAATCAATACAATACCATACTGATCACAGATTTTACGCAGCCCGGGCAAAAATTCCGGCGGCGGAACAATAAAGCCACCCTCGCCCTGCACCGGCTCAATTATCATGGCGGCCACTGTTTCAGGGGCTACTTCCGCAGCAAACATCCGGTCAAACTGCTCCAGACAGTGCATGCCGCAACCCGGGTAAGTCGACCTGTAGTAGCAGCGATAGCAGTAAGCCGAGGGAATCTTATAAACTTCGGGGGCAAAGGGACCGAAGCCAAACTTATAGGGTTTAACTTTGCTGGTTAAACTCATGGTCATCAGTGTACGGCCATGGAAAGCGCATTCAAAGGAAATTATGCCTGTGCGCTTGGTGTGAAAGCGAGCAATCTTTACGGCGTTTTCCACGCACTCGGCACCACTATTGGCAAACATGACCTTTTTGGCAAAATCTCCGGGGGTAATAGCGGTCAGTTTTTCAGCCAATTCCACGTAATTTTCGTACATGGTGGTCATAAAGCAGGTATGCAGAAGCTTGTCTGCCTGGTTTTTAATGGCCTCCACCACAGGGGGCGGGCAATGACCGGAGTTTAGTGTGCCGATGCCGGCATAAAAATCAATGTACTCATTGCCATCCACATCAATAATGGTTGCGCCTTTGGCCTCTTTGACAAAAATGTCGGTGGAGTTGGATATACCCCGGGCCACCACATTTTGCTTCCTTGCCAAAAGTTCTTGCTGTGTACTACTCATGTAACTTACCTCCTCAGTTTTTTTAACCTCCAGTAATATATGGAAATAAAATTATTTCATCGTTTGGCTTTAAGCGTACTGACCATTCACACTTACGACCGTTCACCGTAATAAAACTGATATATTGATTTGGTATACCCAGTTGGTTGATTAAATAATCAAGAGTAACATCTTCCGTTACGGGCAGGGTTATTTTGGGCTTTTGATATTCCGGCGGACCAACCTGGCGGGCCAGTACAATGCCCATATTTACCAACACGTTAAAAGTTTTAGGCTCAGCCATAAATTACGCTGCACTGTCCTTCTTGGGCACCCGGCCATAAACATTTTGACGCATTCTTTTTTCAGCCTCATGAACGCCATAGGAAGATCTGGCCCAAAAGTACAACCCCAGACCGAGAAATGACCAGATAGCTACGATGGCCCATTCGTACGGCCAAATTAATGCCGTGGGACTGCCCGGCAGGCACAGTATAATAAAGATCGCACTTAATATTACCGCTGCATAACCCACAAAGCCGCCACTGGATACTTTAAAGGGGCGCACCATGTGCGGCTCTTTTTTGCGTAAAATAACAAATGAAAGGGCTACCATGGCATAAGCCAGCATAATACCCAAACCACCGGCATCAACCAACCAAACCAGCATACTTCTGCCAAAGAAAGGTGCGAAGGTAGTTGAAATGCCAATTAACAATATAGCGTTATAAGGCGTCTTATACTTGGGGTGTAGTTTACCAAGAAAGGCAGGCAGCATTCTGGCCTGGGCCATGGCGTAAATCGCCCGGCTGGCGCCAATGTAAAAACCGTTCCAGCTGGTAATAATACCGCAAATACCACCAACTATGAGCAGCTTGCTGGCCCAGGAACCACCAAATAAAACAGCCATGGCATCGGCTGTCACCAGCGAAGCGCCGCCCATTTGCTCGGCCGTCATAGCCCTGGAGACACCGAATATAACCAGTATATACCAGGCGGCGGCCATAAATACGGATAAGATCAACACCTTGCCTATAGCCTTATAGGGCAAATTAATTTCCTCCGCTGCCTGGGGGATAACGTTAAACCCTACAAACATCAGGGGAGTCATTAACAATACTGCAAATATCCCTTTAAATCCACCCACCCAGAGGGGTTGCATATTGGCTGTCGCTCCATTGAACAAACTGCCGGTGATTAAGAGCAATCCCACCAGTGCAATACCTATGGTAAACACTGTTTGCAAAAATGCTGCCACCTTAATTCCGATGTAGTTTAATATCATGACCAGTATGGAACCAACCACACCCACGGCCACCCAGGATGCGTATACGTCCCAACCGGCAATGGTCCATAAATAGCCTTGCATATAATTAGGGAATAAGTACTCAACTACGGTGGGTAGTGCCACCGCCTCAAAAGCCACCACGGATATATAGCCCAATAAAATGGCCCAAGTACCGATAAATGATGCAGTTGCCCCCATGGCCCGGTAACAAAAAACCTGTTCACCGCCCACCAGCGGCATGGCTGCGGTGAGTTCCGAGTATGTCAGTCCGACAAATACAACTAGTATGCCGCCTAATAAAAAGGCCAGCATGGCGCCCAGCGAGCCCGCGGAATGCACCCAGGAACCGGCCAATACAACCCATCCCCAGCCAATCATGGCTCCAAAGGCTAAAAATAATACATCTGAACGGCCCAGCACCTTGGCCATACCTTGATTCTGCTGCTGACTCATTCTCATCCTCCTAGAAAGTGATTTCATTGCAACTGTCGTAAAACCTGATTCTTTGCACCCTCCTTTTTATCGTCATTTGTTGACTATTTATGATATCTAGCAAGATATAAACCAATAACTTGTCTAGATAAAACCACTATTTTTAATAATCTGAAAAGCAATATAATGCCATACAGCATTGATTTATTTCTATCAACATACGGACAACCCGTATCTGCTGGAATTTTATTAATGCTTGATGGAATTAATAAAATGCCTCCTTGCATTAATATCGATGATTATGTACATAATTTTCTAGTTGCTAGAATATTTTCTATTAAAACAAACGATTTTTAATCTTTAGAATTATTTCTTTATTAATAGATCAATACCTTTTGTTTATTTTTACCTTTTCACATACTAAAATTGTTTTCCAGCATTTTTGACTTTAAACAGAAACAGTTTGAGTTATAATTAAGCCCAGAAGGGGCAGATTGCTGTAGTCAAGCAACCTGCCCCTTCTGGGCTTAATCCGCTGCGGGACGCGGGCAGAATAATATGTCTCGCCGTTATATCAGGTATTTTACTTACCTGAGTTTTTTATGGTTACATCGATGTATTCATCCAATCCGGACAGGCTGTTACGAGCCGCTGCACCGCCCATAATCAGGTTGGCGGGATCAGCGGCCCGCACCGCTGCCAGCTCTTCGGCAGTGGGATCAGATGCTTTTTTCAAATCCGCGGCTACTTTTAAATCCCAACCCACCAAGGATTTAATCTCTTCCACACTAACACCCGGGTATATTGTATCCAGATACATTTCGTGAGTAATACTATCAAATCTAAACAACGCTTTATCAGTCACTACGGCCGCGGGCCCGCTGCCCAATAACCCGGCTTTTTTCCTGGCGTCGGGACTACCGTCCAAAAAGCCCGGGGTAGTTAAATAGTCTACCTTTTCTACAAAACGCAGCGGCTCCAGCCGCAGCATCACCACCACACGGCCGATATTGGAACCAATGTCGTTGCCGCCGCCGCTGCCCGGCAGGCGCACCTTGGGCGAGCAATAACCCTGTCCGCCAAAAATAGCGGTGGTATTTAAATTACCGAATTTATCTATTTGAGCAGCGCCCAAAACACCCACATCATAATAACCGGCCTGCATATCACTAAACACACGCCATTCCGAAGTCAAACAAAGGGCCCCGTCCGCCGCCGAGGAATCGCCCACATTAAAATCCACCCGGTATTTTTGCGGGCCAATACAGCCGGACTCGTATACAATATTTAAATTGGGAGCGTGAAAACGCTTGGCGGTTATACCGGCTACCAGGGGAATACCGATACCGACAAAAGCAACCTCCCAATCTTTAAATTCCTTGGCGGTTGTGATGGCCATTAATTCTGATGCAGTGTATTTAATCTCACTCATTCTGTCATTTTCTCCCTTCCCAAAGTAAGGTATCATTAATGCGTTGTGTATCAAGTGATAAAAGCTTGAGCATCAACTTACCGGCCGTATACTAACCGGGAATGCGGTTAAAGTGCCGCTCCATACCCATTAATTTATGTAACCGGTCCCAACCCACTTTGGCGCAGTAATCCAGGTGATTCTGCGAGCTAAGCACATAATGATCAAGCCACTTCAGGAACTTTTCCCTGTCTTTGGCAGCCTCGTGATAATCGCCGCAAAACAGTACATCATAAGCATAATAGCCGTAGCAAGATTGCGGGTGACAGCCATAAGGCACCTGCACTACGGCGTCTACACAATAAAACGGAATCAAAGTCAAATTACCCTGGTGTCTGATTTCATCTGTGGTAACAATTTCCTCGCAGGTAATAATGGTGTGTTTTGCTGCCCGGGCTTTGTTTTCGTCATTGCCGGTGAAACCCCATACCTGGGCGTTACCCATGGCGTCCGCCCGCTGCACGTGTATAATGGCCACATCGGGGTGGGCCGCCGGAACCAGGGCGATAGGCTCACCCTCGTAAGGGTCGTGCATAACCTTGATACGCTCATTGTATTTTGGAATATCCGTGCCCAGCATGGACCGGGTCGCCATAAAGGGAACATTTAAGCTACCGGCCAGAAAGCGCATGCTAATACCGGCGTTAGACCAGTCCTCCACTTCTATTTTAGAGGGTATACCTTTTTCAATTGAACGCCTGATGTTTGGCGCCAAACCAATGGCACCATAGCCAAGGTAAGCGCCCTCCCAACGTTTCACAGCACCGGCACCCACCAGTAAATCCATCATATCGGTTTTACTGTCATCGATAACAGTTAAATCTTTTACACCTTGTCTGATTATTTCATGCACAGCGGCCACGCAATCCCGGCCGATAAAGCCGCCGAAGGTTATGCTGCAGCCGTCGGTAACATATTTTTTAATGGCTTGCTGAAGTGACATTTGCTTGCCGGAGCAATTTCTTTCTGTCAACGCTAACTCCTCCCAAGTTGTTAATATACTTTTACCTGATCCCACAAACCTCCCTATTTAGTGTTGCCCACCCCCCTTAGCAGCTCGGGCGGTGCACCAAGCCGGGCGGATATGGATGCTGCGCATTCTTTTAAAATTTCCAGATAACCCATAAGCGCATCTTTATTCAGCCGGCTGCTGGGCCCAAGTACATTTAATGAGGCTACTACTTTACCGTGGCGGTCCCAAATTGGCGCCGACAAGCTGGTGCCCCCGTTAATTCGCTCACCAAAACTACTGGCCCAGCCCTGCTTTTTGATCTTTTGCAGCTCTTGAAACAACACACCGCGTTCAGTGGTATTATTGTTCAGCCCTGCCTGTTCACACTGCATTAATACTTCGGCCACTTCTTCTTCGGTCATATAAGCCAGCAATAGGCTGCCAGGTGAACCGGTATGCACACTCAGCGGCACAACAGTTCCCACCCCCACAGAAAATTTCAGGAAATGCTGGCTGACAAACTCGGCCACACACACCCTGTTATATCCCTTGCGTACGTATAAGGTTACAGTTTCACCGGTATAACGCCATAATTTTTGCATGTAAGACTGGGCAGACTGCACCAACCTTTGCTCTCGACCAATATTTTCGGACAATACACCAACTAATCCCCAGTGCAGGAAATACCTGCCAGTATCTTCATCTCTAGCCACAAAATCCTTCTTCTGCAGCGCGCCCAGAATGCGATAAGCGGTAGCCTTACTGAGACCCGTTTCGTGGCTGATTTCCGTAAGGGTTTTTTCGTTGGTGCCCAAGCAAATTAATATATCCGCCGCCCGCTCCACTGAGCGTACACTTCCAGGCCCTTTGTCATTAACTTCCGGGTTCCTGGCTTTGGCCACGTCACTCATCACCCCTAAAGTTTCATACAATAAAACCTATTTTTATTTTTCTTGTAAGTTTCAATTAAACACGGCCATTAAAAATCCTTCTTTAAAGTTTAAATTTATTTAAAATTTTATTTTTTAGCGCTATAATTAAGTTGTGATTGATTTTATAATTAAAAAAAGATAACTTATTAATATGTCAATAATGAACTGGAATTTCACAGGGCAATACAAAGGCGGTGAACAAAATGTTGGTAAAGAATATCATGACACTGAATAATATCTCTGTCCAGCCGGGGCAAACCGCACTTGAGGCCTGGGAAATTATTATTCAAACCCGGCTTACCGGCATTCCAGTTACAGACCCAAAAGGAAGTATCATCGGCGTCTTATCCAGAGAAGAAATCATCAATGCCGGCCCCCGGGTGCTTGAAGGCAATGTTAAAGTGCGGGATATCATGCAGCAGGAGATTTTTATTTTAAAGGAGGATGCACCAGCTTCCGATGCCTGGACCATGCCGGCCAACGTTTTCCCTGTGGTGGACGACAATGGGCGCATTACCGGTATGCTGGAACGTTCAGAGGTTGGACACACCCTTTTTAAAGTGGCCAGCCAGATATTTCAACAAGCCGAGACCATCATGGATGCGGCTCACAACGGTATTATCGCCATTGATAAAAACGGCATTATCAGTACCTTCAATATTGCAGCGGAAAGAATTACCCGCCGAAAAAAAAGCGAGGCCCTGGGACGGCATCTTTCGGATGTGATTATCCCCCACGGTTTGCTTGATATTTTAGAGAACGGCAACTACCAGTCCCATTATAAATTTTCCTTAGGGTATTCCTCGGGCACACATACCTACCTGACCAACCGCAGTCCCATCATTGAAAACGGCCAGGTGGTAGGTGCTATTGGAGTGTTTCAGGACATATCAGAGATAGAATTTATTTCTGAGGAGCTAAGTTCAGTTAAGCAGTTAAACAAAGAACTGGAAACAATCATTGAATCATCTTATGACGGCATTATTATCACCGACCCCAGTGGTCAAATTATCAGGGCCAATCATGCCCACGAACGCATCACGGGCATCCCCACGGCATCGATACAAAAAATGACCATGGCGGACTTGATCGCCAAGGGCGTTTATTCACAGTCCATAGTGGATGCTGTAATTGAGCAAAACGGCGCCGTCACGCTGTCGGAACTGACTGCCGACAATAACCAGTTGCTTATTACAGGTAATCCGGTGCACAACCAGCAGGGTGAAATTATACGGGTGGTTATCAATATTAGGGATATGTCGGACTTAAATAACTTAAAAAACCAGTTGGAACAAAGTATAGCTTTAAGCGAGCGCTATCATGGAGAACTGACCCAGCTGCGCAGTAGATTGATTGACCAGGTAGGTTTGGTGGTCAAGTCCACCAAGATGAAAAAGGTATTGGGCATGGCCCTGCGGATGGCGCAAGTTAATTCCACAGTATTGCTGTTGGGCGAGTCAGGTGTAGGCAAAGAAGTGGTGGCCAAAGCCATCCACAAAAACAGTAAAAGGAGCAGTGGTCCGTTTATTACCGTAAACTGCGGGGCTATCCCGGAAAATTTGCTGGAGTCGGAAATGTTCGGTTATGAAAAAGGCGCTTTTACGGGGGCCAACCGGGAAGGCAAGCCCGGTATGTTTGAACTTGCGGATAACGGCACATTGTTCCTTGATGAAATTGCTGACCTGCCACTGCATTTTCAAGTGAAACTACTCAGGGCATTGCAGGAGAGAGAAATCACCCGTATCGGCGGCACCAGGCCCCGCCAGATTGATGTGCGCATAATAGCTGCCACCAACAAGCAATTGGAAGAACTGGTGCAGGACGGCAAGTTTCGGGAGGATTTATATTTCCGGCTCAATGTGGTTCCTATTCATATACCGCCTCTACGGGAAAGAAAGGACGATATTATACCTTTAGTCTATAACTTTAAAAAAAGTTTTGAAAAGGTGTACGGGATGGAAAAAGAATTTTCACCCCGGGTATTTAAGGAGTTGATGGAGTACCAGTGGCCGGGGAATGTGCGGGAAGTAAAGAATGTGGTGGAGCGGTTGCTGGTGACCTCCTCCGAACAGGTAATTAAATCCGTCGATATACCGCTTAACATAACGCCGGCAACACCGCCCCAGCGGCACGGGCCGCATCAAGTAACCGTGCAGGGCATCATCCCTTTAAAAGCGGCCCAATTAGAGATGGAGCGCCAGCTTATCGGTGCCGCCTTAAAAGAACTGGGCAGCACTTACAAAGTCGCCAAAGCCCTGCACGTCGACCAGTCAACCATTGTGCGCAAGGTAAACCGCCTCAGGGAGAACGGGCTGTCACTGTAAGTTAGCATATGTATGACAGATGCGCAGGCCAAGTAAAATATACCAAACAGCAAAAATGGCTGTTACAAATGAATAAATTATAAGACGAGTACAATGAACTACCCCCTTCGTTTAGCTCAGAAGGGGCTTTCAAAAGAGGGGGAGTTAAAAAACATAAAAGAAACGGATTGCAACTTTCAAAGCAGTCCGTTTCTTTTATATATCATTTGACAATAAATTAAATCTGCGCTACCTACTGTTGTTTTTATTTTGCAATTGCGCCCCACCGAAGCTCAGCCCCAAAATACGGCGACATTGGCACAGCGCAGATCGACTTGTGCACATAATACACACTAAATTACTAATTACTCAACTGTTATTATACTGTTTATAATATGGCTGCTATAAATGCACCGGCGGCCACAGCAGTGCCGATAACGCCGGCCACGTTAGGCCCCATTGCGTGCATCAGCAGGTAGTTTTGCGGGTTGGCTTCAGTGCCCATGTTATGGACCACACGGGCCGCCATTGGCACCGCCGATACGCCCGCAGCACCGATAAGCGGGTTGACCTTGTTTTTGACGAACAGGTTCATTAGTTTGGCCAGCAATACGCCGGCGGCTGTGGCAAAGGCAAAGGCCACCACGCCCATGGCAAATACGCCGATGGTTTTGGGATTTAAGAATGTTTCCGCGGTCATAGTGGAGCCGACGCCCACACCAAGTATAATAGTGACTATATTCATCAATTGATCGCGGCTAACGTTGGTAAGTCGTTCCACCACACCGCTCTCCATGAACAAGTTACCTAGCATAAACATAGCAATCAGCGGAGCCGACTTGGGCACCAACAGTATAATTACGATGGAAGCCAAAATGGGGAAAACAATTTTTTCCGTCTTGCTGGGCATACGCGTCATATTCATAACCATGGCCCGTTCTTCTTTGGTGGTCAGCAACTTGGCAATGGGAGGAATTATTATCGGTACCAAAGCCATGTAAGAATACGCCGCCACCGCCACCGAGCCCATCATATGCGGAGCCAAATTGGCGGAAAGGAATATGGAAGTCGGTCCGTCAGCACCGCCGATAATACCAATACAGGCCGCTTCGGCTACGGTAAAGCCCACAAGCAATGCACCGAAAAACGCTCCGTAAACACCCAGCTGCGCCGCCGCGCCAAGAAGCAGTGTTTTGGGATTGGCAATCACCGGTCCAAAGTCCGTCATCGCCCCTAAGCCCAGGAAAATAAGGGGCGGGATTAATTCATTCTCAATGCCAAAGTGGTAAAAGATATAAAACAGTCCACCCTCTTCTAGAAGGCCGGTCAAAGGGAAGTTGGCCGCAAATACCCCAAAGCCGATGGGCAACAGGAGCAGCGGCTCAACCCCTTTCTTGATGGCCAGGTAAAAGAGGACAAAGGCAATCAACCACATGGTAACATTGCCGAGGGTCAGCTGAGTAATACCAACCCCACTGAAAATTTCAGCCAGTTGTTCCATGCCTCATCCTCCTTATCGTTATTTCTTGATATAACCTACTTCAAAGCTACCAGAACAGTATCGGTATTGACTACATCACCGGCAGCCACGTTTACTTCAACAACTTCGCCGTCGCTGGGCGCGTACACTTTAATTTGCATTTTCATAGCTTCCAGAGTAACCAGCACATCATTCTTTTTTACTTGTCCGCCTACTTTTGCATCCACCGATAGCACTTTTCCCACCATGGGAGCGTTAACTTGTACCACTTTACTTACCTCCTTAATATTATCATTTTGCATAATGTATCCTGCATTATGAATTTTGTATTACGAATTTTGTTTTTGAGTTTGCTTTTTAGCCTGGCTGTCTATCACTTTGCCGGTAATTTGCACACCAATTTGCAAAACTATCAGCACCGCGAAAACAGACACTATTCCTGATAGGGCCACCGATGTGGCCGCACCCCAGTCAACCATGCATACATAACCTCCCTTGCCAACTAAAGGGTTAAATGTATCAGATACCGTATCCCATCAAATTTTACCTGGTTCCTGCCGGGGTATAACATTAACCAATTAGTAAATAATTTTTTTAAATTTGGTGCCGGCTGCTTTTATATAACGGTTTTAAGATGCAGCAACCGGCACATATAGTTACGCAACCTTTGAAAAATCCATTATTGCACTGCTGTGCCGCCCGCCTGACATAACCGGCAAACAAGCCAACAGCTGCCCTGAAAAATTACATATTAATGTTGGAGAATTTACGCCAGGGTCTGGCCACCGATTTGTTCTCCAGCAGATCCAGTGAAGCACAGATTTTCTTTCTGGTTTCCGAAGGCAGAATGATGTCATCCACATAGCCCCTGGCCGCTGCGTGGTACGGGTTTTCATAAAGTTCGCTGTATTCCTTCATCCGCTGCGCCTTAACCTCTTCCGGATTTTCGGCATTTTTAATTTCCTTGGCAAAGATAACACTGGCGGCAGTTTCCGCACCCACAATGGTAAGTGTAGCTTCAGGCCAGGCATATACAATATCGGCGCCGGTATCTTTGCAGCACATACCCAGGTAAGCACCAGCGAAGGATTTGCGCATCATAACGGTAATCTTGGGCACCGTGGCATCAATGTAGGCAAACAGCATCTTGGCACCGTGGCGCAGGATACCCTTCCACTCCTGCTCGGGCCCTATCATGTAAGCCGGGGTGTCGTGCAGGTTGACCAGCGGAATATTAAACAAGTCGCAGAACCGCACAAACCGGGCCACTTTATCCGCTGCGTTGCAATCGATAACAGCACCTATCCAGTTGGGCTGGCTGGCCACGATACCGGTACTCCGGCCGTTAAAGCGGGCAAAACCAATAATTACGTTTTTAGCAAAGTCAGGCATTAATTCAAAAAATACACCATTATCGACCAACTTGTTGATAACTTCGTGCATATCGTAGGGATACATGGTTTGCTCGGGTATAAAACCATCCAGCTCAGGGATCAACCGCATAGCTTCATCACCGGTATCCACCCGGGCCGGTTTTTCCTGATTATTCTGGGGCAAATAGTTTAAAAGCTCTTTAGCCCGGTCAATGCAGTCCTTATCGTCGCCGCCCACAATGTGTGTGCAACCGGACTTGACAGCATGGGCTTCAACGCCGCACAGTGTTTCCAGATCTATATCAATACCCAATTGGGTTTTCACAAAGGCCGGGCCGGCGATGCCCATGTAGCCGTGGTTGCGGCTCTGGATGACAAAGTCCTGCATAACCGGGTGATAGGCCTGTCCGCCCAAGCACGGGCCCAGCAACAAAGCTATTTGCGGAATAACACCCGAGGCCAGGTTCTGGGCTTTAAACAGCCACGCATAAGCCTGCAAAGTATCCATACCTTCCTGCAACCTGGCACCGCCCGAGTCATTCAAGCCGATAAAGGGAATACCCATTTCCTTGGCCATATCGATGGCAGCGGCGAATTTTTTACCATGGTATTCACCAAAAGTTCCGGCCATGGAAGTATAGTCTTCCGCACCCACCATGGCCATACGGCCGTTGACTTTACCATAACCGCATACAACGCCTTCGGCGGCGACGTCCTTTTTATCCATACCGAAATTGGTGGTCCGGTGTTTGATAAAGGTGCCGATTTCAGTGAATGTGCCGGGGTCAAATAAATATTCAACCCTTTCCCGGGCAGTCAATTTGCCGGATTTATGATGCCTTTCGACAGCTTTTTCGCCGCCCATTTGCATTATTTGTTCTCTTCTGCGTAAAAACTCATCATACTTTTGACTCATTTACGGTCCTCCTCATATTTGACTTGGCAGTTTTACTTATCGTGCACGGCACCGGCCAATATCATGCACACCATGGCCTGATGCCAGTAGATGCATTCCAAACGCCGGAGCCGGACACGAACAGTAATCATCCAACTGTCATCTGATAAGCACACACCGCTTCTATGTTAATGCGATCACTCAAGATTTCGACACTGTTCTACATGCTTGGATTTAGCACGGTTTATTATAATGGTTTTTAGCGGTGTTTTTTAATATGGTTTTGCTTTTAGTTATTTTGGTTTATCCGCAGTTGACTGTATGATTAACGGTTTGCTTTGTAGTAACCGAAAGCATCCCGGGCAATAGAAACTTGCTGTAATTAAGAATACTTGAGCCTAGCGATTGGGCGCGAAACCAAGTTCAATGTTGGCGATGATCTGCATATGCATGTTGGAGGTTCCTTCCAGGGTTTCAAACTGCTTGGAATCGCGGAGCCATCTGCCACAAGGATATTCATTGGAATATCCATATGAGCCGTAGATTTTCATGGCCAGGTTGGCAGCATGCACGGCTGCATTACAACCGGCCAGTTTAGCAATAGAAGTGGCCTGCTGGCTGGGTAAATTATTATCTTTTAACCATGCGGCGCGATAAACGAGTTGTTTGGCTGCCTCATCTTCCAAGATCATTTCAGCAATCTGAGCTTGAATCATTTGGTGTTTGCCGATTGGTTTGCCAAACTGGATACGTTCATTGGCATATTGAACAGCACCATCCAGGCAGGCCCGGGAAAGAGCTGCCGCGCCGGTGGCACAACCCATGCGGGTATTGTTCAACTGCCACATACAAATCGCAAAGCCTTTGTTTAATGGGCCTAAAAGATTTTCTTTAGGAACCACGGCATTTTCAAAAATTAATTCCGAAGTCGGAGCAGCCCACATACCGACTTTATCGTTAATGGGAATTCTATTAACGCCAGGGGTATTGTTATAGTCAATTACGAAACAGGATATTCCTTTATGCCGAGCGCCTTTTTCAGTGACAGCATAGAGCAGCCCAACATCGGAAGTATGTCCGCCGGATATCCACGTCTTGGTACCATTGATTAACCAGTGATCACCCTTGTCTTCCGCAAACGTCTTCATGCTGGCTACATCTGAGCCTGTATTGGGCTCGGTCATGGCAAAGCTGCCTACCAAAGACCCATCCAACAGTCCGGGGATAAATTTCTGTTTTTGTTCTTCAGTGCCATATTCATTAATGGTCATGGCCGGACCCCAGTTGTTACCGCTGATAGAAAGTCTCCAGGAAGTATGAACTTTAGATATTTCATACAGAGCTATAACGCCTTCCATCCAACCCATGCCGTTTCCGCCGTATTCTTCCGGAAGAGTCCAACCCAACAGGTCCAATTCACCCATTTTAGTTAATATCTCTCTGCGATAGTAATGGTTTTTTTCGTCCTCTTCAACATAAGGAGCAATTTCCTTTTCTGCAAAATTGCGAGCCATATCCTGTACCATTTGTTGTTCTTCTGTTAATCCAAAATCCATTGTTTACTCCCTCCTAGTTTTAATAATATAACTGTAAATGGTGATTCTTTTAGCCCATTAGCTACCTGCAGGCAAAGACCACCAAAAACATCTTTTTAACATTGCAAAAGCTACAACTATGACATATTTATTTTTTAAAAAAATTGTATATATTCTGGATTATTCATTAGTTAGTTATTTTATTTAATTCTGTTATTTTATTTAATTCTGTAATTTTATTACCATGTAACTTTTTCTTAAACTATAATTTCTATCTTCATAATACGCTAAACATAAAATTAAGGCTCGGTGACCATGCCAAACACATATCGCAATAAACATGCCAGCAGCTAACATATTGCAGTTCGATTGGCATCGAATCGCCCAAGCTGTTTAAATTAGCGGTTTCTCTGATTTTCAAAAAAAACCGAATTTAAAAAACCGGCTCCGCCTCAAACAAAACCAGTGATGCATTAATGCATTACTCATGCATTTTTACAATGAACCTATAAAAATGCGATTATATTGCGGTCCCATAGCAATGCATTTTTACATCACCAAAACCACCTATAAAAACCGCCGTTTATTAACCAAACTCCCGGGGTCTGCGATCAGATAGCTTAAAAGCATGCTTAATGGCCTGCACTATTCGGCCGCAGGCCATACCGTCGCCGTACGGGTTGACAGCCTCGGCCATAGCCCGGTAGTAAGCTTCATCGTTAAGCAGGCGCTCGGTTTCGGTACGCACAGCAATGCGATCAGTGCCCACCAGGCGCACAGTACCGGCGTCCACAGCCTCGGGGCGTTCAGTGGTATTGCGCAGCACCAGCACGGGCTTGCCCAGCGAGGGGGCCTCCTCCTGCATGCCCCCGGAATCGGTGAGCACCAAATGACAGCGGGCCTCCAGATTAACAAAGGGTTCGTAATCCATGGGCTCAATTAAATGTACCTGCTGCGAATCCCCCAACACTTGCTGCACCACGGAGCGCACAGCAGGGTTTTTGTGCACGGGGAAAATAACCCGCACATCGGGATGCCTTTGCAATACATCCCGCAGGGCCAGGTAAATATCCCGCATGGGATCGCCCAAGTTTTCCCGGCGGTGGGTGGTCATTAAAATCAGCCGGTGCCTGTTAAAATCAAGCCCACTTAGCAGCGGGTCATCAAACCGGTATTCGGCACGCACCGTAGCCAACAGGGCATCAATAACGGTGTTGCCGGTAACATAGATCCGCGCCGGATCCACCCCTTCCCGCAGCAAGTTATCCCGGGCACCGGCGGTGGGGGCAAAGTGTACATCGCACAGCGCCCCGGCCAGACGCCGGTTCATCTCTTCCGGAAAAGGGGAATACTTGTTGCCGGTACGCAGCCCCGCTTCCACATGCCCCACCGGCACCTGCATATAATAGGCGGCCAGCGCGGCAACAAAGGTGGTGGTGGTATCGCCGTGCACCAGCACCAGATCCGGCCTTTCGGCCTCCAGCACTTTCTGGAGGCCGGTTAAAGCTCGCCCGGTAATATCAAACAATGTTTGTCCTGCCTGCATAATGTTCAAATCGTGGTCAGGCACGATATCAAACAGACGCAGCACCTGATCCAGCATTTCCCGGTGCTGAGCCGTTACCACC
>JGI2924J29684_1077444_pt1 | contig 17114 bp, 14 predicted proteins | sample BenlonsequencITS_FD_29684 | JGI IMG/M metagenome (IMG submission 29684)
CTAACATCATGACTCCTTGCTCATCGCATGAAGACTCCGAGAGTGAACCCCGTTAGAAAGGGTCACACGCATGCCCCAATACAAATTTATTTGCCGCCTCTCATCGTACTGTTCTCTCAGGAAGGAAACAGCAATGATGAAAAGTTACAAACATGTTAATAAAAACCCTAAATTGAATCTGCAAATATATTACGCCGTAAAACCCCTACAATAAACAGGTTTTTATTGGGTCAGATTTGCATTTTTCGACAGTGATCAATTTATGGCTAATCTATCTCTTTTCGGGAAATTTGATCCTGAGCAATTTAACCAATTTTGATGCTCTTTTCCAATACTTAAACATTGATTAAAATCAATTTTTAAAGTTAATGTTAATAATGTTTATTCAGTGATTGCATGGTGAAAATTTTGTTAACTTTTTGTTTTTGCAAACAGTAATGCCAGACCTTCTCTAAAAAGAGGCTTATTCGGTAGGGTTAAACTTTTTGTGCGTTTTTTTGCTGTGCCGCGTACAGTGAAAAACAACGCATCGTGATGTTCAATTATTGCCAAATAGCTCACAGATTTTTTCGCCAAGTTATCAACACTTATTATTTTATACATTTCTCCTATTTTTATTTTACTTATAATTAACACCGCATGGAAACTATATCGTTGCACGCGCGTAATCACCCCACCCACATTCCCCCTCCGCAGTCTCCCCTCCCTGACAGCTATCAGAACATTTTGTCAGGTTATCGTCTTAATTATTGCTGATAGTTTTCCAGATAGTCAAAATCAAACAAACATTTTATTAGCTAATTTTTCTTTATTTTAACAACATCGATTCGTCTCTATATAATAATTATATCTAAGATTCTGTTACTACCTTCACAAATTCATACTAGATTTCTACAACACTAATAGTGTAAAGCTGATTTTTCGCAGCAACGAATAAAATAAGAGTTATATCACAAAAATAGCAATAGGTTATTTTCACGTTTTTTTCGAAAACCAAAAGCGCATCAAACCAAACACGCAACCATATGTTATTAAACGTTTTTATATTTTCGCAATGAAAACAATAATTTTAAGAAGGTTATTTTGAAAATAGATCAATTGCTTCACCCATCGCTTATAAAGACACTCATCCAATATTAACTGAATGCGACTTAGCGCATGCAAAAAATTTAAAAAAGCACTTACCTTTCAACATCCCTGTAGAGGATTACTCATGAAAAAACCAACGCTTGTTATTGGCGTCATTGGCGCTGACTGTCATGCAGTAGGCAATAAAGTTTTAGATCGTGTTTTTACTGCCCATAATTTTCGCGTAATCAATCTGGGGGTAATGGTCAGTCAGGATGAATATATTGACGCCGCCATTGAGACCGGCGCCGATGCGATAGTCGTTTCATCGATTTACGGACATGGCGATATCGACTGCCTCGGACTACGCGAGCGCTGCATTGAACGAGGCATCGGCGACATCCTCCTTTATGTTGGCGGCAATCTGGTCGTCGGCAAGCATGACTTTGCCGGAGTAGAAGCCAAATTTAAAGAGATGGGCTTTCACCGTGTCTTCGCGCCAAGTCACGATCTTGAAGACGTTTGTCAGTTGATGGCGAACGATATCAACCAGCGCCACGGCGTGGAGCAGCATTGTCTTGAAGAGGCTATGTGATGCAGATAGTTTCTGTCGATATCGGCTCAACATGGACCAAAGCCGCCCTCTTCTCCCTGGAGGGGGACGCATTAACATTGGTTAATCACGCGCTGACGCCAACAACGACACATCACCTGGCGGACGGATTTTTTGCCAGTCTGAACCAGGTATTACATGTCGCCGACGCGCGTCCTCTTTTGCAACACGGTGACATACAACTCAAATATTCTTCTTCCGCGAAAGGGGGGTTGGCCGTCGCCGCAATGGGACTGGTGCCTTCCATCACCCTGGAGTCGGCAAAAATTACCGCTCACTCCGCAGGCGCGAAAATCGCCCAGTATTATGCCTATAAACTCAACCGACATGATATCGCCGAACTGGAAGCCTCACCGCCGGATATTTTGCTGTTTACCGGCGGTACCGACGGCGGCGAAGAGAGCTACGGTCTGGCTAACGCCCGCGCGCTGGCGGAGTCAACGCTGGACTGCGCCATTATTTACGCTGGCAACCGCGATATTCAGGACGAGGTACAGAGAATTCTCGGCCATAAAGATCTCATCATAGTGGACAATATTCTGCCCGATCTCGATCACCCCAATCCCTACGCCGCTCGTCAGGCCATTTGCGATGTCTTCCTGTCGCGCATCGTAAAAGGTAAAGGTCTTGACGTTATCGTCAGTGAAACCGGCGAAGAACCGATGCCGACGCCGTGGACGGTTTATGAACTGGTGAAGGCGATAAGCAATATCGATAACGCGTGGAAAGAGTTCATGCTCATTGATATGGGCGGCGCCACCACCGATGTCTATTCCGCCTGCGCCAATACACTCTCGCCCGATACGGTATTACACGGCGTGCCGGAACCGTTCGTCAAACGTACAGTTGAAGGCGACCTGGGAATGCGCGTCTCGGCCATGGTCGTGGGAGAAAGCACCGAAGAGCTGGTGAAAGTCGTGTTCGCTCAACACCCGGAACGTCAGCAGGCTTTTTATCGCTATCTGCACCATCTGACGGCACAGCCGGATTATCTGCCGAGCAATGAAGAAGAGAGATATTTCGACACCGTACTCGCTGGTTTGTGCGTCGGCTATGCCACGGAGCGCCACGCCGGGACGAAAAAACAGGTCTGTACCTGCGTCGGTAATGTCGATTTGCAGATGGGACGCGATCTGACCACCGTGCGCAAAGTGGTGGGTTCAGGGGGATGGCTCTCCCGCGCCAGCCAGTTCGATATTTACAACTGGCTCAAATACCGGGAACTCAATGACGACGGCAAAAGCATTCTCCTCCCGAACCAGTTTGACTATTACCGGGATTCGAAGGGCCTGCTTCCTCTGCTGGCGAATGTCGCCAGACTCTATCCGCAGCTCGCTGCGCGCACCAGCATTCAATGTTTAACCTGTTAAAAACTAAGGCGGCAACGAATGGAACTCCGAAATAAGAAGTTAACCCATGATGAATTCATGACCGAACGGCATCAGGTGTTGCAGACCTGGCATACCGGTAAAGAGGTTGAAAAGTTTGAAGAAGGCGTGAAGTATCAACACACCATTCCTGAGCAAAAACGTTTCTCGCAAGCCTTGCTAAAGGCCGACAGGGAAGGCAGAACGTTGAGCCAACCGCGCGCGGGCGTAGCGCTAATGGATGAACATATTGCGCTGCTTAAAACATTGCAGGAAGAGTGCGATCTCCTGCCCAGCACCATTGACGCCTATACCCGTCTGAACCGCTACGAAGAAGCAGCGGTCGGCATTCAGAAATCTATCGAGGCGGGAACCTCCAGACTGAACGGCTTACCCGTGGTTAACCACGGCGTGGCGGCCTGCCGCCGGATGACCGAAGCGCTGGAAAAACCGATTCAGGTTCGTCACGGTACGCCGGATGCGCGCCTGCTGGCGGAAATCGCCATGGCCAGCGGCTTCACCAGCTACGAAGGGGGCGGCATCTCCTACAACATCCCTTATGCCAAACGCGTAACGCTGGAAAAATCGATCCGCGACTGGCAGTACTGCGACCGCCTGATGGGCATGTATGAAGAACACGGCATTCGTATTAACCGCGAACCGTTCGGCCCGTTAACCGGTACATTAATTCCGCCGTTTATGTCGCACGCGGTGGCCATTATCGAAGGTCTTCTGGCGCTGGAGCAGGGCGTGAAATCGATCACCGTCGGCTACGGCCAGGTGGGCTGTCTGACCCAGGACATCGCGGCGATCCAGTCACTGCGTGAACTGTCGCATGAGTATTTCCAGAATTATGGTTTTGACGATTACGAGCTGAGCACTGTATTCCACCAGTGGATGGGCGGCTTCCCGGAAGATGAATCCAAAGCCTTCGCCGTCATCTCCTGGGGCGCGGCGGTCGCAGGGATGTCAGGCGCCACCAAAGTCATCACCAAGAGTCCGCACGAAGCGTTCGGTATTCCAACCGCTGCCGCAAACGCACAGGGGCTAAAAGCCTCACGCCAGATGCTCAATATGGTGAGTGACCAGAAATTCCCGTCCTGTCCGGCGGTCGACCAGGAAGTGGAGCTGATTAAGAGCGAAGTTCGCGCTGTGCTGAAGAAAGTCTTCGAACTCGGTAACGGCGATGTGGCGCGCGGGACGGTGCTGGCCTTTGAAGCGGGCGTTCTGGATGTCCCTTTTGCGCCCGCCGCCTGTAACGCCGGCAAAATCTTGCCCGTGCGCGACAACACCGGCGCGATTCGCGTACTGGAAGCAGGCGCGGTTCCGTTGCCGCAGGACATTCTCGCCCTGCACCACGATTACGTCGCCGAACGCGCGCATGTTGAAGGACGCAAACCCTCATTCCAGATGGTTGTTGATGACATCAACGCGGTATCCCACAGTAAATTAATAGGAAGACCATAATGAAAATTAAACAGGCCCTTTTCACCGCCGGCTACTCCTCATTCTATTTTGACGATCAGCAGGCGATTAAAAACGGCGCGGGTCACGATGGATTTATCTATACCGGCGCGCCGGTAACCCCTGGCTTTACCTCGGTACGTCAGGCGGGCGAATGCGTTTCGGTACAGCTCATTCTGGAAAACGGCGCAGTAGCGGTCGGTGACTGCGCCGCCGTCCAGTACTCCGGCGCGGGCGGCCGTGACCCGCTGTTCCTGGCAGAGCACTTTATCCCGTTTCTGAACAATCATATTAAACCGCTACTGGAAGGCCGAGATGTCGATACGTTTCTGCCTAATGCCCGCTTCTTCGACAAGCTGCGTATTGACGGCAACCTGCTGCATACCGCCGTCCGTTACGGTCTGTCGCAAGCGCTGCTCGATGCTACCGCGCTGGCGACAGGTCGCCTGAAAACAGAAGTGGTGTACGACGAATGGCAACTGCCGTGCGTACCGGAAGCCATTCCGTTATTTGGCCAGAGCGGCGACGATCGCTACATCGCCGTCGATAAGATGATCCTTAAAGGCGTCGATGTTCTGCCTCACGCGCTGATCAACAATGTCGAAGAAAAGCTCGGTTTCCAGGGTGAGAAACTGCGCGAATATGTGCGCTGGTTGTCTGACCGTATTTTACGCCTGCGTACCAGCCCTCGCTATCACCCGACGCTGCATATCGACGTCTACGGCACTATCGGTTTGATCTTCGATATGGACCCGCTGCGCTGCGCTGAATATATCGCCAGCCTGGAAAAAGAGGCGCAGGGTCTACCGCTGTACATCGAGGGTCCAGTCGACGCCGGCAACAAACCGGATCAAATTCGCCTGCTGACCGCCATCACCAAAGAACTGACCCGCCTTGGCTCCGGCGTGAAGATTGTCGCTGACGAATGGTGTAACACTTATCAGGATATTGTTGATTTCACCGATGCCGGTAGCTGCCACATGGTGCAGATCAAAACGCCGGACCTCGGCGGCATCCACAACATCGTTGACGCGGTGTTGTACTGCAACAAACACGGTATGGAAGCCTACCAGGGCGGTACCTGTAACGAAACCGAGATTAGCGCCCGTACTTGCGTACATGTCGCGCTGGCCGCACGTCCGATGCGGATGCTGGTGAAACCGGGAATGGGTTTCGATGAAGGTCTCAACATCGTGTTTAACGAAATGAATCGCACCATCGCGTTGCTACAGGCTAAGGATTAAGAGATGGGACGTAAGTTTAAGATCTTATCGCCGACCGCTATTCTGGGTTATGGTTTTCCGGAAGAGAGCTTTCGTAAAGCGATGGAGGAATCGCCGGATCTGATTGCCGTCGATGCAGGGTCCTCCGATCCCGGCCCCCACTATCTGGGGGCAGGTAAACCCTTTACCGATCGGGCCGGGGTAAAACGCGATCTGCGCTATATGATTACCGCTGGCGTTAAGCGCAACATCCCGGTGGTGATCGGCACCGCCGGAGGTTCCGGCGCCGCACCGCATCTGGAGTGGTGCCGCCAGATAATCCTTGAGATTGCGCAGGAGGAGAATCTCGCTTTCTCACTGGCGCTGATCCCCTCTGATGTGGATAAAGCGATCGTCCACCAGGCGCTGGATAACGGCAAAATTACCGCCCTGGAGTTCGTGCAGGAACTAACCCACGACACAATTGAAGAGAGCACTTATATCGTCGCGCAAATGGGGATCGAGCCTTTCCAGCGGGCGCTGAAAGCGGGCGCGCAGGTGGTGCTGGGCGGACGCGCCTACGATCCGGCCTGCTTTGCGGCGTTGCCGATTATGCAAGGCTTTGATGAAGGACTGGCGCTGCACTGCGGCAAGATTCTGGAGTGCGCGGCGATTGCCGCCACGCCAGGGTCCGGTTCCGACTGCGCGATGGGAATCATTGACGACAACGGCTTTACGCTGAAAACCTTCAATCCACAGCGTAAATTCACCGAAACATCCGCCGCAGCGCACACCCTGTATGAGAAATCCGATCCGTACTTTCTGCCAGGGCCGGGCGGCGTGCTAAACCTGAAAGAGTGCCGCTTTAAAGCCGTTAACGACGGAGAAGTGTACGTCAGCGGCTCCCGTCATGAAGCGACGCCATACGCGCTGAAACTGGAAGGCGCGCGTCAGGTCGGCTTCCGCTGTCTGACCATTGCCGGGACGCGCGACCCGATCATGATTGCCGGAATTGACGCCATCCTTGAAGAAGTGAAGGCCAGCGTGGCGCGTAATCTCTCTCTTAAAGATGACAGTATCCGCATGACCTTCCATCTGTATGGGAAAAACGGCGTCATGGGCAACCATGAGCCGATGCAAACCGCCGGACATGAGTTGGGGATCCTGCTGGATGTGGTCGCCCCAACTCAGGATATTGCTAACAGCGTCTGTTCGCTGGTGCGCTCTACCCTGCTGCACTACGGTTATGAAAACCGGATTGCCACTGCAGGAAATCTCGCCTTCCCCTTTTCGCCATCGGATATCCAGAGCGGCCCGGTATATGAGTTTTCCATTTACCACCTGATTGAAGCCAGCGATGACCTGCGTTTTGATTTCCACCTTGAACAGGTAACACCGCAAGGAGTTCAGTCATGAAACAATCTATTTGCTCGCTGACGCAGGTCATCCGTTCCAAAAACGCTGGCCCCTACGAACTGGTATTAGATATTTTATTTAAAACCCAAGAGGATTATCAGCGCGTCAAAGTCTCGGAACAGTTAACGCCGCAACTTATCGCCAGTTTATATAACGTCAATCCTGATTTTATACATCGTATTATCTGGTTTGATCCGGCGAATGCGGTAAAAATTGTCATGCCACGGGATATTATTTCCGGCAACGTGGGCGACAACGATGTTTATGGCGCGCAACAACATGCGCCCCTACTCGCTATTTCGTTAGATCTGTAGTCATAAATATAACAACATCCATTGGAGTACAGGACTCTGCTGTTACTTCGTACTCCTGATTATTCATGCGGTTGGTCACAACAGGCGTGCGTCTGGTCTGTCTTCTGGCTCAGGCGTCCGCCGCCCTACACATTACACGCCAGCCTTTATCCGATGGAGTAAAAATGAAGAAAATAAGCTTAACAAAAATGATCATCTTAGGATTGATTCTCGGTATGATTGCCGGAGTGATCATTAATAATACAACCTCAACTGAAACAGCGAAAATATATGCTCAGGAAATCTCTATTTTCACCACCATATTCTTACGTCTGGTGAAAATGATTATCGCCCCGTTGGTTATTTCTACCCTGGTCGTCGGTATTGCGAAAATGGGCGATGCCAAAACACTGGGGCGTATTTTTTCTAAAACTTTTTTCCTGTTTATTTGCGCCTCGCTGTTATCTATTGCCCTTGGTCTGGTGGTAGTTAATTTATTCGAACCGGGCGTCGGCATTAACTTTGTGCCACACGATGCAGGCGCCGTTGCGACCGTTCAGTCAGAGCCCTTCACTCTGAAGGTGTTTATTTCTCATGCCGTGCCGACCAGTATCGTAGATGCGATGGCGCGTAATGAAATCCTGCAAATCGTGGTGTTCTCCATTTTCCTCGGTTGCAGCCTGGCGGCAATTGGCGAAAAAGCAGAACCGATCGTTAAAGTCTTCGACTCACTGGTCTACGTAATGCTGAAACTGACCGGCTACGTGATGTTGTTTGCACCGTTAACCGTCTTCGCTGCGATTTCCGGCCTGATTGCCGAACGTGGGCTGGGCGTGATGGTCAGCGCCGGGATCTTTATGGGCGAATTCTATCTAACACTGAGTATGCTCTGGGCCATCCTGATTGGGTTATCAGCTCTGATTGTCGGCCCATGTATCAGTCGGCTAACCAGAATGATTTTCGAGCCGGCGCTGTTAGCCTTTACCACCTCCAGCTCTGAAGCCGCCTTTCCCGGTACGTTGAATAAACTGGAGAAATTTGGCGTCTCGCCAAAAATCGCCAGTTTTGTCTTGCCGATTGGTTACTCCTTCAATCTGGTCGGTTCGATGGCCTACTGTTCGTTTGCCACGGTGTTTATTGCCCAAGCCTGTAACGTTCATCTCAGTATGGGCGAGCAAATTACCATGCTACTGATCCTGATGTTGACCTCCAAAGGGATGGCGGGCGTACCTCGTGCATCCATGGTGGTTATCGCCGCCACGCTTAACCAGTTCAATATCCCGGAAGCTGGCCTGATTCTACTAATGGGCGTCGATCCGTTCCTCGATATGGGCCGTTCCGCTACTAACGTCATGAGTAATGCGATGGGCGCGGCGATTGTCAGCCGTTGGGAAGGCGAACACTTCGGCGCAGGCTGTCGGGGCGTCGCGCCGATCAACACGCCGGAGCAGAAACGCTCTGCCTCCGAAAACTCAGAAGTGGCGATGTCCTGATAACGCATGATTCCGGATAGCGCCACTGCTTATCCGGCCTACGCATCGCCCATTTTCCCAGGCCGGGTAAGACGGAAGCGTCGCCATCCGGCAAAAATGTAAAGGTGAGAAGTCACTATGTCAAAACCATTTGTCTGGCAGCAACTTTTTGTTCAGAGTAAAGATAATACAGAATATGAATTACTAACTAATCAACACGTTACGGTAAGTGAGTTAGATGGAGAGGAGGTGATCAAAGTCGCGCCGGAAGCCTTAACCCTGTTGGCGCAGCACGCCTTTTACGAAGCCTCCTTCTTTTTGCGTGCCGCTCACCTGCAACAAATTGCCAACATTCTGCACGATCCGCAGGCCAGCCATAATGATCAGTACGTCGCTCTGCAACTCTTACGTAACGCCGAAGTGTCGGCCAAAGGCGTTCTGCCAAATTGTCAGGATACCGGCACCGCCACGATTGTAGCGAGCAAAGGACAACATATCTGGACGGGCGGCGATGATGCCGAAGCGCTAAGTAAAGGCGTATATCTCACCTTTCAGGAAAATAATCTGCGTTATTCTCAAAATGCGCCCCTGGATATGTATACCGAGGTCAATACCCAGACCAATCTGCCCGCTCAAATAGACATTAGCGCCGCGCCGGGCAGCGAATACCGCTTCCTGTTTGTCAATAAAGGCGGCGGCTCCGCTAATAAAGCCGCACTATTTCAGGAGACAAAATCTATCCTGCAACCAGAAAAACTCACCGCGTTCCTGGTAGAAAAAATGAAAATGCTGGGAACCGCCGCCTGTCCGCCTTATCACATCGCTTTTGTTGTGGGCGGCTTGTCCGCCGACCAGGCGCTGAAAACAGCGAAACTGGCTTCAACCAAATATTACGATAACTTACCTGACCATGGGAATGAACTGGGCCAGGCGTTCCGCGATACTGCGCTTGAAAAGGCCCTGCTCAATACCAGCCGCGAATTTGGCATTGGCGCGCAGTTTGGTGGTAAATATTTCGCCCACGATATCCGCGTAATTCGCCTGCCTCGCCACGGCGGCTCCTGCCCCATCGCAATGGCGCTCTCCTGTTCCGCCGACCGTAATATCAAAGCGAAAATCAATAAACACGGTATCTGGCTGGAAAAACTTGAGCGCCATCCGGGAAAATTTATCCCCGAATCCTGTCGCGTGGAACACAGCGCCCAAAGCGTTCAGCTCGATCTGAATCGCCCGCTATACGATATCCGGCGCGATCTCGCCGCGCTACCGGTGGGCACGCGGCTGTCGCTCAGCGGCCCGATTGTGGTCGCCCGCGACATTGTCCATGCCAGGATCAAAGCGCGAATGGATAACGGAGAACCCATGCCGGACTATATGAAAAACCACATTGTTTATTACGCGGGTCCGGCCAAAACGCCAGACAATCAGGCCTGTGGTTCGCTCGGTCCCACGACTGGCGGACGCATGGATAGCTATGTGGACGCATTCCAGGCTGCGGGCGGCAGTTTAATTATGCTCTCGAAAGGCAACCGCAGCCAACAGGTGACAGAGGCTTGCCGCAAATATGGCGGCTTTAGCCTCGGCAGTATCGGCGGCGCAGCGGCCCTGCTGGCGCAACAGTATGTGAAAAACCTGCGCTGCCTCGAATACCCCGAACTGGGAATGGAAGCCGTCTGGATGATGGAAGTCGAAGGTCTGCCCGCCTTTTTGCTGGTGGACGACAAAGGCAATAACTTCTTCAGCCAGTTTGAACAACAGCATCGCTGTGCCTCCTGTCCGACGGGCCAGTAAGGAGATCCTATGGAAGCGCGAGACAATACCGAACGCCATCGTCAACGACAGCAGAAATTAAAAACACAGGTGGATAGCCGTATAGCGGCGGCGACGGTTAAAAAAGGGGTTCTGATCGTCTTTACCGGCAACGGCAAAGGTAAGTCTACCGCTGCCTTTGGCACCGTGACGCGCGCCGTCGGCCATCGTAAAACCGTTGGCGTCGCGCAGTTCATCAAAGGTCAGTGGGATAACGGCGAATACAACGTGCTGCATCCGCTTGGCGTGGAATTCCATATTATGGGAACCGGTTTTACCTGGGAGACGCAAGATCGCGAAGCGGACAAAGAGGCGGCAGAAGCGGTTTGGCTGGAGAGTAAGCGGATGCTGGCCGATCCGCGCTACGATCTTGTGGTGCTGGATGAGCTTACCTGGATGCTGGCTTATCACTATCTGGAGACGCAAGAGGTGGTCGAGGCAATTATCAGCCGCCCGCTGGAGCAGAACGTGATCGTTACCGGACGCGGATGTCACGCCCGGCTGCTGGAACTCGCCGATACGGTCAGCGAAATCCGCCCGGTGAAACACGCTTTTGACAGTGGGATCCAGGCGCAGGCCGGTATTGACTGGTAGACGTATTGTAGCCGGATAGCGCTTATCCGGCTTACAGAACTCAGTTCTCCCGGGAAACAACCGACTTTTGCAATAACCACTCGCGGAAGCTCCGTAAATGACAAGACTCTGTTTTATCTTCGCGCCAGGTCATGATAAAACGATTCCCGGTACGTATCGGAACATCACACGGGATCACCATATCGCCATTATCCAGATCGTGCTGAATGGCAAACCGGGGCAATAGCGCCACGCCCAGATTAGAGCGCACCGCGGCGATCAGCATCGACAACAAATCAAAGCGCGGTCCGTTATTGACTTGTGGGCTGCTGATGCCTGAAAGCGCGAACCACTCCTGCCAGCCATTGATGCGCGTGCTTTGATGCAATAGCGTAAATTCGTTCAACAGCTCATCCACCGCCAGTTTTTGTTGCGGCTGAGACAGTAAGCTCCCGCTGCATACCGGTAAGATCTCTTCTTCGAATAAATATTCTCTTTCTGACCACGGAGAACAGAAGTCCTCCCGCATAATGGCAGCGTCGTACTCCCGGTTAAGAAAATCGCCAATATTGGCCAGCGAATGAATATTAATAATAATATCTGGGTTTAATTTATTAAATTCACGTAAGTTCGGGATTAACCAGTGAGTACTAAAGGTCGGGTTTACAGCCAGTTCAATAACCTGAACGGTGGGCTGCCAGGTCATAATTGAGTTAGTATCTCGCTCCAGTTTGTTAAGCGTTTCTTTAACAATGCTCAGGTAATATTTTCCGGCAGCATTTAAGAAAATCCTTTTTTTGGCATGATTAAATAATGAGGTATGTAAAAACTCTTCCAGCGCATTCACTTGTCTGAACACCGCACTTTGCGTTAGCGCCAGTTCCTCGGCTGCTCGGGTATAACTTTCGTGACGCGCGACTACTTCGAAGGTTACCAACAATTCGGTCTTGGGTATTTTTCCTCTCATAACGTCTTCCATATGCAGCGTACAAAAAAAGTTTAAATAATAAAATTAATATAATCACTCAGGTTTTCGCTGAGAGTTATATTTTATTTTATCTATAAATTTCATTGATCCATCCCATGTTTCAGACATACTGGTGATCAAATATCAACCAATAATACGCAACTCCAGCAATAAACACAATTTAAACATAATTAATTACAAATGAATAGCGTCAATAAGTTCTTAATAATTTTTCAAGTTAATCTAACTTAATCAGAAAAAGTTCCCGCGATTTATTAAACGGTATCTTTAATACTTCAGGAAAATAATGCCGATACTCTTATTGTTAAAATAGCTTTTTTATTCTGTCATTAAACAAGCTGTCTGTGTCGGCGATACATCTGAGGAGACATGTGATAGGTGGCATGAAAAACACGGCAAAAGTAACTGGTTTGCGCATATTGTAACTTTCTGGCGATATGATCGATTGTCTGATCGGTATTACGCAGTAACTCACCGGCGCGGTGCATTCTTCTTTGATTAACCCAGGTTTTAAAATTTATGCCCTGCCGTTTTTTAAAGAAACGGCTAAAATAGTTCGCGCTCAGGCAAACATGCGCGGCCACAGAGTCAAGCGTCAGTTTGCTATAGAGGTTAGCCTCAATATAGCGTAATACTGCAATACGTTTTTTTTCATGGCGGGAAAGAGAATAATCCGTCTCCGATGAGGTCAACAGGTTTTCCACTAAAATAGTATCTGTATTTGATGTAAAAGAGTTAACCATAAAACTGAGTAAATTTACTGCCGCCGCCAAACGGTTATTGTCAATGACCTTTAGACTCCACCATGCTTTTCTTAATGCAGTATCATTCTCCCATGGTTCAATATTCATCAAATCAATCGCTTTATATTCCTGATATTTTACCCGTACCTTACCACAAACAATAAAACCACAAACCTGTTGATTCTCCACTAGCGGGACAGAGAAAAAACTTAACCCAGCATAACAGTTTAGGATCTGCGGTTTTGACGCAGATAAAGCGTGCCAGGCGCAATATCTATCGCATTGCGGGCAATATTTCGCGTAATAATTATGGGCGCGCATCAGAGTACAAAATGGATTACAGGCGACATTATCTGTCCCTGCATTTCCATTAATATCAACGATGAACGTGGTAAATTCAGTCGCAGCGGTAAAAAGCCTGGCGAGGGTATGAAAACGTAGTAAATAGCGTTTCTGACGACATGGCGGTGACATACGTTTCCCCCGGCAGTAAATCAATTAAAGCCAGTAATATGCAGCATTGTCTCTTAGGGAAAAATGATGCTTTTCGCAAAAAATAATACCTTTTAAACAAAACAATATGAATCACAGGCAAGATATCGCCATAAAAAAGGCCACCTTAAAGGTGGCCAACCATGTCGAAAACGGACATTTATCTGTTCCCACAGGAACAGCGGGTTTTTATTTTATAATTGCTTTCAGCGCTTCGCCGATATCGGCCAGGCTGCGAACGGTTTTCACGCCTGCGGCTTCCAGCGCGGCGAATTTTTCATCCGCAGTGCCTTTGCCGCCAGCAATGATGGCGCCTGCGTGGCCCATACGTTTGCCTTTCGGCGCGGTCACCCCGGCGATGTAGCCGACAACCGGTTTGGTCACATGATCTTTGATATAAGCAGCCGCTTCTTCTTCCGCGCTACCGCCGATCTCACCGATCATCACAATCGCTTCAGTCTGCGGATCCTCCTGGAAAAGCTTCAGGATATCGATAAAGTTAGAGCCTGGGATCGGGTCGCCGCCGATACCCACACAGGTGGACTGACCGAAGCCGTAGTCGGTAGTCTGCTTAACCGCTTCATAGGTCAACGTACCGGAGCGGGAAACAATGCCCACTTTGCCCGGCTTATGAATGTGGCCCGGCATAATGCCGATTTTACATTCGCCTGGAGTTATAACACCTGGGCAGTTCGGCCCGATCATACGCACACCAGCTTCATCCAGCTTCACCTTCACCGTCAGCATATCCAGCGTCGGAATACCTTCGGTAATGGTGATAATCAGTTTGATGCCCGCATCAATGGCTTCCAGAATGGAGTCTTTGCAGAACGGCGCCGGAACGTAGATAACGGATGCGGTTGCGCCCGTCGCATCTACTGCTTCACGCACGGTGTTGAACACCGGCAGGCCCAGATGCGTGGTGCCGCCTTTACCTGGCGTCACGCCGCCGACCATTTGCGTACCGTAAGCGATCGCCTGTTCGGAGTGGAACGTCCCCTGGCTACCGGTGAAGCCCTGGCAGATAACCTTGGTGTCTTTATTAATTAAAACGGACATTATTTCCCCTCCACTGCGGCAACAACCTGCTGAGCTGCATCCGTAAGACTTTTCGCTGCAATAATATTCAGGCCGCTGTCAGCCAGTTTTTTCGCGCCGAGTTCGGCGTTGTTGCCTTCCAGACGAACGACAACCGGGACATTAACGCCCACCTCTTCCACTGCGCCGATGATACCGTCAGCGATCAGATCACAGCGCACGATACCGCCGAAGATGTTAACCAGAACCGCTTTCACGTTGTCATCAGAGAGGATGATTTTGAACGCTTCGGTGACACGCTCTTTGGTTGCGCCGCCGCCAACGTCAAGGAAGTTAGCTGGTTCGCCGCCGTGCAGCTTAACGATGTCCATCGTGCCCATCGCCAGACCTGCGCCGTTCACCATGCAGCCGATATTGCCATCGAGCGCCACATAGTTCAGTTCCCACTGCGCCGCCTGCGCTTCACGCGGATCTTCCTGAGACTGGTCGCGCATTTCACGTAGATCCGGCTGGCGGAACAGCGCGTTGCCGTCAGCGCCCAGTTTACCGTCGAGGCAAATCAGATCGCCCTGTTTGGTTATGACCAGCGGGTTGATTTCGATAAGCGCCAGATCGCGCTCCAGGAAGATAGTCGCCAGGCCCATGAAGATTTTGGTGAACTGCTGCACCAGTTTGCCTTCCAGACCCAGTTTAAACGCCAGCTCACGTCCCTGATACGGCATCGGGCCGGTCAGCGGATCGAGCGCGACTTTATGGATCAGGTGCGGGGTTTCTTCCGCCACTTTCTCAATTTCCACGCCGCCTTCGGTGGAGGCCATAAAAACCACGCGACGGGAACTACGGTCAACGACCGCGCCGAGATACAGCTCTTTGCCGATATCAGTCGCCGCTTCAACCAGAATCTGGTTGACCGGTTGACCATTGGCGTCTGTTTGATAGGTCACCAGACGCTTGCCCAGCCAGTTTTCCGCAAAGGCGCGAATGTCCTCTTTGCTGTTTACCACCTTCACACCGCCCGCTTTGCCGCGGCCCCCAGCGTGAACCTGACATTTCACTACCCACGGGCCGGCGCCGATTTTAGACGCGGCTTCTTCGGCTTCACGCGGAGTAGTACAGGCATAACCCACCGGCGCCGGTAAGCCATAACGGGCAAAAAGTTGTTTTGCCTGATATTCATGTAAGTTCATGTGTTCTGTCCATCCTTCAGGTAATCGTTATCTTAAACCTGTAGGCCGGATAAGGCGTTTACGCCGCCATACGGCAATGATGCACCGCCTGATGGCGACGCCTCGGCGTCTTATCAGACCTACAGGGCAGGTGATGCTCTTGTTGACTACACGTCCAGCAGCAGACGGGTCGGATCTTCCAGCAGCTCTTTGATAGTGACCAGGAAGCCCACGGATTCGCGACCATCGATCAGGCGATGATCGTAAGAAAGCGCCAGGTACATCATCGGCAGAATTTCCACCTTGCCGTCTATCGCCATCGGCCTGTCTTTAATGGCGTGCATTCCCAGGATCGCGCTCTGCGGCGGGTTGATGATCGGGGTAGACATCAGCGAACCAAATACGCCGCCGTTGGTAATGGTAAAGTTACCGCCGGTCAGATCTTCTACAGTCAACTTGCCGTCGCGGCCTTTGACGGCCAGTTCTTTAATTTTCTTCTCGATATCAGCCATGCCCAGCGTATCCACGTCACGCAGTACCGGCGTGACCAGGCCGCGCGGCGTAGAAACCGCCATGCTCACATCAAAGTAGTTGTGGTACACCACATCATCGCCGTCGATAGAGGCGTTCACTTCTGGATAACGCTTCAGCGCTTCAACCACCGCTTTCACGTAGAAGGACATAAAGCCCAGGCGGATGCCGTGACGTTTTTCAAACACTTCGCCGTACTGCTTACGCAGATCCATAATCGGCTTCATGTTGACTTCGTTGAACGTCGTCAGCATGGCGGTTGAGTTTTTCGCTTCCAGCAGACGCTCGGCCACACGCTTACGCAGGCGAGTCATCGGCACGCGTTTTTCCCCGCGAGCGCCAAGCGCTGGCTGCGCGGCAGGCGCGGTTTCCGGTGCTTTAGACTCGTCTTTCGCTGGCGCTTTCGCCAGATGTTTTTCCACATCTTCACGGGTAATACGACCGCCGACGCCAGTACCTTTAATGGCGCTGGCTTCCAGATTGTGTTCAGCCAGTAGGCGACGGATTGCCGGGCTGAGCGCATCATTGTTTTGTTCTTCCAGCGACGCCTGCTGGCGCTGTGCCGGGGTAGACGCTTTCTCTTCGGATTTCGCGCTGGTCTCTTTACCCGCGCTATTGCCTTCACGCAGGCGACCGAGGATCTGGCGAGAGGTTACAGTAGTCCCCTCCTCTTCCAGAACCGCATCCAGAATGCCGTCCGCTGATGCCGGTACTTCCAGTACCACTTTGTCAGTTTCGATTTCTACCAGCACTTCGTCACGGACAACCGCATCGCCCGGTTTTTTATGCCAGGTGGCGACGGTTGCGTCCGCTACGGACTCAGGCAGGTCGGGAACAAGAATATCTACGCTACTCATTATTTATCCTTTATTTAATCGA
>JGI2924J29684_1077443_pt1 | contig 17100 bp, 16 predicted proteins | sample BenlonsequencITS_FD_29684 | JGI IMG/M metagenome (IMG submission 29684)
TTTTTTTTTCTGGAGCCAATTTTTGCCGGTATTAAAGGTTACTTGAGTTTTCTCCTCGACATTTTGCAAAGCGCTCTGTGCTTTGTCTTTAATCACAACGGCTTTTTCTCCTAATTTGTGTGCCTGGTCCGCTAGATCTTGGCGCAATTCCTGACCGCTTTTAGGAGCTAGTAATAGGCCGGTTACTGCACCGGCAAGACTTCCAAACACGGCTGCCTTAATAACCTTTTTCCGCTCGACCTTGCTTTTCGCCATCTTTTCCACTCCTTTGAACTTAACAATTTGACTAAAAGTCATTTTAATAGTTCCGCATCTGAGAATTATCAGGAAAGTATACTCATCAAATAACTAATAAATATGTGACGGTTTATGTGGTACTTAAGGGGGAAGATATAGTACGGGGGTCGTGTTTGAATACAAAGTCATACTTTCATAGTTGATTTTTTCAGATCTAACCTATTATATGCTTCCAAATAGAAAACGCCTCAAGAACATCCCGTTTAAAGATTACATAAGATAGAATTAGATGACATAATTTTGTAGCTCAGATAGAGGAGGATTGACAATGTCAACCGATGATTTCATCAGGTCAAAGAGCGACTTGGTACATAAACCATTTACAAGTGTTGTAATTTTGCGTAAGAATTATCTGGGCATTGTCAATGCTTATCCTTCACCTTCACCAATGCATTCTTTACCGAACCATTGTTCAACCAAACCAGATTATCACCCTGAATTTGTTAATGTCCAATCTAGCCAACAAACAATTAGAAAAAATGAACCATTCAAACTAGGTCAAAAGGTTGATGAAATTGTAAGTTTAAACAAAGCCCTCTATTTTACTCCACCAAAGAGGTTTGTAAAACTACTATGCCTCGTCATAACTTTGAGTGGGATACTGATAGTTAAAAATAAAAAGTGGAAATTTCACTGATATATAAGGTTTACAGGAGAATATAACTCTAAATTATAAACTAAGGAATAGGCACTCTAAGTTATAGGATAGAGAGCTTATTCCTTTTGTCTCAAGATTGATATCTTCATTTGAGTCAGTTTAATATCTAAGTGAAGATTTAGAAGAAGTCGAAAAGAAGGTTATCTAACTGTTTGTAAAAGTTGTATAAATATAGTAAACCACACAAATAATAGGCTTGAAGGTGTTTTTTTCTACAAAGGAGGGCGAACAATGTCAGAACAAGATCAGATGCTTACTCAACGCGAAACTATTGAGCTTCATGAACTTCTTAGTATTGAAGTAATGGCAAAGAAAAAACTCAAAACTACTAAAACGACAATCCAAGATTATAGTGAACTTTCAAGTTATGTCGATGATGTTATTAATGCTAAAGAACAGAACGTTGAAGAATTAAAACAATTTATTAGTAGTAACGTACTACAATAGGAGGTGTTATTATATGGGCTGGTTTGAGGATCTATTTGGAATTCAAGATTCTGACACTACTAAGATGGCGGAAAAAGAAATTGCTATTGATATGCTGAAAGATTCGAAGTTTATGCTTAATTCAATGTCTATGGCGATAACTGAAACAACCAATCCTCAACTAAGAGAAATTCTTAAAAGGCAACTTAATAGCTCAATCCAAAACCACTTTCGATTGGTCGACCTATCTGTTCAAAATAATTGGTATCTGCCACGCTCAACACCCATCGAACAAGTTAAACAAGATTATGAAGAAGCTTCAACTACTTAGTTCTTAAGAAAATAACGTGCTAGGAGGGATTAGGTTGGCAAAACAAAATGAACTTACCACTCACGAAATGCTGGAGTTGCATGAAATACTATGTAATGAGACATTAGGAATAAAAAAAATTGAATCGATGATAAGTATAGTTAAAGACCAAGAACTTGCTTCTTATATCAAAAATAACGTAACTGCCCGCCGTGAAAAATTAAAGGGATTTCAGGATCTGGTTTTCGATAAGACTCTTCAATGATAGGAGGTTAAATATATGCCAACATTCACAAATGCCTTAAGTGACCAAGATATTGTTAATGACATGTTGAAAGACTCCAAGTTTGCAATTCATTCACTATCTGTAGCACTTGGAGAGAGTACTTCGACTGTCTTCAGAGAAAAACTTGTTAATCAGTTGAACACCTGCATAGATGATCACTTTAAGTTAAGTGACTTTGCTGCTCAGAAAAATTGGTATCAGCCTTATCAGTCACCGGAACAGCAGTTGCAGCAGGACATCAATACTAGTTTAGGCTATGTATAAAACTATATTCAATCTAAAAATGCATTGGCGAGAGGGATTTAAATCTCGCCAATGCATTTTTAGATTGAATTTCTTCTTTTGTCAGGCATCTAAAGCACATAAAATATTTGCAGACAATTTAAAATACAATAAAATATATGGAATATTTGTATTGTAATAAAGGTAATAAAAGGAAGGAATATGCTTTGCCTAAGTGAATGATTAAGCTTTAATAGGAGGGGAAGAGTATGTCATTAAACACACAATTCAGTAAAGAGAAGAGGCTAGAATTCAAAGAGAGAGAAAACAGAGAACAGATTTTTACTATCTTAGGAACTGTAAGTGCAGGGATTATTGTTTTAGTTTTTGTTGTTGCCAAGTTAATTAATTAATTTTGGATAATAGTAACTGGTTGATGTGGTATAATCTTTTTTGTAGCAAATGGCAATTTGATATGGAGATTTATATTTGCCAGTTCATTTTCGATTAGCTGGCTTTTTTTCTCTAAGATTAGTAAAAGTCAAAGCAGGTATTACTCAAATATTTTAAGAAGTTAATATCATTTCGGGGTTAAATCAATAGCTAGAAAAGCATCAAGTAACAAAAATGACGCCTTAATCAAAGCGTCTCCCTTTTTCTTTAAGATGTGCCCCATAATTGAAAACCAGAATTAATAATAAGCAGATAATGTACAAAATTAAATACTTCATATAACACCAACTTCTATAATTCCTTGCTCTGCATCAAATTTAGCCTATTAAATACCTTTCTATATCACTAAAGGAATTGCCAAAAGTAACAGCGGATATTCTCTTTCCTTTAATATACTTATGGGTCAGGTTTTTTTTGAAAGTCTTTTTGTAGTATGCAAGAAGACTTTCAAAGTTATCGACTTGGTTTATAATTATCTCAGGCTTGATAAAGCCATCTATTTCGATTTGGACTCCAACATATTGGTAATCAAGTTCTTTTGCGCGTTCAAAGGTACAGCTCAAATATTCAAGGGTTAAAGATCCCATCACTAATTCTCCTCATTATCAATCTAGTATTAAGAATATATTAAAATGTGTCTCTCCGTAATGACCTAAACATCCTATCATGAATAGGTCTAAAGACTCATTGGATTAACATTAGTCATTTCAATTGATAAATCTGTTTAAATGTAATAATATAAACACATTAATAAAAGACATTTATGAAAGTCGGGGATAAGATGATTAATAGAGTTAATAGCATGGAAGTGAGAAAGATTAATCGCAATGCTATCTATAAGTTTTTATATAAGCGGGATCCAATCTCAATTCAAGAAATAGCCCAGTCCTTAAATATGAGTTTACCTACGGTTACTCAAAATATCAAAGAATTGCAAGAAAGAGATTTAATTATTGAAACTGGTTTATTTGAATCAACAGGTGGTAGAAAGGCAAAGGCGATAACCTTTAATAGCCAGAAATATGCTATTGGCTTAGATATCACCCGAAATCATGTTGGAATTGTATTAATTGATTTAAGTGGGAAGTTACTTAAAAATGTACGCAAGCAGTATCCATTTGTCAACTCCAAAGAGTATTTTCAGGGCGTTGGTAACTTAGTAAAGGAATTTATTGATGAGAGCACTATTGAAAGTTCTAAAATTCTGGGTGTAGGTATAGCATTACCCGCAATATTATCAGCTGATAAACAAACTGTTAATTATGCAACTGTTATCGATTTCCAAGGGGGAAGCGTGAAGGAATTTTGTGAGTTTATACCTTATCCCTGCATTTTGAGTAACGATGCTAATGCGGCAGGGGTTGCAGAACTATGGAATGAAGACGATATTCAAAATGTGGTATATCTCTCTCTTAATAATAGTGTTGGTGGATCTATTATAATAGGAAAGAATATTTTTTCGGGACAAAATCAACGTAGTGGCGAGTTTGGACATATGACAATTGTTCAAGATGGACGCACTTGTTACTGTGGTCAAAAGGGCTGTGTTGATGTATATTGTTCAGCTAAAATCCTATCAGACAGTACTAACGGAAGTATTGCTGAGTTTTTTAGACTCTTAAAATTAAACAATGAACCTCAAAAAACTCTTTGGGATGAATATCTTTCACATTTAGTTGTAGTTATTAATAACTTAAGAATGCTTTATGACTGTAATGTAATTATAGGCGGATATGCTGGAGCCTATATGGACGAATACATTGAGGAATTGAGAGAATTAGTCTCAAAAAGAAATTCATTTGAGGTTGACGGAAAGTATTTGCATGTCTGCAAATACAAGTTAGAAGCCACAGCTGTCGGAGCAGCTTTACAACACGTGGAGAATTTTATCAATAATATTTAGTAGTGATTTATTATTATCGAGATCCTAGATCCTTGATAGGGAAACCTTAGTTACTCAGACAAATACTTGAATTTTTATGGAAAATATTGTAGTGAATTGAAATTGCAAAATTAATCTGAAATGTATAACTTTACAAGTAAAATGTAGGTTGACTTAGGCGAAAAATGAGTTATAATTTTATTGGAACTTATTAAAACATATTTACAAAAGTCTTATATAAATCGCAGGAAACAAGTTATTTTTACATTAACATGATTTAAGTCGAGAAAAATGAGGGATCTTAAGAGAAAAGATTCTATACCAATTACGGAAAATCAGCAAGCATGAGAAAGGATTATTCAAATAATCTCATGGGGGAAGAAAATGAAAGATAATATTAAGCTGCGGGTGTCACAAATTGAAAAGTCTTTTCCGGGTGTTAAAGCTCTAGACAAAATTGATTTTGCCGTAAAAAAAGGTTCGGTTCATGTTCTGTGTGGAGAGAACGGGGCCGGTAAATCTACCTTAATGAAAATCATTAATGGAATTTATCAACCGGATAGCGGTCAGATCTATATAGACGAAAAACCTGTAAAAATCAGTAATCCTATCCAGGCAAGAACTCTTGGAATTTCCATGATATTCCAAGAGATGAGTTATGTGCCGGAGATGACCGTAGAAGAAAATCTCTTTCTCGGAAATCTCCCCGTCAAAAAGTTCGGTAATGTTAATTGGAAAGAGGTAAGACAACGCACTCAAGACCTCTTAGTGGCGGAAAACCTTCCATACTCACCGACGACTCCACTCAAGGATCTAACTATCTCAGATATTCAGATGTTGGAAATTATTAAAGCCATTTCTTACAAGTCTGATATCATCATTATGGACGAGCCGACTTCAGCAATTACCCTTAAAGAAGTAGAGAAGCTATTCGTAAAGATAAGAGAACTTAAGGCACGTGGAGTAAGCATTATCTATATATCTCATAAGTTAGATGAAGTTTTCCAGATCGCCGATGATATAACGGTGTTAAGAGATGGAACAGTTGTAGAAAGCCACCCTAAGGAAGAGCTGGATATTGAAACAGTAATCGCCTTAATGGTAGGACGTAAACTGACTACGACATTTCCCAAGGAGCAAGTTCCTATCGGGGAAGATATGCTTCAAGTTGAAAACTTCACTTATCCCAATTTATTTCATAACGTAAATTTCCACGTAAAAAAGGGTGAGATTTTGGGATTTGCCGGGCTAATGGGTTCAGGACGAACTGAAGTTATGCGTTCATTATTTGGTCTGGAACCTAAAACAGCAGGTGTAGTGAAGATAAAAGGTCAAGAAGTTAAGATTACCAATGTTCAGCAGAGCATTCAGCATGGAATGGTCATGCTTTCAGAAGACAGGCGACGATATGGTATTATCCCTATGCGCTCCGTTAAGGAAAATACGACTCTCTCTAACCTGAAATCCGTTTTTTATTCCTGCAGAAACCACAAAAAAATCGAGAGAAAATTAGTCTCAGAAATCCTTAACAAAATGAAAATTAAAACACCAACCATTGATACCCCGATTGCTACTTTGAGTGGAGGTAATCAACAAAAAGTGGTTCTCGCTAAATGGATGTTGAGAAATCCGGATATTCTAATCTTGGATGAGCCAACTCGCGGGATTGATGTTGGGGCTAAATATGAAATATACAAGCTTATGACTGATTTGGCTAAAGAAGGTAAAGTTGTAATTATCGTTTCTTCTGAACTCCCCGAGGTCATTGGAATGTGTGATAGGATTTATGTCATGGCGAAAGGGACAATTACCGGGGAGATAAATCGAGAAGATTTTTCTCAAGAACTCATTATGAAATATGCTACTGGGACTCTAACAGCAGGGGGGGTGAACTAAAATGAAACTAGATAATCGTTTTTGGACCACAGTTAAAAAGAAATACAGTATTTATTTAATTTTAGTCGGTTTGTTTATTGTATGTTCGCTGGCTAACCCTAACTTTTTGTCAATTAATAACTTGACAAACATCTCCAGACAATTGTCCGTAACCACTATTCTGGCCCTAGGTGCGACGATGCTTATCATAAGTGGGATGCTGGACTTGTCATCAGGTTCTGTTCTAGCACTTGCTGGAGTATTTGCAGTATCCACATATAAAGCTACCGGATCTTTGTTACTGGCAGTTGCGGTGGGTATTTTCACCGGGATTATCTGTAATGCCATTAATGCTCTCATGATTAGTACTTTTAAGGCACCTCCATTTATTGCTACCTTGGCAATGCTTACTGTGGCACGTGGTGCTGCACTTCTCTACACAAAAGGACAGAATATCCTCCAGCTGGGGAATTTTGTAGAGTTAGGACAGGGATCAATCGGAGTTATTCCTATTCCGATCATTTTTCTGGTAGCGATTGCAATTTTGACCTGGTATTTATTGAATCATACCCGTTTTGGACGTTCTCTTTATGCGGTTGGCGGGAATGAAGAAGCTGCAATTGCTTCAGGGATTAATGTCCATAAAGTAAAATACACTGTATTTATCATTAACGGTATCTTTGTAGGGCTTGCCGGGGTTCTCTTTATGTCCCGTGTTAACGCAGGTCTCCCTAATGGCGCAATCAATTATGAATTTACAGCACTAACAGCCGCTATTATTGGAGGAACGAGCTTTTCCGGCGGGATTGGTACTGTTGGAGGAACACTTGCCGGTGCGTTTATTGTTGGCTTTCTAGACAACATTATGAACTTAAATAATGTGGACTCTTATATGCAGCAAATTGTGCGTGGTACAATTATCGCTCTTGCCGTAATCTATGATATCCGCTCAAGGAACCGTCGAGCAAACAGCATGCTAGGAAAAGTCGAGGATCAAGGGGCGGCTAAAAAGTAGAAGCATCAGTTAAGGTTATTTAATGATCAAAATATCATCTCTTTAACGAAACTAGGTTAAAGAACGATTAAATAGCCTTGCTGTTTAAAGATATAACATATCAAGAGAGAAGGATGGAGAAAAGATGAAGAAAAAACTGTTAAGCGTAGTTTCGTTGTTATTGATGGGGACTTTATTAGCTGGCTGTTCATCAAGTAAACCTACTACACCTGCTCCCAATGACTCAGCTAGTGGCGCGAAAACATACAAGGTTGCTTATATTGCACGAGCTCAATCCGATTCATTTGCTGCTTGGCTTGCTAATTCAGTAAAAGAGGAAGCCACAAAATATCCTAATATTAAGCTTGAGGTTTTTGATGGTCAAGCAAATGATGATAAAGAGAACTCTATGATCGAGAATGCCATTACCAACAAATTTGATCTGATTATCGTCCAACCAAACAGTGGAGAATCTCAAAGACCCTATGTAGAAAAAGTTGTACAATCAGGTATCTTTGCTATCACAACTAACGCACGGATTTCCGGTATTAAAGGCGCATCGTCAGTCGATGCTCAACCTTATGAGCAAGCAGCAGTTAATGCCCGTGCAGCTCTTACCCAAATTCCCCAGAATGCCAAAGTCGTTGTCCTAAAAGGACCTTCTGGTAACTTCCATGCCGATGAGCGTCGTGCCAGCTGGCAGAAAGAGTTTTTTGACAAGCGTCCCGATGTTAAAATTGTCGGTGAACAAATTGCTAACTGGAACAAAGATGAAGCTATGAAGTATATGGAAGACTGGGTTCAAGCTAACGATAAAATTGATGCTGTTATTGCCATGAATGATAATATGGCAGCCGGAGCATTAGAAGTTGTAAAAGGTAATGCTAAATATACAAATATGCTGGCTTATGGTGTTGATGGAACTGCAGAAGCTTTATTCCTGATCAAAGAGGGAAGAATGACTTCCACATGTCTACAAAACGCCAATGAACTTGCAGAAAAAATGCTCGATGCCAGTAACAAGCTTTTAACTGGTGCAGAAAAAGAAATTAACACAGACATCGGCAACCCACTTGTAAACAAAGATAATGTAGATCAGTATATTGAAATTCTAAAAAAATCCGGAACAATTAAATAATTCAACTCAGCTTAGCTCTCTGGAGTACGCAGGACATTCTTCCTCAGGGATGAATGTCCTGTTGGCTAAATATTACTTGGATAGCATTCATTTGTGCTTGCACCATTTTTAACTAACTTTCATCACTCAAGGAGGGGTACTCAATGAAAAATAGAGCTGCTTATATGACAGGTCTTAATAAAATGGAAATCCGAGAAATCAAAGTTCCTGTACCAAAAGAAAAACAGGTTCTTGTCAAACTCGAGTATGTGGGGATTTGCGGGTCTGACGTCCACTATTTAGAACATGGTAAAATAGGGGATTTTGTGGTCAATGGTGATTTTATCTTGGGGCATGAATGTGCGGGTATTGTAGAGTCCGTTGGACCAGGTGTAGAAAATCTTAAGGTTGGAGACAGAGTAGCCTTAGAGCCGGGGATAACTTGTGGTCAATGCGAATTTTGCAAGTCCGGCAGATACAATCTTTGTCCGGATGTAGAATTTTTAGCGACTCCACCTTACCATGGCTGTTTAATGAACTATATTGCCTTCCCGGAAAATATGGCCTTTAAGCTGCCGGAATCAATCTCAACCAAAGAAGGCGCACTTGTTGAGCCCTTAGCCGTTGGCATGCATGCTGCTAAGCAGGGTGATGTTAAGTTGGGAGATTCAGTAGTGATTCTCGGTTCAGGTACCATTGGTCTGGTTACGTTGCTGGCGTGTAAGGCCTTTGGCGCTACGGATATTACGGTTGTCGATGTTATTCCTAAGAGGCTTGAATATGCTAAAAAATTGGGAGCAACCACAGTTTTAAATGCCACAGAAGTAGATGTGTTAGCAGAAATTGATAAACTGACCAACAAAAAAGGGGTCGACATTGTCATTGAAACGGCAGGTTCTGCCCAAACTATTGCTCAAACCCCCTATCTTATTAAAAATGGTGGGCGTATAGTGCTTGTGGGTATGGCTCCTCAGGATATTATTGAATATAACATCGCTAAAGTCTTAGCTAAAGAAGCCGAAATCAAATCCGTCTTCCGTTATAGAAATATCTATCCGCAAGCGATCAATGCAATAGCCCAAGGGATTATTGATATTTCAGGAATTATTACTCATGAGTTTGATTTTGAGGATGTTGCCAAGGCTTTTGACTTTGTAATTAACCATAAACAAGATGTAGTTAAAGCTGTGATAAAAATCGGCTAATAGTTTCACCAATTATTATAGAATTGTGAAACAGGAGGGGTGCGCTGTGCAATTTTTACTTGGCGTTGATTTAGGAACTTCGGGTACAAAAACTGTGTTGTTTGATCTTGCCGGGAACGCAATCTGTTCAAAAACTATTGAATACCCATTATATCAGCCAGCAAATGGTTGGGCAGAGCAAGACCCTTCTGATTGGTGGAGTGCCACCTGTGCTGGTATTAAATATGTTATCACCACAAGTGGAATTGATGCCTCTGGAATTGCCGGAATAGGTCTTTCAGGACAGATGCACGGGCTTGTCATGCTTGATAGAAACGGAATTGTCTTAAGAAAATCAATCATTTGGTGTGATCAAAGAACCGATAATGAATGCCAACAGATGAATAAACTAGTTGGGGAACGAAGACTCATTGAAATCACGGCCAATCCTGCTCTAACAGGTTTTACGGCTTCGAAAATTCTCTGGGTTCAGAATAATGAACCTGAAATATATGAGAAATGTGCTCATATTTTGCTTCCTAAAGATTATATCCGTTATATGCTTACGGGTGAATTTGCGACTGAAATGTCAGATGCGTCAGGGATGCAGCTTATGGATATCCCTAAACGCTGTTGGTCTGATGAAATATTATCGAAATTTAACATTGACAAGTCTTTGCTGGGTAAGATCTACGAGTCGCCGGAGGTTACCGGTAAAGTACACGGAAAGGCCGCTGATTTGACAGGACTTCGTGAGGGAACAATCGTTGTGGGCGGTGCCGCTGACAATTCGGCAGCCGCAGTCGGTACCGGTGTTGTTAGGGCGGGGAATGCCTTTACAACTATTGGAACTTCTGGTGTGGTTTACGCAATTTCAGATGACGTTTCTATTGATATTAAGGGCAGAGTGCATACCTTTTGCAGTGCGGTACCAGGGAAATGGACAGTCATGAGCTGCACATTAGGTGCCGGCTTATCACTGAAATGGTTAAGAGATACTTGTTGCACTCCAGAAATGATCGAGGCAGAAAAACTCGGAGTTGACCCATATGTCATTATGAATACTCTGGCTGAACAGGTTAAGCCGGGAGCAGGTGGACTGATTTATCTGCCCTACTTAATGGGAGAGCGCTCTCCTCATCCGGATCCCTATTCCAGAGGAGTGTTTTTCGGATTGTCTGCCTCCCATACTCGTGCCAACATGATTCGTGCTGTTATGGAGGGGGTTGCCTATTCCCAGCTTGAATGTGTTGATGTCTTTAAGGAAATGCGGGTTAATGTAGCGGATATGATAGCCTGTGGCGGTGGAGGACGAAGTCCCCTTTGGAGACAAATGCTTGCAGACATGTACGGTTGTCCTGTCAGCACAATTAAAGCGGATGAAGGACCAGCCTTTGGTGTAGCCATCCTAGCGGGAGTTGGAGCAGGAATTTATGATTCTGTCGAAGACGCCTGTGACAACCTGGTTATCAAGAATAGTGTTCAGCCACCAAATGTAGCAACAGGTCAGGTATATGGGGAGTATTATCAGCTTTACAAAAAATTGTACCTTGATTTACAGGACTCGTTTAAGCAATTAGCCAGACTTCCAAAATAGGCTTACTAATAATTGAGCTCTCGGCTCGAAAAATATCATATGGTTTTTTCTATCAAAATAGGTCTCTTTCCACTGTTGAGGTGGAAGAGACCTATTTGCGTTGATGTTTACAAGTGAATTGGGAGATGATTTAGGAATTCATCAATGCTAGAGTAATTGCTGAAGTATCTCCACAAAAAACGAAATTTCAGTATTAAAATCCTTTTTATTACATTGAGCTCTTAATGTGCTATTGTGCTCGATTTTCTTAGTAAATTGCTAAATGACTCATTTTTTTTGCTATTAATCATAATTCTTTTCAGAAAAGAAAAATTTGCGATAAATAATGTTCTTACAATGCTATAAAACCTTTATTTATAGGCCTTTCCAGAATTTCAACCATTTTCTCATCTCATAATTACTTGTGATTTCGACATAGCTAGTAACGTATAATGACGATACTGGAAAATCTGATCACAATTAAGATATATAATATCTGAGTGAGATTGTAGTAAATGGAAACTGGATCATTAATCAAAAGTATAATTGTGATAATTTCAGACAGCTGCAACAATAGGGAGAGTGTTATCATTGGTATGGACAAATCTTATTATGAACAAGGAAAACGGAGCAAAGGCACCAATAGTCTTATTTTCTGTAGCCCTGGTCTCAGTATTATTAAGCTATCTTAGTTCACATCTACTTCAAGATATCTGGTATAATGACCCAATTTTTCTTCACTCTTCACTAGAAGGAGCTTGTATTTGCGTTGGAATATTTACGTTTCTTACCATGTGGCAGAATTATGAGCGTAGTTCTAGTATCAATCGACTGGTTGGCTTTGGCTTCTTGCTGGTTGGGGGGTTCGATTTCCTCCATACTTACTATTACCCTTTGCTTAATCATCATCCTTTGGGCTTCGATGACATATCTTCCCGGTATTGGATTCTTGGCCGCCTAACGGAAGGAGTTATTCTTCTCTTCGGAACTTTTGATAGATTTAAAGGGCCCAAAAATAGATCATTTGGTCTTGTAATAACGATTATACTTGGTGCATCGATATCCTATCTGGTTTATGCCTATCAAGGGTGGTTCCCGGTACTTCTTACAGCTAACGGTGGGGTAACAACTGCTAAGATTGTCTGCGAGTATATTTTAATTGCTCTATTCCTCCTGAATTTACTGCTCCTATATCCGAAGGTAAAGCAGGAAGAATACATCATAGAAAAGTATTTATTCGTCGCCCTAATTATTGCAATCCCTGCTGAGCAATGCTTTGCATCTTATTCAAGTTTATCATCTTTTGATTATACATACGGGCATATCCTTAAGTTTGTATACTATTTCTTTCTATATAAGGGTCTATTTGCATCGACAGTTACTCACCCCTATTTGTATTACGAGACCATTCTCAATGAACTACCGATAGGCATAATCAATTACGATAAATATGAAAAAATCAGATTTGTAAATACTGAAGCAGCAAGATTAATTGGAGTCACCCCAACGGAGTTAATTGGCCTGAGTTCTTTAGTCTTTGAAAAAAGGTTCTATAAAAACGGGGAAAAATCGACGATCAGAGACGTAAGAGAGGGTACTAAACGGTTTAATAATGTTTTTCGGACAATTGATAAAGGAGCGGATAAGGTAGAGCTAGAAATCAGTGGTTTCAGATTTTCACAGGGAGGTTGGCTGCTTTATTTTAATGATGCTAAGCTGGCTCATCTGTTTGAGAATTTGCAGCTCCAAACAAAGACGATTTTAAATTCAATGGACAGTATGGTTTTAGTTTCTGATGCGACCGGTCGAGTCACCATGTGCAATAACAGCTTTATTCACCTAACGGGTTTTACTGAAGAAGACGTTATCAATAAAAGACTCGGTAACGTTGAGAGCTTATTAAGGTTAAACTTAAGCAAGCCCAGCAAAATAAAAAAATCCCACGAAGGAATAGAAGGGTGTTTTCTAAGCAAAGATGGGGTGAATCGAGATATTGTTTTAAATCTAAATTCGGTTCAAGGAATAGATAATAGTTTGATTGGTAATGTGGTCGTTGCAACAGATATTTCTTCAGCCAGAAAGGAGGCTGAAAGGCTTCGTCAGCGCGAAAAACTTGCGGTATTGGGTCAAATGGCTGCAGGAATAGGGCATGAAATAAGGAATCCGATGACAACTGTTCGAGGCTTTCTGCAATTATTGGGAGAGAGAAACCAATACGCAGCCCAAAAACCAATTTTTGAATTAATGATCTCCGAACTGGATCGAGCCAATTCAATTATTACGGAATTTCTGATGCTGGCAAGGACTAAGCACACTAAGATGAAGTTTCAAAACCTTAACGACATCCTCAATCATCTATATCCACTTATTGAAGCAGACGCATTTAACCAAAACAAACAGATTAGGTATATTCCCGGTACAATTCCTAGTCTCAAGCTTAACAGAAATGAGATCTCTCAGCTTGTCATGAATCTAGTCCGTAACGGGCTAGAGGCAATGAAGGCGGGAGGAATCCTGACCATCAGAACCAATCTAATTGATGATAAAGTACTATTAGTGGTGGAGGACGAGGGATGTGGTATCCCTGTGGAAAACCTTGCTAAAGTTGGAACTCCATTTTTCACGACAAAGGATGATGGAACGGGATTAGGCCTTGCGACAAGCTTTACCATTGCAGAAACACATAATGCTCAAGTAGATATCAAATCAAGTTCGAAAGGTACTAAATTTTATATATCATTCCAGCTTCCCGATATGCTTCAGGATCAAGGCAAGATGATAGTTTAAATTATAAATAATTCCATTAATGAAATTTTATAGGAGGATAATTCTCCCTTCTGTCGAAGTATCAGGTGAAAGGGAGTGATTTAGATGCATTGCGACTTACTAAATAAGGATGTTCAAATTGAATTATGGAAAGAACTCCGCAACCCAAAGGATGAAATTGAAAAAACAGTCTATAAATGTAGCGAATGTTATGTAGAAATCAAAGGATCCGGCGGTAGAAAAATGTTTGTATATTGTGATAAAATGAGCGATTCTAAGTGCTTATTGAAGCATATGTAGCCATATCCTTCAGTAATTTTAGTGTGCGAATTATTTATAAGGCACTCTGATTAGAGTGCTTTTTTGTATTGTATCTATCTTAATCTATATAATTAAGGTGATTCACAATCTTCGCCTATGAGATATATTCTCAAATTAAGAGGAAAATGCTAAAAAATGATTATAAGTACTAATATACCTGGTACTTATAGTACTTATACGAAACTCGAATTTTTAAGTCTGAACCGGCAGGTTTATAATTAGACTTATGAATAGAGTCTTCTACCAACGAGGATAAAAAGGGAGATAGAATTTGTGAATAAAGAAGATCTGGCTAGTATTCGTAGAGAATTAAAAGTTAACAACTCTAAGCTAAATCTCCAGGAAATTTGTAGCTATTATATAAAACAAGAAAGTAAGGACATTCTTTGTTCAGAAGTATTATATTTTGCTATGATGGATGAAGAAAAGAAAGAGCTATTTCTTAAAAACTTTAAAAAAGTATTATCAGGAAAGATTGATTCAAAAACTTTTGAGTTAGAATTTAAAGATAACAAGCTGGGCCAGAACTCGACTCAAAGGAATATGCTTGATACTTTGAAAACAGAAGATTTTAGAGAAGCGACGTTCAAAATTGTCAATAAAATTCTGGCAGAAACCTGTGAAATTTATGATAAAGATTTTATGATCAGCTTTGTACGGGGAGAGGTTTATAAATCAATTAAAAAAGATAATGACGAGATAGATGATGAAAAAGCCTATTCTTTGGGTTTTTTTATTGGCAGCATTTGTCCAATTGTTCTACCTAAAAAGGCACTTAATTTTGATTTTGAAGAAAGAGAATTTAAAACCAGTGTTCCTATGAATGTTACTATTAATACGGATGCTCCATATGAGGGTTTTATGTTTCCCTCATTTAGCGAAGATGCTGCTGAGACTGATAAAGTTGTTTATTATACCCAAAAAGAAAACCAACCTAATCAATTGTTCGTAGAAAATGTTCTTGATTGTGAATTGAAATTAACAGCCGAGGCTGACAAAGCGCGGTTTTTAGAAGTTGTACGTGATGTTGTTGGAACAGAAATTGAGCCGGAAGTTGTTTCTAACATTTATACAGAAATCGGCCGGCGGCTGGAGGTAGAAGCTGAAAGTGGAGAGGTATCTTTAATCGGCTTAAAAGATATGGAAAGAATTTTGGAGAGTAGTGGGATTGCCACTGAAGATAAGTTGCAGTCTTCATTTTTGGAAATTATGGGTGCGGAAAACTACGAATTTAAGGCATCAAGTCTAGCCCCTAATTTTAAAACAAAGTCGATTAAAATTGATAGTGGCACAGCTTCAATTACGATTGGCCCGGAAGATCTTAAAAACGTCAAGCAAGTAACCAAAGATGGTATACGATATTTGATGATTCGCATTGATGATGCGGCTACACTGGAAGGCTTTGACTTGGTAACAGAGGAATTGTAATGTCCTGCACAGCTTTGTTGAGGGTTTCTCTAAAGACCATTTAGCATGTCCCAGAAACGACAGCGCTGTCGTTTTCTGGGACATGCTCTGTGATGAAGTTTGTTCTGGACAGACGGCTTTTCTTCAGTAAGGGTGCCGGTTTTATCAAATAGGATGATAAATTGACAGAAGGCAGAACAGTCTATTTAAATTTAATCAAGTCTGCAGCTCGCTTTAATTGCTCATCAAGGACTTTGGCATAAATTCTCGTGGTTCTGGGATCAGAATGGCCCAGAGCGTCCTGGACAATGGCCAAATTGTCCGTTTCCCGAAGGAGCAAAGTGGCAAATGTTGAGCGCATCTTATGAACACTGAAGCCCTCTGTGTTATGGCCAAGAGTTTTGAGAATGGTCATATATTTAGAGATAAGATTTTGTACGGCTCTCTTGCTTATTCGGTTTCCTTGGATTGAGAGAAAAAGAGGGTCAAGGTTTTTGCGGACATAACGGGGGCGCTCATTCTGCAGATAATCATTCAGGGCTTTGGCTACATCGTCATTAAAATAAATGACAGTCTCTTTATTCCCTTTACGGAGGATCTCAAAAAAGCCTTTATTAAGGTTTGTCTTGCTGATATCAAGGTTACAAAGTTCAGATAGCCGCAGTCCTGTACCAATCAAGGTAAGGACAATGGCATAATCTCGTTTCTCGGTATAGACGTGATATTTGAGTTGGCCTGCTGATAATCCTACACCAGTTTCTAAAGCGTCTGTTAAGTCGGCAATTTCATTAGGTTCTAAGGCCTTAGGAAGCTTTTGATTAACATTGAAGGGGTCTAGTTTGATTGTCACGTCTTTAGAAATCATATCCTCGCGTAGTAGATAGCGGTAAAGAGATTTTATGACTGCTTGCTTTCGGGCAAGTGCTCGTACGCCATTATTCCGCTTAATGCTCGCCCAACTTAAATAAGCTTCAATATCCCGATGTCCGATCTTATCCATGTGATATAATAAGTTAATGCCTTCGGGAGAGGAGGGGAAAGTGGGCAGAGAATCACAGAGGAATTGAAAGAACAGTCTAAGTTCATTGGAATATGCATATTGAGTATTTTTTGATTTATTAATAACAGCCAAGTGATTAATATAATCTTGTGCGAAATGGGGAAGGGTAGAAAATTCAGCGCTATAATTATCTTTCATACAACACCCTCCGGCAGCTAAATTAGAATCAATCTTGTGTAAGAAGTATAACGATATCGTTATTATATATATTAATCTAAGATTTTCAAAGTTTGTTTGATCGGAGGTTCTGTCAATGTCTTTTCTAA
>JGI2924J29684_1077442_pt1 | contig 17088 bp, 15 predicted proteins | sample BenlonsequencITS_FD_29684 | JGI IMG/M metagenome (IMG submission 29684)
ATGGCGAACGCATCACTGACCTTCTTGCCGCGGATCAAATTAACAACTTGGCGCACCTTACGAGGAGAGATACGTACGTATTTTGCCACTGCTTTTGCTTGCATGTGTCTTTAGCCTCCTCTCGAATTATCGTAGGCCGCTGGACTTTTCACTGCCAGCATGGCCCTTATAGGTGCGAGTCGGCGAGAACTCGCCAAGTTTATGCCCTACCATGTCTTCGGTAATATAGATAGGAACATGTTTCCGTCCATCGTGCACTGCTATAGTAAAACCAATCATTTGCGGGAAAATTGTTGAGCGTCTGGACCATGTCTTGATGACGCGCTTGTCACCGGATTCGTTCATCGCGTCAACACGTGCGAGGAGACGAGCTTCGACGAAAGGTCCTTTTTTTACAGATCTGCTCATTCATGGGCCTCCTTTCGACTACTTACTGCGCCGTTTCACAATAAAGCGATTCGACAAGTTCTTTTTCTTCCGAGTCTTGGCACCAAGGGCAGGTTTTCCCCAAGGTGTAACCGGATTACGTCCAATGGAGTTACGGCCTTCACCACCGCCATGGGGGTGATCGCAAGGATTCATAACTGATCCGCGAACGGTTGGGCGAATTCCCAGCCAACGGGATCGTCCGGCTTTACCAATGTTAATGTTTTCATGGTCTAAGTTTCCGACTTGACCGATAGTTGCGCGGCATTCAAGACGGATCATGCGCATTTCTCCCGAGGGAAGACGTAAGGTTGCATAAGCGCCTTCTTTAGCCATTAATTGAGCTGCAACTCCGGCGGTCCGGACCATTTGTGCTCCTTTGCCGGGTTTCATCTCAATGTTATGCAATAAAGTACCGACTGGTATATTTTTTAAAGGGAGAGTGTTTCCTACTTTAATATCTGCATCCGGTCCAGAAACGACCATTTGATCGACTTGTAGACCGTTAGGTGCTAAGATATAGGCTTTGAACCCATCTTTGTAGTAAAGCAAGGCAATATTTGCCGATCGGTTAGGATCATATTCAATACTGGCCACTCGTGCCGGGATACCATCTTTATTCCGTTTGAAATCAATCTGACGATACATTCTCTTGTGCCCGCCGCCTTTATGGCGAACGCTTAAATGACCTTCGCTGTTGCGGCCGGCCTTTTTGCGTAAAGGCTTTAACAAAGAACGTTCAGGCTCAGTTCTGGTGATTTCTTCAAACGTCGAAACAGTCATTTGACGACGACTGGCCGAGGTTGGTTTAAATGACTTCAGTGCCATTGGTTTCTTTCCTCCTTTGCTTCAAGCTGCTTACAGGCCTGCGAAGTTTTCAATTCTATCTCCAGCTTTAAGCGTAGCAATCGCTTTTTTCCGATTTGCGGTCTTACCGCTGTACTTGCCTACCCGTTTCATTTTCCCGCGAACATTGATGGTGTGAATGTCCACTACGGAAACCTTAAACATTTTTTCTACTGCGGCTTTGATTTCGATTTTATTAGCTGCTGGATTAACCCAGAAGGAGTATTTGTTTTCCTCAACAAGACCTACTGATTTTTCAGAGATAACCGGACTTTTGAGGACCTCACGTGCGTCGCGCATTACGCAAACACCTCCTCTGTTTTTGAGATCGCAGCCTTAGTCATGACAAGAACATCATGGTTGAGCAAGTCTACGACATTCATCCCAGCAACATCCATGGTGACTACACCCTCTATGTTACTAGCCGAACGGAAAACCGCTTCGTCAACCTCATCCGTGACAATCATTGCCTTCTTGCTGACTTGCAGAGCCTTGAGAAGTTTAACGATTTCACGTGTCTTAACCTCTTCCAATTTCAGAGCATCCAACACGATAAGCTGTTGTTCTATGACTTTCGAAGAAAGTGCTGAGTGTAAAGCCAGACGTCTAACTTTCTTCGGCAATTTAAATCCATACTTACGCGGTTTCGGTGCGAATACAACACCGCCGCCTCTCCAAACAGGGGAGCGTGAACTTCCGGAACGTGCACGGCCAGTTCCCTTTTGACGCCATGGTTTGCGTCCGCCTCCGCGTACTTCGCCGCGCAGCAGAGCTGATTGCGTTCCGTGCCGCAGAGAAGCTAATTGGGAAACAACGGCTGAATGAAGAACAGGAACATTGGGTGTAATTCCAAAGATATTATCACTTAGTTCAATTTCACCAACAGGTGCGCCTTGCATATTTACTACTTGAACTTTAGGCATTGCTTATTCCTCCTTTCTCAGTGCTACTTCGCCTTGACAGAAGGCTTCAGAATGAGCAATGATTTTTTCGCTCCCGGGACAGCCCCTTTGATCAAGATCAGGTTTTTATCTAAGTCAACTCGGATGACCTCCAAGTTTTGTACAGTTACACGCTCGCCGCCCATACGGCCTGGCAAAACACGGCCTTTGAAAACACGAGCCGGGCCTTTCGCGCCAAGGGAACCTGAGCGACGATGATATTTTGAACCGTGAGCCATTGGTCCGCGGCTGGCACCGTTGCGTTTAATCATACCTTCAAAGCCTTTGCCTCTTGAAGTACCAACGACATCCACGCGATCGCCGACTGTAAACAGGTCCGCATTGACTTCTTGACCAATTTCATAGCTGTCGATGTCTTCTACCCTGAATTCTCTGACATAACGCATAGGCTTCAAGTTTGCCTTTTGGAAATGTCCTTGGCGAGGCTTGTTGGTCAATCCTTCACGAAGTACAGAAAAACCCAGTTGAACAGCATTATATCCGTCTGTAGCAACTGTCTTCTTTTGTACCACAGGGCAAGGACCAGCTTCCACCACTGTGACCGGAATGACTTTTCCTTCGCTAGTGAAGACTTGGGTCATCCCTATTTTTTTACCTAGAATTCCTTTTGACACGAATGCCACCTCCTAGACACTTTGAAGTGCGCCGGATTACTCTGGTGCACGAGAGTGTCATCTTATTTATCTCATCGCAATTTTTCTACACGCTACCGGGCGTTTCTCGCGACAAGTACAACATATTATATCACAAGACTTATAATTAAGCTACAAAAAAATAAAGAATTAGAGCTTAATCTCAATATCAACCCCAGCGGGGAGATCTAAGCGCATTAAGGCATCCACAGTTTTTGACGTAGGCTCAAGGATATCAATGAGGCGCTTATGCGTCCGCATCTCAAATTGTTCCCTTGAATCCTTGTTAACATGAGGGGAACGCAAAATTGTGTAAATGTTCTTCTCAGTAGGGAGAGGAATCGGTCCACTGACTTGAGCTCCTGTCCTCTTTGCGGTTTCTACAATACGTTCTGCAGATTGATCCAAGGTTTTGTGATCAAAAGCCTTTAAGCGAATTCTGATTTTTTGGCTCATTTTAAATTCTACCTCCTTAAATTCCCGTTACACGGGTTGAGCGCAAAAATTCCCCAGGCAAGCGGAGTCACCTGCCTAGCAACCTTTTGCGCCATTCCAGATATCAGAGGTCAGATGGCATTCCTTCACCTGACCTTCACAATTAGAGAGGAAGAATCTCTTCCTCTCTAATTTAGTGTCTTTAAAAGACTAATTACTCGTTAATTTTGGCAACAATTCCTGAACCTACAGTTCTGCCGCCTTCACGGATAGCAAAACGAAGTCCTTCTTCCATAGCGATTGGAGTAATGAGTTCAACATCAATCGTTACACGGTCGCCGGGCATAACCATTTCAGTTCCTTCAGGAAGATCGATTACACCGGTAACATCGGTTGTACGGAAATAGAATTGAGGACGATAGTTGTTGAAGAAAGGAGTATGACGTCCGCCTTCTTCTTTGTTCAGGATGTAAACCTCTCCGGAAAACTTGGTGTGAGGTTTAATGGAGCCGGTTTTCGCTAAAACTTGACCGCGCTCAATATCTTTACGCTCAACACCACGGAGGAGTGCACCGATATTGTCTCCAGCTTGTGCTTGGTCTAAGAGTTTACGGAACATCTCAACGCCGGTTACAACAGTTTTACGAGCAGCGGTGCTTAATCCGACGATCTCAACTTCGTCTCCGACCTTCACTTGACCACGCTCAACACGACCGGTAGCAACGGTACCACGACCGGTAATGGTGAAAACATCCTCAACTGGCATCAAGAAAGGCTTATCGGTGTCACGTTCCGGAGTAGGAATGTAGGAATCAACTGCATCCATAAGGTTCCAGATTTTTCCGCACCACTCGCAATCGCGTTTTCCGCAGCCACATTGCAGTGCTTTAAGTCCAGATCCGGGAACGATGGGAATATTGTCGCCATCAAATTCATAAGAACTTAAGAGTTCACGAATTTCCATTTCTACGAGCTCTATAAGTTCGGCGTCATCAACCATGTCGGCTTTATTAAGCCAAACAACGATACTGGGAACACCAACTTGGCGAGCCAAGAGAATGTGTTCACGGGTTTGCGGCATAGGACCGTCAGCAGCAGATACAACGAGGATTGCGCCGTCCATTTGAGCAGCACCGGTGATCATGTTCTTGACATAGTCAGCGTGCCCTGGGCAGTCAACGTGTGCATAGTGACGGGTTTCGGTTTCGTACTCAACGTGAGCGGTAGAAATGGTAATACCACGTTCACGCTCTTCCGGAGCTTTGTCGATTTGGTCAAATGCTGTAGCTACAGCACCGCCGACTTTAGAAAGAACAACAGTGATTGCAGCTGTGGTCGTTGTTTTACCGTGGTCTACGTGTCCGATGGTTCCAACGTTAACATGTGGTTTTGTACGTTCGTATTTCGCTTTTCCCATGTTTTTCACTCCTTTTAAATATTTCAGGGTTTTTATAATTCAGCGAGGTACCGAAGTTCAAACCCTCTTCAAGCTTGAAAAGAATTTGAACCCCGGTCTTTAATCCTTGCTTACGCACCTTGACGTTTTGCTATAATGCCGTCAGCAATGGTCTTTGGAACATCTTCGTAATGGTCAAATTGCATCACGTATACTCCACGACCTTGGGTGGCTGACCGTAAATCTGTCGAATAACCAAACATTTCAGCGAGAGGAACAAAGCCGCGTACAACTTGGGAATTACCGCGAGCTTCCATTCCTTCAATACGTCCACGACGTGAGCTGATATCACCGATGACATCACCCATATATTCCTCAGGGACCGTTACTTCAACTTTCATAACAGGTTCCAAAATTACCGGGTCGGCTTTAGCGGTACCGGCTTTGAAAGCCATAGAGCCGGCAATCTTAAAGGCCATTTCTGAAGAGTCAACATCGTGATAGGAGCCGTCAACGACTGTAGCCCGTATATCGAGAGCAGGATATCCTGCGAGAATACCGTTTTGCATAGCTTCTTCGATACCATCGCCGATTGGGTTAATATATTCGCGAGGAATAACCCCACCAACAATTTTATTGACAAATTCAAAACCGGATCCTGGTTCCATAGGTTCAAATTCAACCCAGCAGTGTCCGTATTGACCACGGCCGCCTGACTGACGTACGAACTTTCCTTCAGCTTTAACCGCTTTGCGGATAGTTTCTTTATAGGCAACCTGAGGACGTCCTACGTCACATTGAACTTTAAATTCCCGCTGTAAACGGTCAACAATAATCTCCAGATGGAGTTCACCCATACCGGCGATAATTGTTTGCCCCGTCTCAACGTCTGTACGCATTCTGAACGTTGGGTCTTCTTCAGCCAAACGTGATAAGGCGCCGCCCATTTTCTCCTGGTCTGCTTTTGTCTTTGGCTCGATTGCAACATCGATAACCGGCTCAGGGAAGACCATTTTTTCAAGAATAATCGGCTGTTTCTCATCACAAAGTGTATCTCCAGTGGTCGTATCTTTCAGACCGACTGCTGCTGCTATATCGCCTGAGCGAACCTCCGGAATGTCTTCACGGTGGTTAGCGTGCATTTGGAGAATACGGCCGATCCGTTCCTTCTTACCTTTTGTTGAGTTGAATACATAAGAACCGGCGCTTAGTACCCCGGAATAGACCCGGAAGAAAGCCAGTTTCCCAACAAAGGGGTCTGCCATGATCTTAAAGGCCAAGGCGGAAAATGGTTCGGTGTCGGATGCAGTTCTATGATCATCTTCTCCGGTATCCGGATTAACACCTTTAATTGGAGGAACATCCAACGGAGATGGCATATAGTCAACAACAGCATCCAAGAGAGGTTGAACGCCTCTATTCTTAAAAGCTGAACCGCACAACACCGGAATAAACTTGTTGCCTATAACGCCGTTGCGAATACCCGCGCGGATTTCCTCTTCGGTTAATTCTTCACCTTCGAGATATTTCATCATGAGCTCTTCGCTGGTCTCGGCAACAGCCTCAACGAGCTTTTCTCGGTATTCATTCGCTAAATCCTGTAACTCTTCAGGGATCGCATTATGCTCTGCGGTTGTTCCTAAATCATCCGTGTAAATGATCGCTGTCATTGTTACCAGATCTACGACGCCTTTAAAGCTGTCTTCCACGCCAATAGGCACCTGAATCGGAACAGGCCTGGCACCCAATCGGTCAGAGATCATGGAAACACCACGGAAGAAGTCGGCTCCCATCCGGTCCATTTTATTAATATAAGCAATACGCGGAACCTTGTATTTATCCGCCTGACGCCAAACCGTTTCAGACTGGGGCTCAACTCCGCCTACGGAACAAAATACCGCTACAGCACCGTCGAGCACCCGCAGAGAACGTTCAACTTCTACAGTGAAGTCCACGTGCCCAGGTGTGTCAATAATGTTAATCCGATTGTTTCTCCATTGACAAGTTGTTGCCGCAGAAGTAATCGTAATACCGCGCTCTTGTTCTTGGACCATCCAGTCCATCGTTGCTGCGCCATCATGAACTTCACCAATTTTATGCACACGTCCTGTATAGAAAAGAATACGTTCTGTAACAGTTGTCTTCCCGGCGTCAATATGGGCCATGATTCCAATATTACGCGTATTTTCAAGTGAATTTTGTCTTGCCACTGCGATTCCCCCTTTCTGTCAAAATCAGTGTGCCACAAACTACCACTTGTAATGCGCAAAAGCTTTATTCGCTTCAGCCATTTTATGCATATCTTCCTTCTTTTTGACAGAGCCGCCTGTATTGTTAGCTGCATCGAGCAACTCAGCAGCAATTTTCTCTTGCATCGTTTTCTCGCCGCGCTTACGCGCCATAGCAACAAGCCAGCGGAGTGCGAGAGTCGAACGACGTTCTGCACGTACTTCGATAGGAACTTGATAGTTGGCTCCACCGACACGACGGGCCTTAACTTCCAAAACCGGCATTACGTTTTTCAGGGCATTATTAAAGACTTCCAGCGGATCTTTACCGGCTTTTTCCTGAATCATATCAAAGGCGCTGTAGCAAATAGCCTCAGCAGTCCCCTTCTTACCATCTAACATAATCTGATTGATAAACTTTGTTACTGTCTGGTTCTTATAAATCGGATCAGGCAGAACTTCCCGTTTAGCAATATATCCCTTACGTGGCATCAGTATCCCTCCTTTATAGCGTACTCAATCATCCTAAATCAAATTAGGCTTTTTTGGGACGTTTTGCTCCGTATTTCGAGCGGCCTTGGGCGCGTTTTTGCACAGCTGTTGTATCAAGGGCACCGCGAATTACGTGATACCGTACGCCAGGCAGATCTTTAACACGACCTCCGCGGAGAAGAACCACGGAGTGCTCTTGCAGGTTGTGACCAATACCGGGAATATATGCAGTAACTTCCAGTTGATTTGTCAAACGAACACGAGCAACCTTACGAAGCGCTGAGTTAGGCTTTTTAGGAGTTGTCGTATAAACCCTTGTGCACACCCCTCTCTTTTGCGAGGAACCGCCCGACGGGAATTGTTTACGTTTAAGAGAGTTATAGCCCCACTGTAAAGCTGGAGCTGTCGATTTTTTTCCAACTGAAGTACGACCTTTGCGAATGAGTTGGTTGATTGTCGGCATGTCTCCACCTCCTTTCTGATCAAATCAATATACAAGGAATTGCTTGCTTCAGCATTTAGCAAGCAATTCCAAAACCAGCACGATACATTAGTCTTCCAAGATCGCCGCCACCGCAGTACCCACTTCAATTCCGCAGGCATTGCCAAGTTCCTTCATGGTTGAGACTTCTATGCGTTCAACATTATGGGTCCTGCACCATTCAAGAATCGGACGTAAAACATGAGCTTCGGCATCTTTTGCTACATAAACACAACGAACCGTACCTTTTTCCAAGGCGCGTTGGGTTTGCTTTAAGCCGACGGTCTTATTTCTAGCTTGTTTAAAGGTTTCATCAAGCAGCAATATGCTTTCCTCCCTTAGTCACACACTATAGTAGTTTAGCATTTGCATTCAAACGTGTCAATAATTTCAAACCGGATTTGCATCGAAGGTTTTGATATTTCGATAGCGAGCCATGCCCGTTCCTGCAGGAATAAGCTTACCGATGATAACATTCTCTTTGAGACCTAAGAGGGGGTCCACTTTTCCTTTGATCGCTGCTTCGGTAAGGACTCGGGTTGTTTCTTGGAACGAAGCAGCAGACAGGAAGGAATCTGTGGCCAACGAGGCTTTGGTTATCCCCAGCAATACTGCGTGAGCGACAGCCGGTTCTCCTCCATTGGCAATTGCTTTGGCGTTCTCGTCCTGAAAATCAAAAATATCAATGAGACCGCCCGGCAGCAGGCTTGTGTCACCGGCATCATCAATTTTAACCTTGCGCAGCATCTGGCGAACCATAACCTCAATATGCTTATCGTTAATATCAACGCCCTGCAGGCGGTACACACGCTGAACCTCGCCTACGAGATAAACCTGAACCCCGCGCTGGCCTTTAACCTTCAGCATATCATGCGGATTAATACTTCCTTCTGTAAGTTCATCCCCTGCCTCAACCATCTGACCGTCTTTCACACTGAGACGAGACCCGTAAGGTATGGTATAGGTGATATGCTCATCGGAGTCAGTGGTGATCTCCACCTCTCGGCGTCCCTTAACTTCACTGATGGAAACTTTCCCTTTGACTTCTGATATAATCGCTTGCCCTTTAGGTTTACGGGCTTCGAACAATTCTTCGACCCGCGGAAGACCTTGTGTTATATCGTCTCCGGCTACACCGCCAGTATGGAATGTCCGCATCGTCAGCTGCGTACCTGGCTCACCGATGGATTGTGCTGCGATAATCCCCACAGCTTCACCCATTTCTACAGGCCGGCCGGTAGCCAAATTACGTCCATAACACTTTTTGCAAACTCCATAACGTGATGTACAGGCAAGAACAGATCGGATAACCACGGAATCAAACACAGCTGCAATCTCTTTTGCTTGTTCTTCCGTCATTTCCTTTTCCGGAGTAGCAAGAAGTTTTCCTGTTGTAGGATGATATAAATCTTCCAGAACAAAACGTCCTACCAGTCGTTCTTCCAAGGACTCGATGATTTCCGGGCCATCCTTGATATCTTCTACGATAATACCCGCGGATGTTCCACAGTCCTCTTCACGCACAATAACGTCTTGAGAAACATCGACTAAACGTCGGGTCAAATACCCTGAGTCAGCCGTTCTTAGAGCTGTATCAGCCAAACCTTTCCGGGCACCGTGGGAGGAGATGAAGTATTCCAAAACCGTCAGTCCCTCACGGAAATTAGCCTTAATCGGCAATTCAATAGTACGTCCGGACGGATCAGCCATAAGTCCCCGCATTCCGGCCAACTGACGGAGCTGTTGAATATTACCCCGTGCTCCCGAAGTTGCCATCATATAGACAGGATTGAACTGATTTAAGCTTTCCATCAAGGCATCGGTGACTGTCTTGGTGGCTTTAGCCCAAGTGTCGATAACTAAATTATAACGCTCTTCATCGGTAATTAAACCTCGGCGATACTGCAATTCTGTTTTAGCAACGGCCTGGTCAGCATTGGAGAGAATTTCTGTCTTCGCTTCGGGAACGGTGATGTCAGTCAAACCAACAGTCATCCCTGCACGTGTTGAGAATTTAAATCCTTGACTTTTCAGTCCATCAAGCAGCGAGGCGGTAGCTTCATATCCGGCAATACGATAAGTCTTAGCTACAATCTCACCGAGACCCTTTTTGCCGACAACCTCATTGAAATAGCCGATCTCTTTAGGTATTACAGAATTGAAGATCAAGCGACCGACTGTCGTCTCCAAAAGCCCATCGTCACGCCGAACTTTTATCTTCGCTTGTAAATGGACCTCACCTGTATCATAAGCTAAAACAGCTTCATTGAAATCTTTGAATATTTTACCTTCGCCGAAAGCCCCTGGTCGCTCCATCGTTAAGTAGTAGGAGCCTAAGACCATGTCTTGGGTAGGAGTTTGCACGGGACGGCCGTCCTTAGGATTCAGGATATTATGGGAGGCCAGCATCAACAAACGAGCTTCGGCTTGAGCTTCTGCCGACAAAGGAACGTGTACAGCCATTTGGTCCCCGTCAAAGTCAGCGTTATACGCCGTGCAGACGAGGGGATGAATCTGTAACGCACGGCCTTCAACCAAGATTGGTTCAAAAGCCTGGATTCCTAAACGGTGAAGGGTTGGAGCACGGTTTAACAGTACAGGATGATCGGTAATGACTTCCTCTAAAACATCCCAGACTTCAGGGCGTACGCGCTCAACCATTCGTTTAGCGCTTTTAATATTATGAGCGTGCCCTTCGTTTACGAGCTTTTTCATCACAAAGGGTTTAAAGAGTTCAAGAGCCATTTCCTTAGGAAGGCCGCATTGATGCAATTTAAGGTTTGGTCCGACAACAATAACGGAACGTCCCGAATAGTCTACGCGTTTTCCTAAAAGGTTTTGACGGAAACGTCCTTGTTTTCCTTTCAGCATGTCGCTTAGAGATTTCAGCGGGCGGTTCCCCGGTCCTGTTACCGGACGACCTCGACGGCCGTTGTCAATTAAGGCGTCAACAGCTTCTTGGAGCATCCGTTTCTCATTGCGCACAATAATATCAGGAGCTCCTAAATCTAAAAGTCGCTTTAAGCGATTATTGCGATTAATAACCCGTCGATATAGGTCGTTAAGATCAGAAGTTGCAAACCTGCCGCCGTCTAATTGAACCATAGGCCTCAGTTCAGGCGGGATAACCGGCACAACATCCATAATCATCCATTCCGGGCGATTTCCTGATTGCTTAAAGGCCTCGACTACTTCTAAACGACGAATAGCACGGATTTTCCGTTGCCCGGAAACTTCTTTCAGTTCGCCGCGCAGCTCGTCATTAAGTTTATCCAGATCCATTTCTGTGAGCAGGAGTTTAACTGCCTCAGCACCCATACTGGCCTGGAAACGATCTCCATACTTGTCTTTGTATTCACGATATTCTGTTTCCGTTAGAAGTTGCTTTTTCATCAGAGAAGTATCTCCGGGGTCTGTCACAATATAGGAAACAAAATAGAGGACCTTTTCCAGAGCACGGGGGGACATATCTAAAAGCAGACCCATCCTGCTGGGAATTCCTTTGAAATACCATATATGGGAAACTGGAGCGGCCAGGACAATATGTCCCATCCGCTCACGGCGCACCTTCGATCGAGTGACTTCAACTCCGCAGCGATCGCAAACAATACCCTTGTAACGTACCCGTTTATATTTTCCGCAGTGGCATTCCCAATCTCTGGTCGGGCCAAAGATCTTTTCACAAAACAATCCTTCCCGTTCCGGCTTTAAGGTCCGATAGTTAATGGTTTCAGGCTTCTTAACTTCTCCAAAGGACCAGTCACGAATCATATCCGGCGAAGCTAAGCCGATACGCATACGGTCGAAATTATTGACGTCTAGCAATCCTTATCGCTCCTTTCGTCCGGGGGACTATTTGAGATCGTCAAGATCCAAATCCTCTTCTTCAAGGACTTCTTCATTCAGATCATCAAGAGGGTCTTCTTCATCCACGGCTTCTTCTTCATCCTCATCTTCGGTTTCAACGAGACGGGGGCCGGTCGGCGCAATTTCCTCATGCAGATCAATACCAAGTTCTTTAGCCGTTTCCGCGATATCCTCATCCGTATCATGAATCTCAATTTCCTGATCATCAGAGGAAAGAACTCGTACATCTAATCCTAAACTCTGCATTTCTTTAATTAATACTTTAAAGGATTCAGGAATTCCCGGTTCAGGGATATTCTCACCTTTAACAATAGCTTCATAAGTCTTAACACGCCCGACAACATCGTCTGATTTGACAGTCAGGATTTCTTGGAGAGTATAGGATGCTCCATAGGCTTCCAGGGCCCAAACTTCCATCTCTCCAAAACGCTGCCCGCCGAACTGTGCCTTTCCACCTAAGGGTTGTTGAGTTACTAAGGAATACGGTCCGGTGGAACGAGCATGGATTTTGTCGTCAACCAAATGGTGGAGCTTCAGCACATACATATAGCCCACTGTAATCTTACTGTCAAAAGGAACTCCCGTACGCCCGTCATAGAGCATCGTCTTGCCGTCTTTAGGAAGTCCGGCCTTTTCCAAGGTTTCGAAAATATCTTCCTCACGTGCACCGTCAAAAACAGGAGTAGCAATGCGCAGACCCAGAGCTTTAGCAGCCCAGCCCAAATGTGTTTCCAGAACTTGCCCGATATTCATCCGTGAAGGAACACCCAGAGGATTCAAAACTACCTCGATTGGTGTACCATCCGGCATGAAGGGCATATCCTCCTGACGCATAATTCGGGAAATAACCCCTTTGTTTCCGTGCCGTCCTGCAACCTTATCACCCACGGAAATCTTACGTTTCTGAGCAATATACACCCGAACAAGTTGATTAACACCCGGTGACAGCTCATCTCCGTTTTCCCGGGTAAAGACTTTGACATCAACGATCTTCCCTGCTTCTCCATGGGGAACCCGCAAAGAAGTATCCCGAACCTCACGGGCCTTCTCGCCGAAAATTGCGCGCAGCAATCGTTCTTCTGCCGTCAGTTCCGTTTCCCCTTTCGGGGTTACTTTACCAACCAGGATATCCCCAGGGCGAACTTCTGCCCCGATGCGGATAATACCGCGCTCATCGAGATCCTTCAGGACATCTTCTCCGACATTGGGAATATCTCGAGTGATTTCTTCCGGTCCAAGTTTCGTATCCCGAGCATCGGATTCATATTCCTCAATATGAATGGATGTATAATAATCTTCCCGCACAAGCTTTTCATTAATCAGAATAGCATCTTCATAGTTATAACCTTCCCAAGTCATGAAGGCTACTAAGACATTTCGTCCCAAAGCAAGTTCGCCGTGGTCGGTAGATGGCCCGTCAGCAATAATCTGATTAGCCTCGACTTTATCACCCTTCTTGACAATAGGGCGCTGATTAATACAAGTTCCTTGGTTAGAGCGCAGATATTTGAGCAGCTTGTGACGTTCCGTAGTTCCGTCGTCGTGGAGAACTACAATGTCATCCGCAGTTGCCCGCTGCACAACCCCTGCTTGTTTTGTGATAGCACAAACTCCTGAATCTTTAGCCGTTTTGTACTCCATGCCCGTTCCCACATACGGAGAATCCGTACGTAATAGCGGAACTGCTTGACGCTGCATGTTTGAACCCATAAGTGCACGGTTTGCGTCATCATGCTCCAAGAAGGGAATCAGTGCCGTGGCTATCGAGACCATTTGTTTTGGCGATACGTCCATATAGTCCACTTGATTTGGCGATACATGCACGAAATCAGGGCCATGCCGCCCATCGATTTTATCTAAAAGGAAGTTTCCGTCTTCATCAAGAGGTGCATTCGCCTGGGCAACAACGTATTTTTCCTCTTCATCAGCCGTTAGATAATGGATTTCATCGAGAACACGGCCGTTCTCTTTATCCACTTTGCGATAGGGCGCTTCAATAAATCCATAAGGATTAATACGCCCAAAAGTACTTAATGAGCCAATTAAGCCGATGTTCGGCCCTTCAGGAGTCTCTACAGGACACATACGACCATAGTGGGAGTGGTGAACGTCACGAACCTCAAACCCTGCCCGTTCACGGCTTAATCCCCCAGGTCCCAAAGCGCTTAAACGCCGTTTATGCGTCAACTCTGCCAGAGGATTGGTCTGATCCATGAACTGTGACAATTGGCTGCTGCCAAAAAACTCCTTGATGGCTGCCACAACAGGACGAATGTTTATTAAAACCTGAGGCGTAATGACTTCAACATCCTGAATAGTCATCCGTTCACGAACGACGCGTTCCATTCTGGATAAGCCGATGCGAAATTGATTCTGGAGCAATTCTCCCACGGAACGCAAACGACGATTTCCTAAATGGTCAATGTCGTCTTTATACCCTTCCCCATCCATGAGGTCAAGCATGCGCTGAATGCTCGCCACGATATCCCCGCGAGTCAGATGACGGACTTCCATGGGTATATCCAGGCCTAATTTCTTATTGAGCTTATAACGGCCAACCTTCGCCAGATCATACCGCTTGGCATCAAAAAAGAGAGCTTCCAGCAGAGATCGGGCACTATCCACAGTAGGAGGTTCTCCCGGTCTCAATCGCTTATAGATTTCAACCAAAGCTTCTTCCGTAGACTCAGAGTTGTCTCTTTCCAGGGTCGCACGAATATATTCATTGTCATTAAACAGTTCTAAAATCTGACCGTTGCTGGAATACCCCAAAGCCCGAATCAGCACGGTTCCGGGCAGTTTGCGAGTCCGGTCAACCCTCACAAAAATATTATCATTAATATCCGATTCAAATTCTAGCCAGGCTCCACGGTTTGGTATCACCGTAGCCCCATAAAGTTTCTTACCACTCGGATCAATCTGTTCCGCATAGTATACGCCAGGCGAACGAACAAGCTGACTGACAATGACACGTTCAGCACCGTTGATAATAAAGGTACCCTTGTCTGTCATCAGAGGAAAATCACCCATAAAGACTTCTTGTTCTTTAACTTCACCGGTTTCTTTGTTGATAAGGCGTACTTTTACCCGCAGTGGAGCGGCAAAAGTCACATCGCGTTCTTTACACTCCTCAACCTGGTACTTTGGTTCTCCTAAGCTGTAATCGATAAATTCTAAAACGAGATTGCCGGTAAAGTCTTGAATGGGAGAGATATCGCGAAACATATCGCGCAGCCCCTCATCAAGAAACCAACGATAGGAGTTCTGCTGGATTTCAATTAGATTTGGCATGTCAAGGACTTCACGGATTCTGGAATAACTCCAGCGCTCCCGAACCCCTACCTTAACAGGATAGAACATTAACGCTTCACCCCTCAGTGCGCATTTCTCTCATTGAGGTCTAATATATTGACATAGACAGCCAAAAGCAAGGCCTTTTAATAAAACCTCGCTTAAACTATCTATGGTATTCCGCATCATCGTGACAATTCCAAACTACTTATCTCCTTATTATCCAATGCTTTCAAATTATGCCATAGCATGGAAGAATCAAGCAAATACCTTAATCTATGTATGGTAACATTTATAAATTATACCAAATCCATTATTCGGTGTCAAGAAAATCTTCAGGGAAGCGAATAATAAATAATGAAGATATGGCACTAATTATGGAAATGTCAGTTATATAACTGAAAATCATATTTATTTTAGTATAATAAAGAAGGCGCTCTCTTCTTAGAGAGCACCTTCTTATCATTCTCTAAACTATTTCACGTCGACAGTTGCGCCGGCTTCAGTCAATTTAGTTTTAATGGATTCAGCCTCATCCTTAGAGACTTTTTCTTTAACAGGCTTCGGAGCATTATCTACGAGATCTTTAGCTTCTTTCAGACCTAAGCCGGTTACTTCGCGGACAACTTTGATAACATTAATTTTGGAAGCGCCGCAATTGGTGAGAATAACGTCAAATTCAGTTTTCTCTTCAGCTGCTTCAGCACCACCGGCAGCTGCAGCTGCGCCAGGAGCTGCGACAGCCACAGGAGCAGCTGCACTGACACCAAATTCGGTTTCAAAAGCTTTGACGAGTTCAGAGAGTTCGAGGACAGTTAACCCTTTAACTGCTTCGAGAATTTCATTTACTTTAGACATTGTTTATTTCCTCCTTAAATTACACACATTTTAGATTTCAATAATTATTATTGAGCTTCTTTGAGCTTACGCACTTCTTCGAGAGCATAACCCATTTTGCGAATAGGTCCTTGAAGAACATTGGCCATACCAGCCAGAGGCGCTTGCATACCGCGCAGAACCATGGCCAGCAATACTTCTCGTGATGGCAGATCAGCAAGTTCTTTAACGCCTTCAGGTCCAATGACTTTGCCTTCTAAAACTCCGGCCTTAATGGCAAAGTTTTTAAGTTTATTTGCTTTGGCAAAATCCATTAAAATTTTAGCAGGAGCAACAGGATCTTTACTAAAAGCCAGGGCTGTAGGACCTTCTAAGTATGTCTCAAGGCCTTCAACTCCTACTTCTTGAGCAGCTCGGCGTACCAGAGTATTTTTGAGAACCTTATACTCTACACCGGCTTGACGAAGCTGAGTACGTAATTTAGTTACTTCAGCCACAGTCAGCCCGCGATAATCCGCCAAAACAACCCCTGTAGATTGTTGAAACTTTTCTTTAATCTCTGCGACAACCTGACTTTTTTCTTCGATATTGGGCATTTTGTGTACCTCCTTCCTATAGGGCAACTCAGCAAAAAACCTCCGCAGCTGCAGAGGTTAAGAATGCCAAGTAATATCAATCGGCACGTATTCCAACCTCGGCAGGAAATTAAGCACTAAGGCGCCTGCTTTCTACAGCGGATATTATATTCCTGATAAGTTTACCCTCATTGTAGGCTACTGTCAAGACAACTTTTAAAGAGCCTTTGCGGGGTTGATGCTTACGCCGGGTCCCATAGTCGAGCTCACTGTAATACTGCGGATGTACTGACCTTTGGCAGCGGCAGGTTTTGCTTTTTGAATGGTTTCCCCTAAAGTGCGGTAGTTCTCGAACAGTTGCTCAGCACTGAAAGAAGCTTTGCCTATAGGAGCGTGGATAATTCCAGCTTTTTCAGCACGATACTCAATCTTACCAGCTTTGATTTCTCTGATTGCACGAGTTACGTCCGGAGTTACGGTACCGGTCTTGGGGTTTGGCATTAAGCCTTTAGGTCCGAGTACCCGACCTAATTTACCGACCATTCCCATCATATCCGGAGTCGCCACGACAACATCAAATCCAAACCAACCTTGCTCAATCTTCGCGATCATGTCTTCGG
>JGI2924J29684_1077441_pt1 | contig 17058 bp, 19 predicted proteins | sample BenlonsequencITS_FD_29684 | JGI IMG/M metagenome (IMG submission 29684)
ATTCACAGTAGAGGATCATATCAGGCTCAGAGACGTTTTATCTCGCCTCCAAGGCCGATACTTACTAAGCATTAATGACCATCCAGATATTAGAGAGTTATATAACGGATTCAATATCGAAGAAGTAAGCCTTCGCTATTCCGTTTCTCGGAAAGATAAGAGTACTTTAAAAAAGGAACTGCTTATATCGAATTACTATAATAGCAATATAGCTAATAGCCAAATAGCTGCTTAGAGGTAAGAACATGAACATAGTTATGAAGCCAGTAGATATGATCGCCTATTTTTCGACGGATGGATCCCCCAGGCCCATGAGATTTCGAGTCAAGGACAAAAACGGAGAATATGTGGCCATCAATATTGATCGAGTATTGACAAAATCAGAGGAAAAAGTTGGACGGAAAAAGTGGCTCCTGTTCCGATGTGAGTGCATTGTTAATGAGCAAAAAAGACAAGCTGAGTTTAAGTACGAAAATGGAACCTGTCGATGGTTACTGTATAAATTCTAAAAAATTTTCATGACCTTAAAAAAGCGTAAATGAAATGGAATACAGTTGGAGAGCTCAGGATACTCTTACGTACGTTAATGCTTCACATCTTTCAGACATAGCGGGACTAATTTAACAAGACTATGTAAAATATGTAAGGAACTTCATAAGAGGTTCCTTTTTTATCTAAAGTTTATAAAGAGTGAAAAATTATTCGGTAAAAGCCCCATGACTCTCTTCATTTCCGGTTAAGAGGAATTTCATTAGAATAGATCGAACCAAATAGAAATGTGTGCGGAATTTGAAATTTATAAAATGACATAGACTAAATAATTTATTATCGAAAGCTAATTATTTCATTTATGAACATTATGATTAATAATGGTAAAATCTGATAGACTGTAAAAAGAAAGCTGGTGTTAACTAATGTTAGAAATGGAAAAACCTCGAATAGAGTGTGTTGAACGTTATGAGAACGGTTCTTATGCCAAATTTGTCGTTGAACCTCTCGAAAGAGGATATGGTATAACAATAGGTAATTCTTTGAAACGTGTTTTACTATCCTCTTTACCAGGATCAGCAGTTACAACCATCAAAATAGACGGAGCACTCAAAGCATCTTCAAAAATTCCAGGGGTTATGGAAGACATTACTGACATAGTTCTTAATATAAAATCTCTTGCTTTAAAGGGGTATACGAATGAACCCAGGGTTATTCGTCTGGAATCCCAAGGAGCAGGTGTCGTTACAGCAGGAGATATTATTTGTGATTCAGACATCGTGGTCCTAAACAAAGACTTGAAAATAGCAACGTTGGACAATGCTGGACGGCTGAGTATAGAAATGACGGTAGAACGCGGTTACGGCTATGTTTCTGCTGAACAAAACAAAATTCCAGACGACGGAGTTATTCCGATTGACTCCATATTTACACCGATATATAAGGTTGACTATATGGTGGAAGCTACGCGAGTTGGTCAAATTACAGACTATGATCGGTTAACCTTGGAAACATGGTCAAATGGCAGCATATCGCCAGAGGAAGCTACTAGTAGGGCGGCAAGAATACTAAACGATCAGCTACTTCTTTTCACGAAGCTCAATACTGCATTTGCTACTGGTGAGTCAACAGAAGAAATAAAGAAAGAATCAAAGCAGGATAGAAACCTTAAAATGTCAATTGAAGATCTTGATTTGTCCATGCGTGCATACAATGGCTTGAAACGAGCGGGAATCAACTCAGTTAAAGATCTAACCAGAAGGGCAAAAGCAGATATGTTTAAAGTTCGCAACCTCGGTCTTAAGTCATTAGAAGAGATTGATTTCAAGCTTAAAGAGTTGGGATTATCGTTTCAGCATGAAGAGGACTAAAAAATCAAAAACAAACGCTCGTTTAAAGGGTCGTTCAAGCCCTTAAAAACACTTTGGTAATATTATAGGGGGGCGGCCCCTTTAACCCAATACGGGCGATTCTAACGTTTATATTTATAAGCCAGAGCATTATTATAGCTGGAGGCGCAAAAATGATAATTAAAAGTAAACTGCAAGACGCGTACCTAGATCAACTACAAACCACAAAAACACCAGTCATTGTTCATTTACTAAGTGGCGTCCAAATCAAGGGTAAAATTATTGGGAATGACATATTTACCATAGTGTTAGAATTTGAAGGAAAGCAACAAATGCTTTTCAAGCAAATGATTTCGACTATATCACCACTTCGCCCCGTCAACCTAATGGAAATACAATCTAGTCAAAAACAAGGAAAATAGAACAAAGATAACAATCAGCGAGGACAATATCCATGCTGAGAATGAGCTAAATTAGCTTAGAGGAGGAAAAGGAGAGGACGTTTACAACATTTATAGCAAAAACAATAGGACCGATAAATTACGTCAAAGACGCAATATGTTACCGGCCTGCTCTTGGACAGGATCGGTATACGCTTCGGGTTAATTATTTGAAACCGGCTAAGATCGTCCTTAAAATCTGGCCGTCCATCTTCACTTGATCTTACGATTTCACCGTCTAATATCGTACCCGGCGGAACTTGTTGATCCATAAGCTCTGGGAAGCGATCTGTGACCTCATTATTATGCCTTGAGAAGAATCTTACATCTCCTATAGTTGAATAGAGAAGGCGAATCCCATCGAGCCCAGGCAATTATCGTCGCCAAAGGGACCATCCGATTACCAATGCCTATACAGAGTGCTTAAATGGGCTTATAAGAGTCATGAATCGCATGGGCAGAGGTTACTCCTTTGATGCTTAAAAAAGGCTTAGCATGGTAGATGTTTGATGTCAGGTGGAATTGTACACTTTGGCCCAGTACCAGCGTAGCTGTCACTTCGCTGGTACTGGGCCAAATTATTAAAATTTAAAAGTGATTTAATTAATAATTTCATTTATAAAACTAGCTCTTTCATTTTCGTCTGCTGTATAAGGAACGGAGATGAAACGCACACCATTTGCTTTTTTTAAAATATCTTCATACTCGTCGAAAGTATTGCATAAGGGAACAGAAGACTTTCCAGAGTTAAATAAAGCAGATATTTCACTTCCTATATCAATATTATGTTTACTAAATTTTAAATACTCGTCTACTGTAATATTAGTGGGTTTTAAAGGTTGCTTTAGTTCGGATTCATCATAAAAATACAAAAGATATTTAATTTCTGTCAATTCATCATCTTCTTTTTTAATATAACCTTGATAACCTAACAGTTTACCATCTTCAATAACCAATCTTACCATATCATTAGCTATGTACTCGCCATTAATAATTGAATTTCTCTGTACCAATCCTTTACCGTGCCCAGTCACTAAGACACCTTTACCATTTATCATGTCTAAATCTGCATAAAATACATTTTCTGACATTAATGCGGCCTCCTATAAATAATAATTTATTGTATTGTATTCTAATTCTTACTAATTATCAATATACTCCAAATAAGCCTTATTAACCTCCGTTTCTTTCTATAATTGGGGTAGGGCCAAAATAACGTAAAACCCACGCTAAGGCAGATATTGGAAGCAAAAAGCCATTTTCCCTTACTCTAAGGAAAAATGGCTTTTTGGTGCTTGCATCTTTCTAATAGACATCACCACGATTGTCGATAGTCAATATATAGACAAATTGTTCGGTATGGTTAACGTCGAAAATTACTCTGTAGGTACCAACTCGTAATCGCATTAATTTTCCTCGGCCTTTTAGAGGCTTAATATCACCAATCGGTGGACGAATGGCTAAGCCTGTTAATGCTTTACGAATACGTTCCTGAATAGCCCTTTCCTGCTTAGCAAGAAATTTAACAGAATCACGGCTTAATGTCAGTTGGTAAATTGAGTTCATGCATTGCATCCTCCCATGACACGAATTCCGTGTTGTTCATTTGTCGTTCTTCTTCTTCACTCAAGGGTATATCGTCCGGCTCCATTAGGTCAATTTCGTCCCAATCTGTCCGCTTAGGACTATTTGTTAAAAACTTCAAAAAATCATAAGCAGATTGCTTAGCCTCTTCCGGGAGTATCTTTACCAGCTTAAATAAATCATCATTACTGATAGCCATGAAAACGCCCCCTATCTAATGTCCGCTAATATACATTAGCGGTTATGTAATATATCCAAAACTATATCTTGATGTCCGCTAAGGTTTCGATTAAGATAAAATTATCATGTCCGCTAAGGTAAGTCAAGGCTTAGGAGGAATTGCTGTAATGAATTTATCTGTCCAAGGGGAGTTGCTTATTTCTAAATTTATTAATACGTTAAGCATCCAGGAAGATTTAAAACCAAAGACGTTAAAAGAATATGCTAGTGACCTGAAACAGTTTGTCGGTTGGTTTGAGTCTCCTGAGTATAAGGAAGAAACTATTATTTTCAACATTGAAGATGTCTCCACTCCAACATTAACACGGTATCGGGAGGTAATGCAAAAGATCACTGTACTTAAACCGGCAACGATTAACCGGCGGCTTATAACCCTTAAGAGATTTTTTGATTGGGCTATTACAGAGGGTATTATTCGGCGGGATCCATCCAAGCCAGTTAAGCTTGTTCCGGAAGAAAAGGTTAGTCCACGGCAAATGACTGATAAAGAAGAAGCTGCATTAGTCGCGGCAGCCGAGCAGAACGGATCGACCAGAGACCATGCAATTATCATTCTCATGTTACATACTGGATTACGCTCAATGGAAGTATGCAATTTAAGTCCTAGCGATATAACTATTGGGAAGCGTAGCGGGCAACTTATCGTTCGTTCCGGAAAGCGTAATAAACAGAGAGAAGTTCCATTAAACTCAACATGTCGAGCTATTCTGGAAAGATACATAAATGAACTCTCACAGAATAGTATATACTTGTTTCCTTCGGAAAAAACGGGTAATAGACTAAGTGAGCGAGCTTTAAGACACGTGATACAAAAATACATGAAAATCGCTCGAATCGAAGGGCTAAGTGCTCATGATCTAAGGCATCGTTTTGGTTATGTTATGGCAGGAAACACGCCTTTACATAGGTTAGCGCAGATTATGGGTCATGACAGTCTTGATACGACGATGATCTACGTGAAAGCGACCCGTGCTGATTTGCAAGCCGAAGTGGAGAAAATATCATGGGAGTAGTGGGTGATTTGCCTTCTAGCAGACTTCAATTAAGTATTATAAGGTGAGTGTCCAGTATGGTGTTCTACTACATAATGAGTAGTTTTTATTATGTATTCGCCTTTACCTCCAATAGCTTCGAGGTCGTATTGAATAAGGAATGTATATTTTTTCCAGTATGTTCTGCTATAAATATCCATATAGCTAAATGCGAATTCAACTTGTAACTTGACCTACTCAAAAGTATTACATATAATAAAGGTAATACTTTTGAACGGAGGGGTATTTATAATGGCAAAACAACTTCTCTCTGGTAAGTTAACTAGCAAAGGACAGTTAACTATTCCAGTTGAACTAAGAACTCTTTTAAACATTAAAGAGGGAGATAGATTAGCTTTTGTCTTAGATGAGAACGAAAGAATTATTGAAGTTCAGCCTAAAACTAAAAAGTCAATTCGTGGGGTAATGGGAGCATTGAAGTCCACCTCCTCTATAGATGTAGATGTTGCAATTGAATTAGCTATAACAGAACGGGCAAAAGCACTTGCCAGTGGTTTAAAGGAGTCGGAAGATGAATAAGCCGATGATAGCTGACACCAACATCCTGATTCGTTTATTTGTAAAAGATGATGACGCTCAAATCGAACAATTGGTACGACTTATTGAGCAAGGTGACACCACGTTTTGCATTCTGTCACTTGTTCTAATCGAAGCCTATTGGGTCTTACGTAAAGTATATGGATTTGATAAAGAATCAATTTTGCAAGTATTTGAGGATTTTGTTGAATCTGACGGAGTTGAACTCGAAGAAGAGATTCTGATGCAACGAATCTTAGTTCGGTTTCGTGAGGTAAACGTAGATTTTGTAGACGTTTACTTAGCCGAGAAATCAAGGAGTTTGGAGCTGCCAATATTGACTTGGAACTCTAAGGATTTTAGAAAGCTAGACTGTGAATTTTACAAACCACAAGATATTTCAATATGAGGTTTCGCCGATTTTGAGGGTATTTTCCTTAGTATTCGGTAGAAAGGTTTGGTTTATGAACCATGAAACTGAAAAAACTAAGTTGGTTAGTAATAGCCTTAATCGTATAGATACTGTTTGTTACGACGATGTACAAATCTGAGAATAGCGCATTCTAGGTGGAAATATTAAGGCAAGAAAAATGTTGTTCAAAAGTTAGCTAAAATTTAGACGATTGCACGAAGGAGAACGTTAAATGGACAAAAAACGTGTGATCAGACTGATCCAACATATAGATTTCTGGGGGATCCGTGAATGGGCAAAAGAGAATGACCTTGATTGGATTGTTGTTTATGGTTCTCAAGTTTATGGGGATCCAAAAGATGATAGCGACTTAGATATTGGCTTTGCAGGACCTATTAAAGGAATCACGGTACCAGGTCATTTAATTTCTGAGATGGAGGCTGACGAGCACCATATGGATGAAGTTAATGCTGGAGTGAGATACGGCATGTCGAAAGGACTTTTAATTTATCAGCGACAAGAAGGATTATTTAAAGAATTTATAGAAATGGCAAAAAAAGAATTTAGTGTATATAAAAAGAAAATAAAACAAGAACTTGAGGAGGATTTAGAAGAGGGATATATCATCATACAAGATGTTTAGTTCCGAGGAAGGTTCAGAAGAAATTCAGCAACTAGAAAAAAGGGATTTTGATCAAATCTGGAGATCTATAAGAGCTTTAGCTCAGGATCCATATGCGAATGCTACGCATTATATTTCTCAACATTGGCTTAAAATTAGGTTCGGAGATTTTCGAGTAGCGTTTGATATCGATGAACAAGGGAAAACCATAACTATAAGAAAAGTTGGACACAGACGGGAATTTTATGCGTAACGGGGGTTATGGCAACGATTCGTTCTTTTCATGTCATAGGCAAGGAGGAACTACCTAATATTAGGAGAAATTTGATATTATGGATTTAAAAGGAGTGAAACGAAATGTCAATTTGGTCGAATCTATCTTCGAAAGTAAATATTGACGAAGAAGTCCTGCAGCTTCGGGCTTTATCTTGCTGGATATTGACCGAGTTAGCAAAAACGGATCAAGAGATAGCTGGATATATTCAAAAATATGGAGTATCTTCACCAGAAATATTAGAGCAACAGATCAAGGACAAACGAGTTGATGGGCACCCAGCGTGGGAAGACACAATAGATTGGAGTAACCTTCAAGATTATAGAAAGGAATTGCTAGAAAGTTTAGCAAGTTCTAGAGGAAATAAACAAAATGATGATTGAAGAAATTGCCAATTTGTGTAAACTCGAATTTCCGTCTTTAATCGAAAAGGTTGAAATTGTCGATCCAAGACGTAAGCGTATTCGACTCACTTTATTTGATGGAAGTTATATTGATATTCACCAGAATGCTAACGGGCGCTATTCGTACCATTGGGAATGTGATAAAGGATTTTATAGATTTAATAATGCACCCCATTTTGATGATATAGAGACAGCCCCTCATCATTTACATATTTGCAAGCTAAAAGTTCTTCCCAGCGAAGTTAGGGGCGTTACAGAAGAAGACGTTCGAAAGGTATTGAAATTTGTTCATAAAAGGGTATCTAATTAACATCATTTTTTGACCATAGATAGAACTTGATATAATGAAATCTAGTTCGAGGGAGAAGGTAAATATTGGCAAACAATGTATTTCAATTTAATGACGTTTATACAATTTCAGATCCAATAAAAATAGTTTTTAATAATAGAGAATTTAGTTTTTTGTCAATTTATAATTTTTATAAATATGACGCTGAATCTTCCGATGATAGTGTGTATAAAGAAGTTTTTCCTGGAATTTATTTTCGTCAACAATCCGTTACTCCAAAAGGATTTTTTAACAAGATCCTTTATTTTATAAAAGAAAAAGAATTTGATTCTGATAGAGTAGTAAGTTTCCAGTTGCTTATTGAAAACAAAAGAGATTTTATTCAAGTGTATCGAAATTTAGATGTAGGCAAATATCCTAAATGGGATAATTCAGTCCCAGATGAATATGAATTAATTTATGAATCGGGGACTGAAAATGGTTGTGCGGGTTATTATTACATTGACCGATTTACTAGATTAAATTTACCCCGAAACTGGGAATTTCCTTACGATAAAGAAAAACGGTATATAGATACATCAAGAATTCCTCTTTATCCAGGACTTATAGGATCAGGGACAGGATGTATTCTCAAAAGTGTTTTTCATGCGCTTAATCTTGTTGATGCCTATAGTCAAAGCGAATATTCGCTCTTTACATTAGAAGAAGTTCTAACGGTAACTTCTAAAGAGAAACGATTTTTGGATATATGCAAACATTTTGAGCATTGCAATAAACTTATTAAAAAGCTGACTAACAATACCTACGATATCAACTATCATGATTATGAGCAAATTCATGTAGCAGATTATGACGGTGTCTATATTACGAGTGAAGGAAAACATAGGACCTGTATTGCAAAAAGATTTAATGTGCCCCAAATTTATGCAGTAGTTGTAAAAGGGGTTCCAAGACATCAGCAACAGGAAGAGAACGTGATCACTATTCAAAAGGTAAGACATAATAATTCGATTCAGAGAATTCTACATGATTGTTATAATTCATTTAAGAATATTGGGTTTAGTCAAGAGGAAACTAGGGAATTGTTAAGGGAAGGTGTGAGTGGTCTCCAACTTATTGAAAGAATCGAAACTAAACATGGTATGAACATATATGAATTAGCTATGAATTCACTATAAATTCACTATAAATTCACTATAAATTCACATAGGACTTAACTATTTTGAATAAGTCTATGAGCCAGCTGTACCAGCGACAGCTATACTGGAGGTTCCGGAAACACTCGGTATTAAGCATTAGGGGTACAAATAATTATTCAAAACAATTAGGACAATTGCCGTTTTTGTACTTTGGGCGAAGCGAAAGGAATTTTCTAATGTGGATTAAAAAAATGATGAGAATTAGGGCTTTTAGTCTAACTCTAATGGTCATGATTATTCTATCAGGGGCAGTAGTACCCGTGTCTGCTCAAACTATCAGTGAACCATACGTATCATCCCGCCTAGCGGGCCAAGACCAATACCAAACATCCGTTGTTGTTGCGGAGGCTTATAATAACTCTACATGCGACAATGTAATCCTTGCATCAGGTAATGATTTTCCTGATGCGTTGTCGGCCAGCATACTATCAAAGAAATTGCAGGCTCCTATTTTACTGGTTGGCACAACGGCAACTGCTTCTAATGAAGACTTTAATTATATCTCTGCACATGTGGCCAATACTGGAACTGTCTATATCATTGGTGGAACATCAATAATTGGAACAGACTTTGAAACAAAGCTTACTTCCATGGGTTACAGTAATATCAAACGTTTCGGTGGTACTGATCGCTATGACACGAATATGCTTATTGTCAATGATGTTAATGTTCCTCAAGGGACGCCGGTCTTCATTGCATCTGGTGAAAACTTTCCAGATGCTTTGAGTGTGTCTAGCTTTTCAGGGTCAAAACAATATCCAACTCTTTTGGTTGGAGCTAATTATTTTCCAGATAAAACAAAAAGCTATATTACAAAAGATAATCCATCTGAGGTTTATATTACTGGAGGAACGAGTGTCGTTTCACAAGACATGGAAAACCAAATTAAATCTTTGGTTCCTGGTGCGACGGTTACACGTCTGGCTGGAGATGATTGTTTTGGGACAAATGCTACAGTGTTAAACCAGTTCTCAGTAACTCCGCAGACTGTTTATCTTGCGAACGGAAATAACTTCCCAGACGCTCTGGCGGGGAGTGCCTTGGCCGCTAAGACTGGAGACCCAATCCTTCTTGTTAACAATCAAGTTTTGACGATTCCCTATGCTATTCAATCTTATCTACAAAAACTTCACGATTCAGGTATTCATCCTAATGTACAATCATTAGGTGGAAGGACTGTTGTTCCCGATATACTTATCCGCGAGGTAGAAAATACTTTAGATGGAAAATCGCCTACTGACTTTACCAATATCGCAGGGGGAGATAAAAACGGATATTATCTAGATTCTAGTGGACACGTCTGGGTATGGGGAAAGGCTGGTTGGGTTACGACTAAATCGACAGAGGGAACAGTTTATACTTGGGGCTCACAGAACACTCCTGTTCAAAAATCTAGCCTAACCCATATTATCGCAATTGCTGCTGGACAGGAGGGCGGTGCTTGCGCCCTTGACACATCCGGTCATGTTTGGGCCTGGGGAAATCTTAACGACCCACTCGACGGTCATGTGAATTTAGATGCCACCATCCAAGTATCTAACCTGAGTAATATTGTGGCAGTCGCTGGGGGAGGAAAGACTGGTTACGCATTGGACAGTTCCGGCCATGTTTGGGCCTGGGGATGGGGAGTTAGTGGTGAACTTGGAAATGGAAAATCGGGATGGGTGCTGTCAGAAAATAAACCATATTTTATAACAACCCCCGTACAAGTATCTGATCTAACGAATATTATTGCAATCACCGGGGGAGATCACGCTGCTTACGCCCTTGATAGCTCAGGACACGTATGGGCTTGGGGGAATGGTGGTGATGGCGAACTTGGTAACGGGACATCAGGATCGACTCTAACTAACGGATCATATTTTTCAGCAACCCCTGTCCAAGTATCTAATTTAAGTAATATTATTGCAATAGCTGGTGGATTTGCTACTGGTTATGCCCTTGATAACTCGGGTCATGTCTGGACTTGGGGAGACGGGGGGTATGGTGAACTTGGTAACGGAAAATCAGGATTTTCGGCAGACGGAATAAAATTATCACCATACTTTACAACAACCCCCGTACAAGTATCTGATCTGACGAATATTATTGCAATTGATGGTGGATTTAACACTGGCTACGCTTTGGATAGTTCCGGCCATGTTTGGGCCTGGGGGTTGGGAACTGACGGTAATCTCGGTAACGGGGCCCAAAATAATTCAGCTGTCCCAGTCCAGGTATCTAACCTAGCTGATATTGTCGCAATTGCTGGCGGATCGGGCACGGGCTATGCTACTGATAGCTCAAATCATGTTTGGGCCTGGGGAAACGGAACTAACGGTGAACTTGGTAACGGAAAATCAGGAGCCACGTTAAATGAGACATCCTATGGTACTACTATCCCCGTCGAAATCTCGAATCTTCCCCCAAACTGAACTATGACCTCCAAGAATTAGCTACAATATAAGTCAAAAATTAATTGTCATGTATTTGCCACCTTTATTATGGAGGTGTAAAGAAATGATATTAAAACTTTACCCAAAAATATGTTACAATGTAATCAACAGGAATATTTTGGAGGTGAGAAGGATGAGGAAGTTTGGGATGATCTTAGCATTACTCTGTATCCTAATAACTCTATTACCAGGTGCAGTCATGGCCACGACGTATAACAATGATGTACCAAGTGGATTAACGTTATCAGCTTGGACCGTTGGCCCAAACCAAGGCGGTAAAAATACAGTGATTAGCTTTTTATATACGGGAGGATTTAGAGCATCTAATGAAATAGATGCACCATTTGATTCTTCGTGGCACTCTCTTGATGATGTTCGGCCAATTCTTTTAGCCGAGCAAGAAGGATATGGTAATTATCTTGGAGGTACAAACGGTACTTTTGGAAGTAATATTAAATTTTCGGATAATGTTTTAGCTGCTATGAAGGTACAGAATTTCAACCCATCTCAAGTTGGTGGAGCGAATATTCCGCCCTCATCAACTACTCTTAACTCAGATCAGACATCCTGGCTACAGAAGATGGGCTATTCGGTTCAATCGACGAATCAGACCGTACCTACACAAACACAAGCGCCTACACCTGCCCCAGTGACGCAATCACAAACTCAGAACAATCCTCCTTCTCAAAGCACTTCTAGTAAGCAATCTAGTAGCGCAACAGTAATGACAGCGCAGCAAAGCAAGGCTAACACGTCAATATCACCAGTACAGTCTGATCCTGCGGTTGGTCAAACGGTGAAAACTCCGTCTGGTCCAATGACACAGGAAATGGTAGCAGCCGATAAAATATTATCCACACAAAATCCACCGAGCAGTAATCCGGCAAATATACCGACCAAGTTACCGATAAAAGAAGAAACACAAACGCAAAAAAATATTTGGTTATGGGTTGCAGCAGCGGTTACTATCTTCGCCTTTGCAGCAGTTGCCGGAAGAATGATTTATGTGAGACATCGAGTTGCTTAAAACTTAAAACTTAAAACAATTGTCAAGTGTTTGCCACCTCTCTTATGAAAGGAATTTTTATAAGAGAGGTGGTTTTATTTTGCTCAATAGGAAATGGTTTAGACTAATTTCATTTCTAACATTGCTTTTTCTCTTCATAGCATCATCAAATGTAAGAGCTGCAGACAATTACACCCATGATGCGGACATCTCAAGGGACAATACGGTCAACGATTCATCTTTTAACGGGCTTATATACAATAGCAATCCGTATTACGTCGAGATTTCTAAATGGAATGGCTATCAACAGTATTCATACACAACACCCGTAGTTGTAGGCAATAAACTCTACCAGTATACCTACGATGATTCAGATTATGGTCATTTGTGGGAGGTTGACTTAACTAAACCAGTTACGACCGGACAATACGCTTGGACCCCAGGAAATGGGATAACTCTAAATGCCAAAATTGTTCAAAACTTTTACGCCCCACCAAGTGGGCCTAATGGAGAAGTCAATTCCGGGGCGGGTGTTTCAGGCCCAACCATTACTAATGGTTATTTGGCAATCGCTGTTGGTGAATACCTTTATTGGTGGCCGATAGATCATCCCGATCAAATGCAATCCAGTCCTATTAGGGGTAATTCTGGAAATGCGATTCAACAAATTGCAGCATCTCCATTAATAACTCCCGCACTAACAGCATCTGGCACTGATTTGACTAGCGGACAAACTGTGACTTGGCAAACACCTTTCGCTGTAGTTGGTAGTTGGTCGGGCGGCGTAATTTCACAGCCACTTTATTCTCCAGCTAATGTTTTAGCAATACCTAATTACTATAAAACCACCGATGACTCTTCCAATGCCACCAACGACATTGTTACATCCTCCCCAGCATGGAATCTCCATACTACGGCTGTCGGAACTCAAGGAGCTGCTGTTTTCGGTGTTGACGCAGCCGAAAGCGGCAAAAATCGTCTCATCCTCATGGACCCCATGACCGGCAATTACAAAACCTGTTATAGCTCCAGTGGTTCCCCTATTTTCTATGGCCCGATCGACAGCTCACCAGCCGTTGCTTCAGACGGCAGAATCTATGTCCCCGATCAGGGCGCAGCGATTTATCAGCTAAGCGCCAATGGAGACTTACTGGCCGATGACATCTCGGCCATGGATCAGAGTAATCCTTGCATCACTAACCTGGCATTGGACGGAGAAAACATCATCTGGGTTGGCAATGGACACTCGACCTTAAACGCCACGACCGTTGATTTGATTGGACAAGGCGATACTCAAATAAGCAGTTTTTCTGGATTAGATTCTCCGGCTGTGGTGAGAAACGGCAGCACAGACACTATTTTTATCGCTTCTACAGGGACGGCGGGCCTTCTTGTAACAAGTCCGATGAGCTGCGACAACTTGCCGGTTGCTTTTCAACAAGCCGATAACCAACAAACGTGGAAAAGGACCTGGCAAACCCTGGGTGCAGTTTCGGCTCCCTATACCTCCGTTGCTGCCGATGTAGGCACAGATCCCAGCGGAACGGACCTTCATTATCTAGCTGCATGGACAAATTACGGCCTTGATACCCAAGGATGTATAGAACTTTGGGCTCCGGCCTCCTATTCAGTTACAGCATCGGCAACGCCGAGTATCGTCGATGAAGGAAACCCGGTGACCATCGTAGCGACACCTTATCCAACGTCTGTTACAAAAAGCATGACCGCCCATATTACAGACGGAAAAAGCACACCGGTCGATATTACGTTAAGCCAAAACCCTAATGATACGTGGTCCGGCATGGTCGTTGCACCCAATAATACTACAGGCCAACAAACGACGTATACCGTTACCGTCACGGCAACCAACAACGGCGGTGAAACTGCCCAGGCCACGACTAGTTTCAGTGTTAACCCTGGTCCATGGAATCCGCAAGGAACTATTCCAGCAACTCTTCAGATTGATGCCTACGGGCTTCAAAATCTTACAGATAAACTTCCGGATGGAACCGCTAAATATGGAGATTACCTCGTAGCCACCCTAAAAGTCAATCCTCCTGCACCACCGTCAGGGTATCTTAATGCCACCATTACAGGCGTCGCGATTACCAAAGCATCCATTACGCATAAAGACGGGGTCCCAAACGTAGGAGGTTCGGGGAATGATCCTTTGCTAAAGATAACTCAATCAACTACAAATATGACCCCGCAGGGAAGCACTGCAACCTGTCAATTTAGAGAATCATGGGCTGGCTATCCGCCGCCTATTCCGGATGATGGTACTGTCATCATGGAGTCAGACGATCTCTATGCTCAGTTTAACGTGCATGTAACGTATGAGTATCAAGTGCCTATCCCTACAAAAGCGGGCGTTATTTTTATCTGGCAAACCGGGTCGTATGATGCCAGCGGTACCGCCAGTTACACTTTGAACATTACCGGAACGGAATATTATACCTATACAACGTCCGTGGTCCAATTTGGAGATTCGGAATAGAAAGGGGCATTTCATATGATTCATAACTATCTGCAAATGCCCCGAGAACAACGAGAAAAAGGGGCAGGCTCAATCTATATTTTTGGATTAATCTGTATTGGCCTGCTGTTGATATTGACGGCAGTGTTTGGGGCAATTGCCTATGTCCATAATACGGTATCAAGTCTTCATAATGCTGTGGAAACTGCAGGACGCCAGGCTCTTGATCAAGTCGTTATACCAGACCTTCAAGGAGGACAGGATATGGCACTTCAGGCGAATGTTCAACAGAATTTCCAAACACTTTTACCCAAGTATCTGTCGAAATGGCCTCAGAGCAGCTACAGCATTCAAAGTTTTCAGATGTTTAGTGAAAGCGATCGGGGCGACCCGGCACCGTCAGGGTTTGAAGGAATTGTCCCAGGGACAAGCCTTTTTATCATCATGAATTTAAAACTTTCTGTTTTGCAGGGCATTTTACCTGCAAACCATGTCACTTGGACGATTCCGGTAAAAGATACGATTACCTCTAATACCTTCTATAACCCAGCTCACGAATGGAATCCCACACGACAAAGTGGCTCTTAAATAAAACCCTGAAAGGAGGCTTAATATGGACCAAATTCCCGGAGCGATACGTGTTCAAATCCCCACGATTAGCCATGGAACCAGGAAAGCTTGGGTAAAGTTTAGGGACCCACAAAGCAGCAACGCCTGGTACGTCACTGAATTTGACGGTAAGGATCTTTGTTATGGTCTTATCATCTCAGACGTTGAATCGGTCTGGGGATACTTTTCCCTCATCGAAATCGCGTTATTTCGTAATCAATTCGGATTACCAATCGTACTCGATATCTATTGGAAACCTCAAGAGCTTGAGGAAAAGGAGGAGTGGTCATGAAATGCTTTAGCGTCATTGTGCGTTTGGGACATCTTGGAGCCAGAAAGGGGATTGAGGTCAAACGCTATTGCTACGCACGTAATTGTATTGCCGCATCAACCATCGCAGAGACTTGGGGAGGGGTTAAGAAAGTCCTTACCGTCAGGCCCTTGCCGTTAGATCACCACATGAATCGGATTAGATCAAAAAGGAGGAAGAAAGGATGCCGGAAAATCCTTACTTTGTAGGGTTGCAGCTGCTTTTAGAAAACCAACAGATCGAAGATATTATCAGCATTTCTCGTGACACTCCATTTCGAGTGTCAGGGATTGTCATGGAAGGTCACAAACCTTTTGTTAATGCCCTTGTTACAGTGACCATTGCCGATACGCCAGTAAATGTAACGGCAAGCAGTTCCGGACGATTTACAGCTGCTTTTAATAATACCCGAGTTAAATTACCCGTGGGTGGACCGTATTCCGTCGCGATTGAATGCGAAGGTGTCCAACAGAAAGGCCAACTACAGGTCACCATCGTTAACTGTGAAGCTCAGCAAGTTCTTTGGAGCGATGAGCGAACAAAAGAGGACGATAACCGGTATTCAGAAACGATTCGTCAGCGCAAATCATTCTTCGCACGGCTTTTGGGGCAGGGAGGTCCACCCTTAGAGACCGTTGTTGCCACGCAACAAATTATTACCGTGTGGGGAACTCAAGGAGGGGTGGGAACAACCAGCACCAGTATTCTCCTCGGTCGTCTCATCCATGAAGAGGGCTTTCGAGTACTCATTTTAGAAATTTCTCCGACCGGTGGCAGTTTACTGCGCTTCTTGGGGAAAAGCCCATCTCAGGCGGGCTTGGATACGGTTGTTCTTCGTAATTCTGAGGAGATCTATCGACTTGAAGAACGTCAAATCCCTATAGTCACAGGCTTAAATGTCCTTCCCACTTCCGGATCGAAAGTTGATGTTTCGGGAACCTGGGATGAAGAAACCGGGCGAAAACTATTTGAATGGGCTCGCAGACAGGCAGCCTTCGTTATTGTCGATGCCGGTGCTTACCGTGAACCAATGTTAGCTCGCCTTGCCCTACAACAAGCGAACTGGATCGTAGCGCTGTCTCGAGGAACGGCCTCCGGAGTTGATGCAGCGGTTCGCTTTGACACCTGGCGCATGGCGGTTGGTTGGAATAAGGTAATTTGGTGTTTGAGCCAATCGGAGTCAAGTCTTAAACATCAATTTACGTATGAAACCGGTTTAAGAGTCAGTGCCGAATTGATGAATCGGCGCAAAGAGTATTATGCCTTAGAACGGGGCGGGTCTCCTCAGGATGGAATCCGGAAAGATATTTATCCCTTAATCAAGCAGTTGTTGGCGGCACCCAAAGCCAAGG
>JGI2924J29684_1077440_pt1 | contig 17038 bp, 12 predicted proteins | sample BenlonsequencITS_FD_29684 | JGI IMG/M metagenome (IMG submission 29684)
CCCTTTCAGGGCTTTTTTGCGGCCTTGCCGGTGCCTTTCTTTCCCTCCGCCTCGAAGCCTTTGTTCCCGGCATAACCGCAGGGAAGGGATGGATAGCCCTGGTCGCTGTTTTCCTCGGCAGGAAATCTCCCGTCGGCATCCTCCTGGCCTCATGGCTTTTCGCCTTTGCCGATGCGGTTGCAGGGAACGCCCAGGGCTTGAGTTGGCTTCCGCCGACGCTCATGCTGGCCTTTCCCTACCTGATAACCTTTCTGGTTCTTATCGGCGCATCGGCACTTATGTCGAGGCGTAAACATGCCGAGAGAAAAACATGATGCAGCGTGCTTTTTTTCCGTCCCTACTGCTTTTTCTCCTTCTTTTTCCCGGAAATCTCTTTTCTCAGCCACGGGTGGCCGATATAGAGGCGAAACAGGTCGGTTTCGCCTCCTGGTACGGAGGAAAATTTCAGGGTCGAAAAACCGCCAACGGTGAGGTCTTCGATACCAACAAGCTGACCGCTGCTCACAAAACCCTGCCATTCGGGACCCTTGTACGGGTAACAAATCTGGATAACGACAAAAGTGTCGAAGTGAGGATCAATGATCGTGGTCCCTTTGTGGAGGGACGTATCATCGACCTGTCCAGGGCTGCGGCCGAGGCCATAGATATGGTTGGGAGAGGGATCGCGAAAGTTTCACTGGAAGTAATCGGCGAGCCCCCGGGGGGAGTACCCCAGGACCTTTATCGGCGCCATGAAAAGAATGCAACCGTCACCATTCAGGTCGCAAGCTTCGGTCTGCGGGAGAACGCAGAACGCACACACACGCTCTTAGCAGGCCGGGGAATAAGCGCCTCGATAGAAACCGCCCCTACAGGCCACTATCGGGTCGTGGTTCCGCACGTGGCAAGCAGCGAACTGGAGGCTGTGCGAAAAACCCTCTCGGAGCTCGGCTATCCCTCGGTACTGATACGGGAATAAGCCTTCTTAGGCCCGCTCTTATCCTCCTGGCTTGCCACATTCTCCGCTTCCAGTTTCTTAAAAGCAACCGAAAGCATCAATTTGATACGATTGAGCTGATTTACCTCGCTGGCCCCGGGATCGTAATCGATGGCGGCAATATTGGCCTGCTCATAGCGATTCTTCAGCGCCTTGATCATCCCCTTCCCTGTTATCTGGTTCGGAAGGCAGGCAAAGGGCTGCATACAGATTACATTGTCGGCACCGCTCTCAATCAGTTCGATCATCTCACCGGTTAAGAACCATCCTTCTCCCATCTGGGTACCAAGGCTTACCACCGGTTTTGTTCGTCGGGCAAGCTCATAGATCGTAGGGGGCGCATGAAAGTGAACACTGCGTTTGAGTTCCCGTCTCATCACCTTCCGAAAACTTTCTAAATAGCTGATAGCGAGAGCGGAGAAAAACTCTTTCTTTCTACTGCCCGAAAGGTGGGTGCGTTTAAAGTGCGCCGTATGGGCTGTATAGAGGAAGAAGTCGTAAAGATCGGGCATAACAGCCTCGGCACCCTCATGCTCCACAACCTTGATCACCTGATTGTTGGCGGTCGGATGAAACTTGACGAGGATCTCGCCGACAAGACCAACCTTCGGCTTCTTGATATCCAGCAACGGCAGACGATCGAATTCTCTGATCATCTTCCTGTTGTTTGAGTGATAGCGCCAGGTGGAGGCCCGTTTAAGAGAATTTTTACAGATCTCTTTCCACTTGTGGTATAAGGCCTCGGCACTTCCGGGTTCAGCTTCATAGGGTCTGGTCCGAAGGAGCATACGCATGAGCAAATCTCCGTAGACAAGTCCCTGAAAGGCCCGCTTGGCCAGTTTTGCCGTAAGGGTGAAGCCGGGGTTCTTCTCCATACCGAGGGCGTTGAGACTGATAACCGGAATATGGGCGAGATCCGCATCCTCTAGAGCCTTTCGCAGGAAACCGATGTAGTTTGTGGCACGGCATCCCCCTCCTGTCTGCGTCAAAAGCAAGGCAACCCTGTTGGGATCATATTTTCCGGACTGGATGGCATTTATCAACTGCCCCACCACAATGATGGAGGGATAGCAGGCGTCGTTGTTCACATATTTAAGGCCGACATCCACGGCTTCATGGTCCACCTCAGGCAGGACTACGAGATTATAGCCGGAATGCGAGAATGCGGCCTGAATGATATCAAAATGCATGGGAGCCATCTGAGGAGCGAGAATGGTGTAGGTTTCCCGCATCTCCTTGGTAAAGAGTACCCTCTCCCGTTTTTCCTTCTCGTGGAGAACGGGGATCGCTCCCCTGTCCCGCTCGTCCATGACAGCCTTGAGACTACGAAGCCTTATCCTGGCAGCCCCCAGCTGATTCCCTTCATCAATCTTGAGAACGGTATAGATCTTACCGTAGCCGTGGAGGATCTCATGTATCTGGTCGGTGGTAATCGCATCGAGACCGCAGCCGAAACTATTGAGCTGAACAAGTTCAAGCCCCTTGGTCTTTCCGACAAAGGTTGCCGCAGCATAAAGCCGGTTGTGATATACCCACTGGTCGACAACCCGCAGCGGACGCTCGATTCGTCCGAGATGCGCCACAGAATCCTCGGAAAGGACAGCCATCCCCATCTGGATGATGAGATCGGGAATTCCGTGATTGACTTCGGAATCAACGTGATAGGGGCGGCCGGCAAGAACAATACCCCGGATGTCATGCTCCCGGATATAACGCAAAGCACGTTCGCCCTCTTTCCGAATATCCTCTTTCGTACGCTCCTTCTCGGTCCATGCAGCCTCTACGGCAGCGGAAATGGCACGAAGAGAATGCCCACGGTGACGTAACTCCTTCCAAAGCCGGAGCTTAAGGCGCTGCTTGTGATCCATGGAGAAATAGGGATTCAGAAAGGGAACCCCCTCTTCGTTAAGCCCCCCGACATTGTTTTTTATCACCTCCGGGTAGCCCGCGACGATGGGACAGTTATAGTGATTAGTCGCTTCCGGATCCTCTTTCTTTTCGTAGGGAACCGACGGATACCAGATAAAATCGACCTTGCGTTTTTCAAGATTGACGATATGGCCATGCATAAGCTTGGCAGGATAGCAGACCGATTCCGCAGGGATGGTATCCATTCCCTCCTCGAAAAGCCGCTTGTTGCTGCTGCGGGAAAGCTCTACCCGATAGCCAAGTTCGGTAAAGAAGGTGAACCAAAAGGGGTAGTTTTCGTAGGTGTTCAGGCCCCGTGGGATACCGACGGTAGCCTTCGCCTTTTCCTTGGTGATGGGAGTATAGGCAAACAGACGATGCTCTTTGTAGGCGTAGAGATTAGGGAGATCCTTGCTTCTCTCAAAGGCCTGCTCCTCACCGGCTCCCCGCTCGCACCGGTTGCCTGAAACGAAACGTCGACCGTCGGAGAAACGGGAGATGGTAAGACGACAGTTGTTTGCACACTTTCCGCATCGATCCATGCTGGTTTCAACGGTGAAACTCTCCAGTTCGTCTCTTCCAAGCATCGAACTCTTACAGTCCTGGACGGAACGCTCACGGCTGATCAGAGCCGCCCCAAAGGCCCCCATGATACCGGCAATGTCGGGTCGTATGGTCTCCCTTGCACTAATCAGCTCGAAGGCCCGCAAGGCTGCCTCGTTATAAAAGGTTCCACCTTGAACAATAATCTTCTCCCCAAGGTCCTCGGGATTCTTGATCTTGATCACCTTGGTCAGGGCATTCTTGATGACCGAATAGCAAAGTCCGGCGGAAATATCACCGACGGTCACACCCTCTTTCTGGGCCTGTTTGACACGGCTGTTCATAAACACGGTACAGCGGCTGCCGAGGTCCACGGGTTGAGCGGCGAGTAGGGCCTCTTTCGCAAAATCCGCCACCGGCATACCAAGGCTGATGGCAAAGGTTTCAATAAAGGAACCGCATCCGGAAGAACAGGCTTCGTTCAGCAGGATCTCATCGATGACACCGTCACGGATACGAAGACATTTCATGTCTTGTCCGCCGATATCGAGAATAAAATCGACACCCGGGAGAAAATGCTCGGCTGCCTTGTAATGGGCGACGGTTTCGATCTCGCCGATATCGATCTTGAGGGCCGCCTTGAGAAGGGACTCGCCGTAACCGGTTACCGTGGAACATGAAATCTCCACATCATCGGGCAAGAGGGCGTAAAGGTCACTCAACATACCGATGCTGCTTTTCAGGGGAGAGCCGTTGTTTCCGCTGTAAAAGGACCAAAGGAGTTGTCCGTCATCGTCGATAAGGGCGGCTTTGGTGGTGGTGCTGCCTGCATCAATACCGAGATAAGCTTTTCCGTGATACTCGGCCAAAGGCGCCCTGGCAACACTATGTTTCGCATGGCGTGCGCGAAACTGCGCAAGCTCCTTCTCATCATAGAAAAGGGGACGAAGACGATGGACCTCAAAACTGGTGGCCGAACGGAGTCCGGGAAGCTTCTCCTTCAACTCACGGAAGGGAAACGGTTCCTCTTCATCGGAGGCGAGAGCGGCCCCGATCGCCACAACAAAACGGGCAAGTTCCTCCGGGAAGACAACCTCCTCAGGAGTAAGCTTAAGGGTTTCGATAAAGCGCTTACGCAGCTCGGGCATGAAGGAAAGCGGTCCTCCGAGAAAGGCGACATGGCCCCGTATCGGCTTTCCCTGCGCAAGTCCGCCGATGGTCTGATTGACCACCGCCTGAAGCACCGATGCGGCAATGTCTTCCCTGGCCGCCCCCTCGTTCAAAAGGGGTTGAATATCGGTCTTTGCAAAGACACCGCACCGTGCCGCTATGGGATAGATATGGGAGTGGCGGGAAGCCAGTTCGTTCAGGCCGTCGGCATCAGTCTTCAAAAGTACCGCCATCTGGTCGATGAAGGCCCCCGTACCTCCGGCACAGCTACCATTCATGCGCTGATCAACAGTACCCTCGAAGTAGGTAATCTTGGCATCCTCACCGCCGAGCTCAATAGCGACGTCGGTCTGAGGAAGGAATGCCTCGATAGCACCGGTGGAAGCAATAACCTCCTGAACAAAGGGAATGCCAAGCCACTCGGCAATGCTGATCCCCGCCGATCCGGCAGCTTTCAAGGTGATGGTTCGATCTCCGAATTGCTCGTAGGCCCGTTCAAGGAGAACAATGAGGCTCTCTTTAATATCCGAACGGTGACGGGCATATTCCTTATACAAAATGGTATTGGCTTGATCCAGAAGGACGATTTTCACCGTCGTAGAGCCAATATCCAGGCCTATTTTGACTATGTCACTACTCTTGTCACTCTTGTCATTCATTACCATATTCCTCTACTGGAATCTGAATCATATATATTATCAAAAAAGCAAACAATAAACAGTACCCAGGGCCGATAAATCGAAGCTTTTACCCCTATCTGTATATGAGAAATATTATATGATATGACAACGATAAATAAGAGAGGATGGTCCGAATCTCCAACAAAAGGGGAAAAATTCGGACCTCCTGAGACTATCCCTTGACCGCTCCTGCAGTCAGGCCTTCCACAAACTGCCTGGACATCGCAAGATAGAGGAGAAGAATAGGAAGAGAAGCGAGGGTCAGAACCGCGAGGATTCTCGACCAATCGGTCTGATACTGGCCGAAAAGGGTTGTCACCCCCAAAATGACCGTTTTCTGGCTCTCCTTGTTGATGAAAATGAGGGGAAACCAGAGATCGTTCCAAATAGGAACGAGGTTGTAGATGGCAACCGAAGCCATGGCAGGCTGAATCAGCTTCAATACGATCTTGTAATAGATCTGCCGCGGTTTGGCCCCGTCGATGAGCGCAGCCTCGGTCATCTCGATGGGGATATCGCGAATAAACTGGGTCAGAACGAGAACGGCAACGGGAATACCCATTGCCACATAGATCGGCAAAAGACTGAAAAGACTGTTCATAAGCCCCATTTCATTGATCATTCGCAAAAGGGGAATGCTGCCGATCCGAATTGGGATCATCATACCGGCTATCATGAAGGCATATAACCATCGTGACAACTTGGAATTCCAGCGGGCAATGGCATAGGAGGCGAGACTACCGAGAAGCAGGATCAGCGCCAGCGAGAGAACGGTTATCAATATGCTGTTGAAGAAATAGCGCCCGAACTGGTGCCCCTTCAACACGGCCAGGTAGCTGTCGAAGCTCCAAATAGAAGGCAAACCGAAAGGGTCTTTATAGATATCAAGTCGTTTCTTAAAAGAGTTGATCACCATGGTCCAGACCGGAAAGAGAACCATCAAGGACCAAAGAGTTAATATGAGGTAGGTAATCCCTCGTCCGGCGCTCCCCAGGGATTGATGTTTCGCTGTTGTTTTCATAATCAGACCTCATCTCGTTTTACGGTAATACGACGAATCAGGGCCACTCCAATAATCAGTACCACAAAGGTAACGGTGGCCACTGCCGCTCCCATTCCCCGATCGGGGATACCGATGGGATGCTGTCCCGCAATACCGGTTCGGTAAAAGAAGGTCCCGAGAATATCCGTCGAATAATCGGGAGCACCATTTACATTCTCCATGGCAAATACAACATCAAAGGCATTGAAGTTGTTCACAAAGGTGAGAGTCGAGACGACCCCCACTGTGGGCAAGATGAGAGGCAACTTGATGTTGGTAAAGACCTGCCACGGTGAGGCCCCGCTTATTGCGGCAGCTTCGTACAGTTCATCCGGGATATTTCCCAAGGCGGAAATAAAAAACATCGTCGGGATACCAACCCACTGCCAGGAAGAAACCAGCGAAATGACGACCAGAGAGACACCAGGGGTGCCGAGCCAGGGGAAATTTGCGTGCTCTGATCCGAGGGCCTTGAGTATAAGGTTAAAGGCACCCCACTGCGGATTCAGAATCAGCTTCCAGAGGTAGCCCGTGACGATAATGGCCAGGGTAGCGGGAATAAAAATGATCGTTTGATAGAATTTGCGCCCCTTCAAATGTTTGTTTTGTAGGAAATTGGCAAACAGCATACCCAGAACATTCTGAACCAGCATGTGTATGGCGAAAAAGACAACGGTATTTCTAAAGGCCGAGAAATAACGCGTGGAAAGTTCCTCTTCGGTAAAAAGACGAACATAGTTGTCAAACCCCACGAAGGTTTGAATTTGGGCATGATTGCCCGTCATAAAGCTGGTCAGCATGGAGCTGAAAAGGGGATAGGCAAGAAAAATGAGATAGACAAGCAAAGCCGGGAGAATGTAAAGAAACCAAGAAAAGGGTTGACTCCGCCCTTCAATATATCGCTGCATAACAGATCCTTTCGAAAACGGCCCGGAGAGACGAGCCTCTCCGAGCCGCTGAAGTAACGCAACAGCTCCTTACCATTTCTGGGCAGGAGGATACCATTTAGCCAAGCCTTCCTGGAGATTATCGGCAGCCTGCTTGGGAGTGATTCGTCCCGTAATGACACCGATCGAACCTTCCATCATCAGGTTATAGCCGGAGGGATCTCCGCCAAGCAGTTCCGGCCAAGCCCATCTGACATCGAGCTGACGCCCGTCGTTGAGGGAAAGAAACTCTTTTGCATGAGGATCTTCGATCTCGACGGCGATATTGCTCATCGGAAACATTCCCATGGGAAGGTTTTCTGCCAAAACCTGTGCACCCTCGGGAGAACCAAGCCATTCGAGGAAGATTTTAGCCTCTTCGGGGTACTTTGTGCTGCTGTTTATGGCCATACCCGCATCGGGATGGAAGCAGATGTAGTGCACTTTCTGTCCATCGGGAGCCGGAGGAGCAAAAACGCCCCAATCAAAATCCACATCGCTGAAGGTGCCGAGCGTCCAGGAGCCGTCGAAATACATGGCTGCCTGTCCGGTGGCGAAGAGGGCATTGCTGTCGTTGTAGGTCAAAGCCTCAAAACCTTCCGGCAGGTAAGGGGCCAGTGAAGCCATGGCCTGAAAAAGGGCAACTACTTTCTTGTCGTTGAAAGGGGTTTTTCCCTCGTCGTATGCAAGACGCCCTTCTCTTCCGCCGATAAAGTTGGGGGCGAGATTCATAAAAACAACCTCGTTGATATCCCACTCGTCACCAAGGGAATTCGCAACGGGAATGTAGCCCGCCGCCTTGATCGTTTTGCAGACGGAGAGAAAATCGCTCCAGCTTTCGGGAATCGAAAGGCCCAATTCCTTAAAAATATCCTTGTTGTAAAAAACCCCATGGGATACTGCGGTAAAGGGAATGGCGAAATTCTTACCGTCCTTTGTCATCCAGGGAGCCTGATTGCCCTCGCTGTAGGTTGTATCAAGGCCGGAAAGTGAGGAGAGATCGCTTAGATAACCATCTTCGAAAAGCTGAATTCCGGTGGCATACGAACGGGCATACATGATATCCGGTCCCGTACCGGATTCCAGCTGCAGCCGCAAGGTTGCATTGTAGTCCGGCGGATTGGTCGGCTGAAAGAGAATCTCAATCCCCGGATGGGTTTTGGTAAATTCGGCCAGAACCGCCTCCATCTGGGCGACGTCATCCATCCTCCACGACCCCATCCGCAGGGCAACCTTTTCAACTTCGTTCTTTTTTTCGGCCGCAGCTTCGTCGTTCTCTTTGCTGCAAGAAAAAAAGGTCCCAATGGTGATCATGACCAAAAGGATCCAAAGCGATAGAAAGCCTTTTTTCATCGTACCCTCTCCTTTTTCACATCGAAAATTTTATCATAGTATCGGATGGGGTAACGCGGACCGCAAGTTACAAATGTAAGCGAAATGTACTCAATTCTGTCCCTTTTTACAGCTCCTGTATCTTCTTGATTACTTCCATCCGATTCGACACGTTCAGCTTAGAATAAATAACGCTGATATAATTACGTATTGTCTGATAGCCTACATGGATTTTTTCGGCGATCTCCATGTTTGTCATATCCATGGCAAGGTATTTCAGCACCTCTTTTTCCCGCCTCGTGAGGAACTTGTAGGAACTATCCTCTTCATCCAGGCAGCGTTCCGCTTGCTCATCCCCGGCCTTTTCATCCCCGCCCTGGCGACATAAGCGGTCCGCCACCTCGGTCGAAAGGAAAACACCGCCCTCAGCCGAGAGCAGGATATACTGAATAAGCAGTTCGGGTTTGAGATTCTTGAGCAGATAGCCGTTTATCCCCAGCTTGATGGCCTCTTGGACCTTACCCTTCTCCTCAAAGGTGGTCAGCATGATGATGTTGACATCGGGCCGCTCGGCCTTAATCCTCGCCGATGCTTCGATTCCGTCCATCTCCGGCATGCTCACATCCATCAAAATAACATCGGGTCGACACGTTGCCGCCAAGCTGATCGCCTCGTGACCGGAAGAAGCAAGGCCGCACACTTCGATCTCTTCAGAAAGGTTCTCCAGAACGATTTTGAGACTCTCCAGAAAAAGGAGTTGATCATCAACCAACAAAACTCTTACCGTATCCACAACCATCAACCCTCTGCTATGGGAATTTCGGCACGTACGGTAAAGCCCAGGCTTAAGGCAGAAATTTTCAGCACACCACCAAGCATCTCGATCCGTTCGCGCATACCCTTGATACCGATCCCCTCACGGAAGCCCCGGCTATTGGTGCCGTTGTCCTTGACCACCACAACCACACATCTACCCTCATGTTCACAAAGAATCTCTATTGTATCTGCACTGCTGTGTAGATAGGTGTTGGTCATACACTGCTGAATAATATGGAAGATGGTCTGATTATAGGCTCTGGGCAAGCGGGAAAAGAACTCATCCTTCCTAAATTGGACATCGATATGCGAAAAATTCTTGAACTTGGCAATCAGTTGCTCGACAAGGAGATTGACATCTTCCTGATCAAACTCCTGATCCCGGAGTTCACCCAAGGCGGCCCTGGTCTTCGACATTCCGCCGTTGATCTCATTCTTGGCCTTCTCCAGTAATTCGTCGACCACAGGAGAATTCTTATCCTTGATGCTCATGGCCGCCTGCACCAGCATGAGCTGATTTGTCATTGCGTAACTGATGATATCATGAACTTCTCTGGTGATATATTGCTTTTCGGTCCGAATCAATTCCATGGCGTTCTGCCGTGAGATATGCTGATAGTCGAAAGAGTTGTTCGTCAGTTCGTCGAGGGCCCTGTTGTACTTTCTGCTGCGGATCTCCTCATGATGCAAACGATTCATCACACGCTTCAAAATCGACAAAAACAGGGTGAAGACGACGAGGATGAAGGCGGCGAAAATCATATTCTCCATCGAAGGGGCCGGTACCTGTGTAAACCAGAGGCTGTATGGAGCCTGTAGCATCAAGGTAACGACAATGATGATCAAGGCAATCTTTTCTCCGTAAAGATCTGAAAAGGAAAAAACCAAGATGGTAATGAGATTAATCCCAAGAATAATTTCGATATCGAGATGAGGTCCCAAAGGGTATCCGATAAGAAAAAAAAGCAAGACGTCAATAAGAAGAATAACCTGTTTTTTTCCACTATCGATTTTTAGATTGATAAGGATTGAAAGCACGGCAGAAATGGCAAGAAGGAGATAAAAGGGAAGGTGCCAGTGAATCCGCAGGTAGTCGACATGTTGCTCCTGGACTCCGAAAAAAAGGCCGGCACCCATATGCGATAGAAGAGAAACACCAATGAGAAAAATCGCAAATAGCCTTTCACGCTCCATCTTTTTTTCATGCATTGCACCCATTGTATTGTCAAAGCCATAAAACAACAAGAATATCATATTGATAGTAACTGGCGCCCTTGTTTATTCCGGCCTCAGATCGTATATTCTCTTCATGGAAAGCACCCAAAAAGGATACGCCTTAATAACAGGAGGGGGGGCCGGGCTCGGTCTGGAAATGGCAAAACTGCTGGCTGCCCGATCCTATCCCCTTATTCTCTGCGGGAGAAGGAAAGAGGTTCTTGCATCAGGGGCACAAGAGTGCCTTACATGCGGCGCTCCGAAGGTTAAGACTATATCGTGCGATCTCGTGGAAGCGCAAGCAGCAGAACGGCTTGCCGAAGAGGTTTCCGCCGTCTGTACCGAGGAAGATACGCCGCTGGAGATATTGGTAAACAATGCGGGAAGAGGGCTTTTTGGTCCTGTGATCAAACAAAACAAAGACGACCTCGCCGCAATGATCAAATTGAATATAGAGTCCTTAGCAAACATGTGTCGGCTTTTTGTACCGATGCTTACGGATAGAGGGAAGGGAAACGTCCTGAATGTCGGCTCCATTGCGGGAGGACAACCGATGCCCTTTTTCGCCGGTTATGGTGCGACAAAAAGCTTTGTGCATACCTTTACCCTTGCCCTGCGGGCGGAGTTATACGGCAGCGGAGTTTCTGTCACCTTGCTGGAGCCGGGATTCATACGAACAGGATTCGATAAAGCTGCCGGAATCGAAAGTCAGAAGTACCGCAGCTTTTCATTTCGGAAGGGGATGTCTGCCGACCGAGTTGCGCGCTCGGCGGTCAGGGCGCTGCTTGCCGGAAGGGCAAGGGTGATACCTGGTTTCGGCAACCGTATTTCGGCATTTTTCGGAGCATTGCTTTCCGACACTCTTATTGCGACAATTATGCGAATTTCAGTTATGGGCCTTACCGGCAAAAAGGAATAGCATCATGAAACATAACTTCTCGGTTGTGCCGGAGGTACTACTGAAAGATCCGGATATGGCAAAATTGCTTGTCAGCGGTTTCGGTAGGAAGAGAAAGGCTGCACTAGTCGATCGAAGATTTCATCCCAAAACCAGTAAAGAGATGAGTCTCCTGACTTTTCGAATCACCCCTCTCTGTAATCTGCGTTGCGTTATGTGCAATCAACGTGGAGAAACCGGTGTTTTGAAAGGGGATTACGCGATCCAAGAGGCAAAAAAGCTGGTCCCGATCGAGCGTTATAAGCGGCTTATCGATGAGGTATCTCCCCATAAGCCGCTTTTTTATGTCTGGGGTGGTGAGCCATTTATCTATCCGGATATCATGGAGTTCGGCAAGTATGTCGTTGAGAAGGGGAATCTTCTAAGCGTCAATACCAACGGAACCTTTCTGAAGGCACGAGCCGAGCAGATCGTCAGGGACAGGTGGCACGCACTTTTCGTCAGTCTCGACGGCTTTGAAGATATCAACGACACGATTCGTGGATCAGGTTCCTACAAAAAGGTCGTCGAAGGTTTTGCAGAAATCAACAAGCAAAAAAAGCTACAAGGAAGTAATCGTCCCTACATGGGCATCGTCACCACCATCAGCCGGCTTAACTACCGTTACCTCGACAAACTGGCCGAAGCGGCAAGGGATTTCGGGATCGCATGGCATATCATCAACCTCGGAACATACACAAATAGCAGCATCATCGAACAGCATAAGCGTTTTATGAAAGAGAAGCTTGATAGCGATATCCATTGTCTGGATGGCTTTGCCAACGGATACAACGAAGGGATCGATGGAGAACTTTTTGCAGAGGTACTGAAGAGGGTCCATTCGATGAAAAATGGCTACCCCATCATCACGGTCCCTGCAATCAAGCCGGAAAAAATCGACACCTATTATACACAACTCGAGCAGCCGGTCAGGGACCAATGCTCCATTCCCTGGTTCCAGGGGAATATAGACTATAACGGCGATGTTTATTTCTGCAGCGACTATCCCGATTACGTCCTTGGAAATATTATGAAGGAAGATTCCTTCTATCAGATTTACAATAACGAACGGGCAAGAAGATTTCGCCATGTTTTGAAAGAAAGCAAAAAGGGGTTGATGCCCGGCTGTGTACGTTGCTACCAGAATATGCTTTTTGGGAAGAAGATTATAGGATATTAAGCCATGGATGTTCCAAACCGTATCAGTAAACAACCTGCCGTTTGGGGAGCCTTCATCTTCATGACTCGAAAAAAAAGTTTCAAGGCCTCCTTTCGGGTCATACATGTCATAGCACGCCACTTTTTTCTGCTTCAGTTTGCAAGAAAGCTTCGCTTGATCAAAACCCCTGTGGTCGACGTCGACCACCCGTTGGATAGAAAGATTCCCTTTTCTCCAAAACACGTAAAGCTCTACCTTTCATTTACCTATCTCTGGATACGTTCCCTTCTTTTTCTCTATCGGGAATTCGGTGAACCAGTGCTCCAGGATATCAGCGATTATGTGGACGGGATCAGCGAACTCTATCTCGAAAGCGCAAAGGTCTATCGACGTTGCATGTCGACCACCGATCGGCCGAAACATGTTGGCGGTCCCTATTTCAGGCTGATACATCTATCAGACCCTCACCTTCTCTGTGTTCCGAGCCTTCATGTCGAGATTGTGAGCTACAATTTCCATAAAATCTGTGACATCATCGATCGATACGCCGAAGATCCGACACGCTATGAAAACGAAAAGCATTACCTTTGGGAACAGGCAATCTCCATCACCGACAGCATCCTTTTTCTCAAGCAGCACAGCGTGAACTGTGTGGCGGCAGGTCTTTTCGTCCTCTCATCGGGTAAAAGCCGCGTTTCTCCAGAACTTGCCCGAAAGGTAATCACCCACCTTTTATCGAAACCGGATAACGGAATCGAGGCAGAGGAGGAGATTCGGAACTACATCATGGCTTTGTACAACCGTTTCGAAGAAGAGGGTAAAAAACAGCCCTTCGACAAGGTGCTGCTCAATTTCCTTTATACCTATCGTAACGCGGCCGCCGATATCCAAAGCAACGAAAAAAGCGAAAGCAAGGTTAAAGTCCAAGTTTTCTAGCTACAGTCCGCCGCAATACGAGGGCAGCTTCGTCATCAGGCATAAGCCTTAAAGCGTTGTTGCAGTAACTCAAAGCCTCTTCTGTATCCCCAAGATCATACAGGGCCCGAGCCGAGCCCAGCAACGATTCGAAGTGGTATGGATTTACCTCCAAAGCCGCTGAAAAGGCATTAAGGGCCTGGCCTGGCCTACCCGTTACCCGGTATAAAATTCCAAGGTAGTAGTGGGCTTTTCCCCTATGCCCCTCCGAAGAGAGGGCCGCAAGAAAATCCTCTTCGGCCCCGGCGTAGTCGGCATCGGCAAAACGGGCCATGCCGCGATGCATAAGGGTTATAACCCGGATCTCCTTAGACAAGGAGCCGGCAAGGATCTTTCCGTAGAGAACCACAGCCCCGCTGTAATCCCCACTATTGTGAACCTGTAAAGCGTGTAAAAGCGATTGATCCAAATCATCGATGTTTTCATAGGAAGGAGGATTTTCCATCCTCGTCAGAGGAGGAGTTCCTGAAAGCTCTGTTTTGATTTGGCGTTCGAAGGTTTCCCGCCGATGCTTGAGTTCCTTGTTCAGCTTTCTTTGATAATCGCGAACCTCTTGGAAAATGATATCGGAAAGCGAAAGGGTCGCATTGAGGGCTGCAAGTTTACGTTTCAACGGCTCATCAAAGGGACTGAAGCTCCCTTTATAGACCAGTTCATGCTCAACTTCGGCCCAGGCATCCTGAAGGATCGTTCGTATCTGAATTTCACAAATCTGTCCGGAATCAAGACGTATATTCAAATGGATGGAACGATAGCCGAACTCACAAAAGCTCTGTTCCTCTCCTTTACGTTCAACTTCAAAGACTGAAAAACGGCTACGTACAAGCCGTTCTATATCCGTAACAGACTCAAGAAAAGGGGTTAAGATACGAACACCGACAAGGTCCTGAATAAGCGTATCAATCTCTTGTTCGGATAGGCTCTGCATCGGCATCGAAGAGAGTTTACGAAGAAGTTTTGCATAATAACTATCGAAGGCCTTTATCCGGCCCTTTACCGTGGCTTTTATTTCTTCTGCCTGAAGCAGGTTTTTCAATTGTAATTCAAGATCTTCACGCTCTTGTTCCAGGCAAGGTAATCTCTTTCTATAAGCGACCTCAAGCCGTTTCCTGTCCGGATACATAATCGGAACATCCATATAAGCGCACCTCCCAGTACAGTCACGGTAGCGGGAAAGCAACGGTATTCTTCAATCCCCTGCCGTTCTCGCCTATCGATTGTTCCCAGTGCCCCTGAAGCTGGGCAGTCAGAGATTCCACCAAAACAAGCCCGAGCGAGGCCCCTGCGCTGTTTTGTTTTGGTATGTCCGAACTGACCATGCCCCTACCGTCGTCTTGTACAATCAATTGGGCGGTCTGGTCTTCACACATAAAAGAAACATCTATTCGTCCTCCAGGCAAGCCCTTAAAGGCGTGTTTAAAGGAATTCATTACCAGCTCAGTCAAAATAATGCCAAGGGGAATAGCGGTCCCGTCCTCAAAAAAGGCATGATCGGCACGAAGAATTGACAGCGTTATTCCGGAGTCGTCGGAACGAAAAGAATCGGCAAGTTCTCCCACCAGACGTCTCACATATGTTTCAAAACGAACCTGCTTTCCATCGCTACCTGCCTCGTGGAGCTGCTCGTGGATCAATACAATGGCATTGATTCTGCTGATTATCGGATACAGCAAGCTGGCAAGCTCAGGAGAAAGGAGCTCCCCCTGCAAGGCGACAAGGCTGGATATAAGTGAAAGATTATTCTTAATGCGATGATGGGATTCCCTGAGGATCAGATCTTTCTCCGTAAGGTTCTGCTGCAATTGCCGCTCCTTCTCTTTTCGCAGCAGCAGTCGAACCACAATCTCGGTAAAGGCGTCGATACCCTTTCGATCCGGCTTCTGCTCCTCTTTCTCAAACACCATGAAGAAATTTCCCAAAAACCGTCCATCATGGAGCAGGCCGAGAGCCCATAATCCGACTTCCCCGAAACGGGAAAACAGACTATGAACCATGGTATCCAGCCCTCCACCGGTTTCGGCATTAATAGAGGTGAGTTCGGAGCTTCGAAAAGTCTTGCCAACCGCATCATCCATAGGCCAAGATCGGCCGACAAAAGAGGGGCCGCAAGAAGGCACCGCACCCCCTGTAAGGGAGGAAGCGAAGGCCTTGGTTTCAATACAATGTTTATCTGCCACATAGAGATTGAGGAAGACAGATTGAGCACCTGAAAGAGAGACAAGATCATGACCTACTTGTTGATAGTCGATCTCCCCTAAGGGAAATTGAAGATATCGTACCGCAAGCGAAGCAAAAAAATCCGCCCGTGAACAAACAGATCCACAGTTTTTCTGATTAAGGTTTTTCATACGTAACTATGCGCAGGATTTCCTACTTCTCTTAGTGTAGTTCCTGATTGGTCAATCGTCAATGTCATCTCGTATCATCTCTTGACAGCCTGCAAAAGAGAAGGCTATGATAAGCCTCACTTCGGGCCTATAGCTCAGTTGGTTAGAGCATCTGACTCATAATCAGAGGGTCGCAGGTTCAAGTCCTGCTGGGCCCATACGTAAATGTTGCTGTATTAAGTATTTATCGCTATACTATCTTTAGTGTTAGCAGATATGGGAGTAGAATTGGCTCAATATCTGCCCGCAGTCGAATATAGTCCTCGAAGTGAGTACAAGATTGTTGTACCGGTTTCTGCTTCAAAACGACTGTTAGCTTCACTTAAGGGAGGTGCCGATACGCACGCAGTAAGCAGAGCCGTCGGGAGCGTTCAACCAATTAACCATTTTTCAATGTCTTTAAGAACTTTTTTTAATTCAGAAACTGATGAAGGACTATGTTCCATTTTGGGATAATAGTAGAAATCAAATAAATCTGAAATATTTGAGTCTTCAATTATTCGTGTTGATTCAACTGGTGTTGACCAATCCAGTTCACCATGAATGAAAAGGATAGGGATTTTTATGCCTTTAATAAGTTCAATAGGCTCATACTCAAAAAAACTACTCCAGCGGATATATGGATGTCCTAAGTAATATCGATCGATAGCTTCGGGATCCTTACTAATGGTGTCGGCCATCTCAGTAACTTGACCACAAAGTTCACGATATTGATCTGGCATTTCCACAGAAGAATCTCTTAAGATTTGAAACTCTTTCAGTTGGCTAAGACCTCCTCCACTCCAAATCACCATCTTGTCAATTTCATTTTTATATTCCAGATTCTCATAAATGAATGGTAACAGTGCTCCGCCTTCTGAGGTTCCAATCAAAATAATCTCATCAAAATTGTTCTTACGTAAGAAGCTGTCAATTTTTCCAGAATAACGTAGCCCAAGAGCTTGGACTGTCGACTTACTCAATACTTCAGGA
>JGI2924J29684_1077439_pt1 | contig 17034 bp, 14 predicted proteins | sample BenlonsequencITS_FD_29684 | JGI IMG/M metagenome (IMG submission 29684)
CGAGCCCCATCCGCGGCGGCGGGTCCGCCGCCGCGACGACGATGAGCAGTTGGCTCGCGTTGGCGACAACGGCTCGCTCCACCGCGCCGCCGGGGGACCCGGCGTCGTCCTCAGCTGTGCGGCGCAGGGCGGACGAGCGCTTGTCCACCCGGACGATCCGCGCCAGTGTGTCCGCCGCCCCGGACACGTCCCCGTCGAGATGCACGCGGTCGCCGACCACCACGCCGCGTCGGCCCAGTTCCCTGGCGCGCACGGTGGGGACCAGGATGTCGGAATCCTCCAACGCGCACAGCTGGCGGCCTCGGGCGATCCCGACCACCATCGCCGGTTTCGCCTCGGTGTGCTCCGGCCTGCGTTTGGTGCGGGCACGGTTCGGGGCCCCCGGTCGAAGACGCACGTCAGACTCGTCGTAACGGCTGAGGTCTTGTCCTCGTTTCATGCACCGTCCGATGCGGTCGCGCACATCTGGGCCCAGAGGTCGGCGAATCCGGGCAGCGTCTTGCTCGTGCAGTCCACATCGTCCACCCGCACGCCGGGGATTTTCAGTCCGATGATCGCGCCCGCAGTGGCCATGCGGTGGTCGGCGAAGGCTTTCCACGGCCCGCCCCGGAGCGCTTTTGGGGTGATCGACAGTCCGTCGTCGAGTTCGACGCAGTGCCCGCCCAGCGCGTTGATCTGTGAGGACAGCGCTGCGAGCCGGTCGGTCTCATGGCCGCGCAAGTGCGTGATCCCCCGCAACGAAGAGGGGGAGGAGGCGAGCGCGGCGAGCGCGGCCACAGTCGGGGTGAGTTCGCCGATCTCGCCAAGGTCGATGTCGATCCCGGTGAGCTCGCCGCTGCCGTTCACGGTGAGCCACCCGTCTTCCCACCGCACGGTCGCGCCCATGCTGGCGAGGATGTGCCGGATCTGGTCGCCCGCTTGCGTGGTGGACTGAGGCCAGCTCGGGACTCGGACCTGGCCACCGGCCACTGCTGCCGCGGCGAGGAACGGGCCCGCGTTGGAGAGATCGGGTTCCACATGCCATTCCCGTCCGCTGAAGGACGCGGGCGGGATCCGCCACATATGCCGTTCGGGTTGTTCCACGCGCACTCCGGACGCCGCAAGCATCTCGACGGTCATGTCGATGTGCGGCGCGGAGGGCAGCGGGCCGCCGACGTGTCGGACGGCGAGCCCCTCGTCGTACCGGGCTCCGGAGAGCAAGAGGCCCGAGACGAATTGCGAAGAAGCCGAGGCGTCGATGGCTACTTCGCCGCCCCGGACTGCGCCCGCGCCCCGGACGGTGAACGGCAGCCCGTCGCCGTCCACAGTCACACCAAGGTCGCGCAAGGCGTTCAGGATTGTGCCGAGCGGACGCGCGCGGGCCTGCTCGTCCCCGTCGAAGCGGACCGGGCCCTCGGCCAGCGCCGCCACTGGCGGCAGGAACCGCATGACCGTGCCGGCCAGGCCGACGTCGACGGACCCTCCGCGCAGGGGGGCAGGGGCGACGTCCACCGTCGTCCCGTCGTCCCCGATCTCGACGCCGGCGCCCAGCTGTCGCAGCGCGTCGAGCATGAGGTCGGTGTCACGGCTGCGCAACGCGCCGAAGATCCGGGACGGGGTCCGGGCGAGCGCGGCGAGCACCAGCGCCCGGTTGGTGATCGATTTGGAGCCAGGCACGACCACCACCGCGTCGAGCGGACCGCGGACCGCGGGGGCGTCCCAAAAACTCACCCCGCCATTGTCGCAGTGGTCCCCGTGTGTTCGGCCAGCGGGGCGCTGTGTCCGTCCGCGGCGCCGCCCTGGCGCGCCGGGAACAAACTCCGACCCTGCAGTGTTCTCCAGATGGACAGAGAGGAGCGCCGTCGATATGTCAGTGCTATGCCCCGAACGCAGGACGGACGCTGCTGCGCTACTGTTGAAAGATGCGCCGTCCTCCATGTTTTCGAAGCCCCCGCGTGGAGCCCGGATGCCTGTGAAGGATTCGGCAGAGGAGCCCCTGTCGCGTTCCAGCCAGTCCCAAGCCGAGCTCAGCCGCCGTTTCGAGCAGGAGGCAATGCCGCTGCTCGACAAACTGTACTGGGCCGCGATGCGGATGACGCACAACCCGCAGGACGCTGAGGATCTGGTGCAAGAGACGTACATCAAGGCTTTCGGCGCGTTCCACACCTTCGCCGAGGGGACGAACCTCTCCGCGTGGCTGCACCGCATCCTCACGAACACCTACATCAACTCCTATCGCAAGCGCCAACGCCAGCCTTCCCAATACCCGACGGATGAGATCACCGACTGGCAGCTCGCGGACGTGGCGAGCCACGACTCGGTCGGACTGCGCTCGGCGGAGGTCGAGGCGCTGGACGGTCTGCCCGACACGGAGATCATGAAGGCGTTGCAGTCGTTGCCGGAGGATTTCCGAATGGTCGTGTACTACGCGGATGTCGAGGGTTTCCCGTATCGGGAGATAGCCGACATCCTGGAAATCCCAATCGGAACGGTCATGTCCCGGTTGCATCGAGGCAGGAAGCAGCTGCGCAGCCAGCTCGAAGGCCTCGCCGCCGAATACGGCATCGGCCCCGAAGCTCGCCGCAACGGGCGTGGCCACAGCGCAGTCGAGAATGAAAACGAAGAGGTGGCAAGTTGAGCACGGACGCAGAGCCGGTTTCGGCGCCTGGCCCGGAGCCCAGCGCGCTGCAGCGCGCGCAGCTCGAAGAGATGCAGCGGGCTTTCGAGCCGATCGACCCGAAGCTCGCGGAGACTTTGACGAGTTTCGATTGCCGCGGAGCGATTCCGAAATGCCGTGAGGAGGTCGAAGCGCTCTGGCTCGTCGCGGACGGCGGCTGCGACGTCAAACTCCGCGAGCGGCTGGAAGCCCATTTCGAAAACTGCCCGTCCTGTCACACGCAGTACGAGCTCGAGGTCCGAATCAAGGAACTGCTCTCGAAGAAATGCAAATCAGAGCCGTGCGCGCCAGAGGGCCTCAAAGAAAAGCTGCGAGGCGAGATTCGGAACATGCTCAATCTCTCGCACCCTCGCGTGGATTCGGAGAACCGAGACGAATGACCGGGCGAGCGGTCAGCTGTTCGGGCGTTTCCCGTGATTGGCTTTGCTCTTGCGCCGGTCGCGCTTCTTACGTCCTCGTTTTGCCATACTCATAGGATGACATATCCGAAGCCGACGTCACGAAGGGGGGGCTTGTGGCGACGCTGAGAAGGCTCCTCGCTGATCGCACCACCCTTGCCGGAGCGCAAGCCGAGCATCTGCAACGCCTTGTCGTGGAGTGGCAGTTGATCGCCGACCTCGCGTTCGCCGACTTTCTCCTGTGGGTGCGCCAAGACGCGGACACAGCCCCCGAGGGGCAGGACTCGGACGGGGATGATCCGAGGGAGCGGTTCGTGTGCGTCGCGCAGTGCAGGCCGACCACGGCCACCACGCTGCTGCCGGGCGACATGGTGGGCACCGAGGTGGGCGAACCGCTCGCCAGCCAGTTGCGCCGAGGGTTCGTCGAGGGCGAGATCATCGAACCGGAAGACCCGATGTGGCTGGAGTACGTGCCCACCCGCAGGGAGGTGATCCCGGTGCGCGAGGGCGGCGAGGTGATCGCGGTTGTTTCGCGCTACGTCAACATGCTCCAGCCCCGCTCGGCCGGCAACTTGGAGATGGCGTACACAAGCGCGGCGGACGCGCTGTGCCAAATGGTCTGCGACGGATTTTTCCCAGACCGTTCGGACAAAGGCCCTGGCCCCAGGGCTGGTGACGGGTTTCTCCGGCTCGCTGAGACCGGGGCCATCACCTACTCCAGCCCCAACGCCTCTTCTGCCTTGCGCAGGTTGGGCTGGGAAGGCACGTTCATGGGCTCTGAGCTGGTCGAGATTGTCCGCGCGTCCGTCTCGGGCTCGCTCATCGCCGAGGAAACCGCAGCCGCGCTCACGGCGACGTTGGAGGGCGAAGTCGCCGACGCGCGGGTCGAAGTGGAGTCCAACGGGGCCGTCACATCGTGGCGTGTGATCGGGCTGCGGCAATCGGACGAGATGGCTGGCGCGGTGGTTTTGCTCCGCGACGTGACCGAGCTGCGCCACCGTGAACGTGCTTTGATCAGCAAGGACGCGACAATCCGCGAGATCCACCACCGCGTGAAGAACAATTTGCAGTCGGTCTCCGCCCTGCTGCGCATGCAAGCAAGGCGGACGGAGAATCTGGAGGCCCGCCAGGCGCTGGAAGACTCGGTCCGTCGGATCGGTTCGATCGCGTTGGTGCACGACGCGTTGTCCATCTCCTCAAACGAGCATGTCTCGGTGGACGATATCGTCGACAAGCTCATTGTGATGCTGTCCGACCTCAGCGCTCCGGGGACGAGCGTCGTCGTGCGCCGCCAGGGCAGATTCGGGTCTTTGGAGGCGGAGCGGGCGATGTCGCTGACCACGGTCCTCACCGAACTGGCCCAGAACGCCCTTGAGCACGCCTTCAAACCTGGCGATTCGGGCGAGGTGGTGATCGGCGCGGAGCGCAAAGGCCAGTGGCTCAGCGTCCAGGTGGCCGATAGCGGCGTGGGCTTCCCCGAAGGATTCGACCCGAAAGCGACGAAGCGGCTCGGTTTGCGCATCGTCGCCACCCTCGCGGAGTCCGAGTTGCAAGCCTCCTTGGAATTGGGCCGCAGCGAACTCGGCGGGTCCTCTGCGAAGTTCGATGTTCCGTTGCGCCCGGTGGTGGACCGGCGTTGGGCGGCGGGACGGTAACGCCCGGCCCGTTACGCGGCGGCGCGACCACGCCGCCCGGCCAACACGGCCAGCGCGGCCCCGAATCCGCCGATCACGAGTCCGACGACGGCCTGCTTGCTCATCGTTTGTCCGGCGACGACCCAGCTGAGCAGTGAGGTGACTGCGGGGACGGCGAGGAACAGAGTCGAGACCGAACTCGCGGGCAGCGTGCGCAACATGTGGTTGAGCAGCAAAAACACGCCCACCGAGTTCACGATCACTATCCAGAGGACCGCGGCCCCGAACCGGGCGGGATCGCTCACCTGCGGGTGCTCGAAGAGCAAGGTGGCGGCGAGCCCCAACGGGGCAGAGGCGGCGAGCTGGACCGCGGTCCCCGAAAACACGTCCACGCCGGAGACGAAACGTTTCTGCCAATAGGTTCCGACCGTGATGCCCACAAGGCCGAGGAACGCGGAGGCGACGGCGACCGGGGAGAGGGCGAGACGGTCCTCGATCGCGACGACGACGCCGAAAACCCCGATCACAAAGCCCGCCCAGCCCGCGCTCGTCAGCCGGTCGCCGAGGGTGAGGGCCGCGAGGACGATCACGATCATGGAAGACAGGCCTTGGATGAGCGCCGAGACGCCGCCGCCGAGGCCGTGCGCCATCCCGTAGTAAAAACCACAGAACTGCACGGCGTGCATGAACACGCCCGCGACCACGGTGTGCAGGAGCGTTCTGCCGGTCGGCCACTTCGATCGCATCACCAGCGCGAGCGCGCCGACGATCAGCGCCGCAAAGGTGAACCGCAGGCAGCACAACAAGAGCGGCGTCCCGGCCTTCGTGCCGATCACACCCGCCACGAACGCGCTCGACCACGAGACCACGAGCAGCGGGCCCTGCGCAGCTTCTGCGAACACGAGACGGCGCGGCTTTGTCTGCGGGCGCGCGGCGATTTCCTGCTGTGCGGGCATGCGCCCAAGCGTAACCATTCACGGGGTTTGCGACGAGGCGAAACGGAGGCGCGGAGACTGGCTTCACATGTGTCTGCGGCAACACGGCCTTGGATTCCGACGGCTGCTCTGCTGCCGAGGCGGCCGCCGCCAGTGCGAGATGGCTGGCTGCGGGAACCGGGACAAGGCGCGGGCGCGCCGGGAAAAGCGCGCGAGAAAAGCCGCGCCGCGCGCCGCGCGGACGAGCGCGTTGTAGGCTTACCCTCCGTGACGGCAGGACAAGTGGCGGCTCCTTTCTCGCCAAGACTGTTGGTTCCGGACCGTCAGGTCAGCCCGCTCCGGGCCATCACGGGCCGACTGCTCGTCGCGGTGCTCCTGCTCGTGGTAGCCGCCTTTGTCGTCTACGCGGACCGTGCGGGCTACCGGGACATTGTGGATCGCCGGCTCACGCTCTTGGACTGTTTTTACTACGTCACCGTTTCGCTCACGACCACCGGATACGGCGACATCACTCCGGTGACCGAAGGCGCGAGACTGGTGAACATCCTGGTCATCACGCCTATGCGAGTGCTGTTCCTCATCATCTTGGTCGGCACCACCTTGCAGGTGCTCGCCGAGCGGAGCCGCCAGGCGATCCGAGTCCAACGTTGGAGGCACAAAGTGCGCGATCACAACATTGTCGTGGGATACGGCACCAAGGGGCGCTCGGCAGTCGCCGCGATGCTCGCAGACGGGGTGGAGCCGAACCGGATCGTCGTCGTGGACGTCGATCCGGCGTTGCTTTCCGCCGCGTCCGAGCTGGGCCTGGTCACCCTCAAAGGCAATGCCGCCCGCTCTGATGTGCTCAGGTCGGCGGGAGCGGAACGCTCTTCGTCCATCGTGGTCGCGGTCAACCGAGACGACACCGCTGTGCTCGTCACGCTCACCGCGCGCGAGCTCACTTCGTCGGCGCAAGTGGTGGTCGCGGTGCGCGAGACGGAGAATGTGCACCTTTTGCGCCGCTCCGGCGCGACGTCTGTGGTGGTCTCCTCCGAAACGGCGGGACGGTTGCTCGGCATCGCCACCAGCGCCCCGTCCGTGGTCGAAGTGATCGAGGACTTGCTCACCCCCGAGGCGGGTTTCGCTGTGTCGGAGCGGGATGTGGAGCAGCCCGAGGTCGGCGCGGACCCCAAACACCTCGCCGACATCGTGCTCGGCGTGGTGCGCGGCGGCGAGCTGATCCGGGTCGGCGACGAGCGCGTGGACGCGTTGGAGCTGGGAGACCGGATCTTGTACGTCCACACGGTGAGCAAGGAGTGAGCCGATGGGTTTCTCTTTGACACAGCAGCCCCTCCTCTCCAGGGCTCCGGTCTGCCGGGACGAGCGCCTTCGCGCCGACACCGCCGCGCTCGCCGAAGGCTGGCGCACGGCGCGGGTGCTTTTGGTGACTCGGCGCGGGCAGTTCCTGGCGCAGGCGGGCAGGCTCATCTTGAGCCCGGCGCTGGAGCTCGCGCCGCAACCCCCGGTTGAAGGGGCTGTGTTCCTTGGTGAACACAGGCTGGGCGAACACAGGCTCGGCGAACGCGGCGGCTCCCATGTGTGGGCGGTCCAAGTGCCGGAGTTAGACGGCGAGCTGCTCGACCTGCGTTTCGCGGGGCACCAGCTCTCGGCCGAAGACGCGAGTTTGGCCGCCACAGCCGTCGCGATGCTTTCCTGGCAGGGCCGTTCTCGGTTCGCGCCTTGGTCGGGCGAGCCGATGGCCCTCGTCAAAGGCGGCTGGGTCCGCGTCGCCGCCGATGGCAAAGAAGAGTTCCCCCGCACCGACCCCGCAGTCATTTGTTTGGTCCACGACGGCGCGGACCAGGTGCTCCTCGCCCGACAGCCGATCTGGCCGCAGCGGTGGTTCTCCGTCCTGGCCGGGTTCTGCGAGCCGGGGGAGTCGCTGGAGCAGTGCGTCAAGCGGGAGATCGCCGAAGAGGTCGGGGTCGATGTGTCCGCTATCGGCTATCTCGGCAGCCAGCCGTGGCCGTTCCCCCGCTCGCTCATGTTGGGTTTCCACGCTCAAGGCGACCCGGCTCAGCCGGTCGTCCCCGCCGACGGCGAGATCGAAGAGGCGCGTTGGTTCCATGTGGACGAGGTGGCCGACGCGCTCCAACGCGGCCTGGACTGGGGCGCTGGCCCCCCGGTCCCATCGCCGCAGGGCGAGCCCGAAGCCGAGCTGTTCCTGCCGGGTTCGATCTCTATCGCGCGCCAGATGATCGAGTCGTGGGCGGCGAGCAGGCTCAGCCGCGCCAGTCGTTGATTTTCGCGGCTATCGCGCGGTACACGTCGGCTGCCGAGTCGTCGTCGCCCGGGTCGGTCTGCGAGACCAGGATCAGCGCGCCGCGAACAGTTCCGGCGAGTTCCAGCTCGTCGGGCACAAAGGGGCTTTGGGCCGAGACCAGATAACTGACCGCTTTGGCCGAGGGCGCGTCTGCGGGCTCGACCCGCAGCCAGTTCTTCCCGGTCGTGCCGCCGCCGCCGAGCGCCGTGAAACTTGCGCACCGCTCGGCCCACGACTGGACCGTCCGCACGTCCCGCTGTGCCCCGTCCTTCTGTGCGCGGAGCAGCTGCACAGAGAGGACCGAGCCTGAGGGCAGGACCGCTCGGCGGCTGCCCTCAGCGGGGAACAGGGTTTGGAAAGAGCAGCCGGGCGGCGTGGTCGAACGCGCTGACGGTGGAGCAGTGTGGTCAGATTCCGCGAGCGACCAACCGTCGGGCCCGTCGTCCTGGCCGGGGTAGAACTGGTCGAGGTTCGTGTCCGACGCGAGATCCCCCTGCGCCGCGGCAGCAGGCGGCACAGTGGCCAGCATCGCGGCGGCGAGGGCCAATCCGGCCGCGAAGCCTTGCGGCATTCTGGCTCGCATCAGCACTCCTACGGCGCCCACTGGTCGATCCTGTCGACCGTGGCGCGAAAGAGCGCGTCGACGAGGCGCTCGTCCGCGCCGGGATAACCCGTGGCCAAAACCTCCACGCCGCGAAGCCTGGCCGCTATCGCGGTCAGCTCCACGTCCTGCCCCGAAGTGCCTTTCTCCGTGACGCGAATCGCGACCGAGTCGTCGGCTCGGACAATGGGCATGGCGCGAGCGCTCACACTGCCAGTGATCGGGCCCGACCAGTCCGGGATCGCCTCGACCGAGTACGTCGAGCAGTTGTCGACCCAGTAGTGGAGGATTTTGGCGTACCCGCGAGCGCGGGGGTCCTCGTCCGAGCGCACGATGGTCACGAAGACGTACGACCCGGACGCCGGCTCTGCGGGCTTGCCCCCTTCGGCGATCCCGGAAGCGGAGAAGAAAACCAAGGCGTCGGGGTAGCAGTTCTTCGGAGTGGCGTGTTTGCCGAACTCCGCGAGGATTCCGTCCTTGGAGAAACCAGCGGCTTTCTCACGGCCGTCCCGCTCGCCGATTGTCCAGCCAGCGGGAAACTCTTGCCGGGCAGGCAAAAACTGGGCGAGGTCCGTGTCTGGCGGCAACGGGCTGGGATCTGCTGCGGCGTTGTGCGCGGAGGCGATGACGAGCAAAGGGGCCGCGATCCCCGCCACGGCTCCGCGCAACCGCATGCTCACTGGCTGCGCAGCACGTTGCCAACGTGGCGCAGGCGGAACGCGACGGCGATCTCGCCGACGCCGCGCAGCAGCAAGCCGAAGCCGACGAGGAGCACAACCGTGCTGACAGCGGTGAAAATATCAACCAGCAGCCATACCGCGACGATGAGCTCCAGCGCGCCGAGCACGCCGAACCAGACCCGGTGGTTTTTGTCCGAAGCGGCTCGGACGATGTTGTTGACGGCGTTGACGAGGAACCAGAAGATCAACAGATAGGCCAGCGCCAACACGCCCGACCACGGATAGAATATGGCGAGCAAACCAGCCCCGATGCTCAAGACCGCCCACACGCCGAGCCACGCGCGCCCCGGCGTGCCGGGTTTCGCGCCGATGGCGGTCGCCGCGAAGAGAACCCCTTGGAACAGTATCCCGAGGCCGAAGAGCAGACCGGCCACGATGGCGGTGACATCTTGATAGATGATCGCCAGAACGCCCGCGACCACGGTGACGATCCCGGAGACGAGCACAGCGGGCCAATACCGCAGGACACGGCCGATCTCGTGGAAGAAACCGGAGGGGGAGGGGGAGGCGTACGGGGTGGCGTTCATATTTTCGATTATACGTTGGCTCAGCAGCAGCGTTGGGCGGTCTCGGACACGCGCGGCAAAGCCGAACGCCCGGGTGCGCCGGTCGTGGCCCATTCTTGGGCCACGGCGCGTTCGGTTTTGGTCGGGAACAATCCGCGCGGGGCGAAGATCCGCGACGGGACGGCTGGCTCCTCCTCGACCAGGGCGGGGAAACCGCGCAATGTCCGCCACGCCACCCAAGCGGCGGTCAGCACGACGACGAGCACCAGCACAGCGAGGAGCACGGAAAGCGCGGCCTGCACCGCGGTGTTGCGGACGACGGCTTCGATTTGCGCGGGAGTCTTCGCCGATCCGAAGGAGTTCGCGCCACGGGCCTGCGCCGCCGCGTAACGCCGGTGCTGCGCCCAGTAGCCGATGTCCGGGTTCGCGGAGAAGATCTTTTGCCACGAGGCGGCGAGCGTGACGGTGAGATCCCACGCCAGCGGCACGAGCGTCACCCAGGCCCAGCGGGCGAGCCCGGTGCGCACGAGGATCATCGTGACCACGGTGAGGGCGACAGCGGCGAGCAGCTGGTTGGCGACGCCGAACAACGGGTAGAGCGTGTTGATCCCGCCGAGCGGGTCGGTCACCCCCATGAGCAAGAGGCTTCCCCACCCCGCCGCGACCGCGAAGGAGCACGCGAGCGACCCTGGGCGCCAGGAGGGGTCTTTGAGCTTTCCGAGGCCGCGGACGTTGCCAAGGGTGTCCGACAGCATGAACCGCGCGACGCGGGTGCCGGCGTCGACTGTGGTGAGGATGAAAAGCGCCTCAAACATGATGGCGAAGTGGTACCAGAATCCTGCGAGCGCGCTGCCCCCGAAAACATTCAGCACATGGGACATGCCCAAGGCCAGCGTCGGCGCGCCGCCTGCTCGCGAGACGACGCTGTGCTCGCCGACCGCCGAAGCCGCGTCTCCGATCGCTGCCGAGGGGAGCGGTGCTCCTGGCAAGCCGAGACTGTTGACCCAGTTCGCGGCGGCTTCTGCGGTGCCTTTGGTCACTGCGACGGGCGCGTTCATCACGAAGTACAGATGCGGGTCGAGGATCACGGCGGACAGGAGGGCCATGATCGCGACGAAGGATTCGAGCAGCATCGACCCATAGCCGATCAGCCGCGCTTGGCCCTCCTTCTCCAAAAGCTTCGGTGTTGTTCCGGAGGAGACAAGGGCGTGGAATCCCGAGAGCGCCCCGCACGCGATGGTGATGAAGAGGAACGGGAAGAGTGTGCCTGCGAAAACAGGCCCAGTGCAGCTCGTCGCGAACGCGGTGATCGCGGGCATCTGCGTGGCCGGGCGGGCGAGCAGCACCGCGACGGCCAACAGGCTGATGACGCTGACCTTCATGAACGAGGAGAGGTAATCGCGCGGCGCGAGCAGCAGCCAGACCGGCAGCGCCGAGGCGAGGAACCCGTAGACGACGATTGCCAGCGCGATCGTCGTCTTGGACAAGGCGAAGGCGTGCGAGCCCCACGGCGTGTCCGCGACCCAACCGCCGCCCGCGACCGCCACGAGCAGCAAGGCGACGCCGATCGCTGTGGCCTCGCCGACTTTGCCGGGCCGGATGTAGCGCAACCAGACTCCCATGAGCAGGGCGATCGGCAGGGTCATGGCGATGGAGAACACGCCCCACGGGCTTTCCGCGAGCGCATTGACCACGATCATGGCCAGCACGGCGGTCAAGAGCAGCATGATCGCGAGCACGGCGACCAGCGCCGCCGCCCCGCCGACCGGGCCGAGCTCCTCTCGTGCCAGCTGGCCGAGGCTTCGTCCGCGCCTGCGGGCCGAGAAGGCGAGGACGAGGTAATCCTGCACCGCCCCGGCGAACACCACCCCGATGACGATCCACAGCGTGCACGGCAGGTATCCCATCTGGGCGGCGAGCACAGGCCCCACGAGGGGGCCCGCTCCCGCGATGGCGGCGAAATGATGGCCGAAAAGGACGCGCCGATCAGTCGGGACGAAGTCTCTGCCGTCCTCGAACAGCTCGGCGGGCGTGGCGTTCTCGTCACGGGGCCGCACGACGTTGCGCTCGATGAACTTCGCGTAGCAGCGGTAGGCGACGAGGTAGCTCGCGATAGCGGCGAGCACGAACCAGACCGCGTTCACCGGCTCGGACCGCTGCGCCGCGATCACGCTCCATGCGGCGGCGCCGAGGAGCGCGACAGCGACGAGGAGGACGCGCGCGAGGAGGCTCGGCTGGCGGCGCTCGACCACGCCGACGGGAGGAAGGCCAGGGTCGCCGCGCAGGTAGGTCACCGACATGGGCAGCACCCTACCGGGCTACGCGTGGGTCGGCGAAGCGCCCTTGCGGCGTTTGAGCTCACGGCTCGCGAGGACCAAGCCGCCTGCCAGGATGCCGCCGAGCAACAGCGTCGTTGTCGCTGTCGAGGAGGACTCGGCGCCGCCGGCCGGCGCGGCGATCGTGGCGGCCGGCGCGGGCTTGGGGGCGGGTTCGACCAGTTTGCCCACGCCGATGGCGGGGTCGGAGGAGAACCCCCAGTCCAAAAGCGCCGCAGCCTGCTCGCGGAACGTGCTTGCGCCGTTGAGGCCGTACATCTGGGTCACCACGAGGCGCCGTCTGCCCCGCTCGGCCGCGCCGACGAACGTCTTTTCGGCGTCGTCGGTGTACCCGGTTTTGCCACCGAGCATGCCAGGGTAGTCGTCCAGCATCGCGTTGTCGTTGACCAAGGGGAAGTCGTCCGGGTTGCCGTGCATCGACACAGACTTCTGGCCGACGATCTTGCGGAAGTCCGCGTGCTTCATGGCCGCGCGGAAAATGAGGGCGAGATCGTAGGGAGAGCTGCTCGACGGCCCGCCGGGGGCTTCCACGCCGGAGGGCGTGGTGGCCCGGGTGTCTTTCGCGCCGAGCTCGTCGGCGAGGCTGTTCATCTTCTGCACCGCGGCTGCCACGCCGCCGGGTCCGCCGAGCACGCGGGCCAGCGCGTTCGCGGCGCCGTTCGAGGAGACCATGAGCGCGCCTTCGAGCAAGTCGAACACGCTGTAGGTGGTCCCTGCCTGAATGAACTTGTGCTCGCTCTCCTCGTCGGCGGTCTGGTCGCCTTCGGTCAGTTGGACCAGCTGCTTGGGGTCCAACTCGTTGAGGACCGCGAGGGCGAGGAGGGTTTTGACCGTGCTGGCGGGGCGGAACCGGCCGTGCGGGTCTTCGGCCGCGAGCACTTGGCCGTTGTCGAGGTCCGCGACGAGCCAGCCGTGCGCGGGGCCTTGTGGGAGGGCGGGCGAGCCGGGGGGCTGCACCACGCCGCACGAGGCGAGCGCCGCCCCGCCGACCGTGACGGCGGGGACGGGCAGCGGCGGCAGTTCGGGATGGCCCGGCTGGGGGGCTTCGGAGGAGTCGACAGCTGGCGGCGGGGTGACGCGCTGCGCGCAGGCGGAGTCCTGTCCATCGTCAGGATCAGCCCAGCTCGCAGGAGCGATCGAGGCCGCGGCCAACAGGGCGAGCGAGGCGGCGGCGGCATTTTTGAGTGACTTGCCGGTCCTGAGCACGCGTCGAGCATAACGTCGGGCGCGGTTGCCTTCGGCCCGACGCGCCAGCGAGCAACAATGTTCACACCAGTCCCACGATGCTCACGCCAGTCACCGGCCAGAGACCACAGTGCGGGGCTCAGATCACAGCGCGGCGGTCACAACGAGTCCGGGGGCGGCGGTATCCGGGCCTCGGTCTGGGCGTTGAGCGTGCGACCCGCGAAGAAGTCCTTCCCGGTGATGGTCGCGAGGAGCATCAACGGCGCCCCGGCCACGAGTATGCCCACGCCGATGACGAAGACCCCCCCGACAGGGCCGAAGCGGGTTTCGCCGTAGCCGGGATCGACCATGTCCATGCTGCTCCTCACGAACGCCCAGGTCATCGTGAGCGCGCCAAGCAACGGCAGCAGGCCGCGCAGCAGGAAGTCGCGCAGCGAAGCAGTCAGGCTGCGCCGGAAGTGCCACACGCAGGCGTAGGCGGTCATCGCGTAGTAGAACGCCACGGCGAGGCCGAGCGAGGACACCGAGTCGACGAGCACGTTTTCGCTCACAAGGGACAGCGCGAAATAGAAGAACAGACAGCATCCGCCGGTGACCGTTGTCGCGAAGCCAGGGGTGAGGAATTTCGTGTTCACGGAGGCGAAACGCTCGGGCAGGGCGCCGTAGGAGGCCATCGAGAGGGCTTGGCGCGCGGTGGGCAGGATGATCGTCTGTGTCGAGGAGAGCGCGGAGACGCTGACCGTGAGCAGGAGGGCGACCGCCGCTGCCTGGCCCCCGGCGGGCTCGCCGAGCACGGTGAGCACATCGCTCGCGTGGCCCGGGTTGTTCAGCCCGATCCCGGTGGTTCCGAAACCGGCGAAGCTTTGCGCGGCGTAGCTGACCATGACGTAGGTCGTCACGAGCAGCAGCGTCGAGATCACCGCCGCCCGTCCAGGGGTGCGGGTCGAGTCCCGAGTCTCCTCGCCCACCGCGAGGCACGCGTCCCATCCCCAGTAGATGAAAACGCAGAGAATGACGCCCGCGGCGAATTGCGAGGTCGAAAGGCCGGTCGGGATCAGCCAGCTCAGGCGCGGGGCGAGCGCCTGCGGCCCCGCATGATGGGTGAGGACCCGGACGAGCGCGATGGCCGAGATGACGGCCAGCACGCCGAACTGGATTGCCATGAGCACGTTCTGCATGCGTTCCCCGAGGTCCAGGCCTCGATAGCTGACCCACGTCATGAGCACGATGATCGCCGCCGCGACGGCGATTTTCGCGCCGCCGCCCGCTGGATGGCCGAACAGGCGGAACAGGTAGATCGAGGCGATTTCGGCGGCATTGCCCACCGCGATGATCCCCGAGACCGCCAGGCCCCAGCCGGACATCCAGCCCGTCCACGGCCCGAATGCTTTGGTGGCCCACGTGAAGGTGGTGCCGCAGTCCGGGGTGTCGCGGCACAGTTCGCGATACGCGAAGGCGATGCAGAGCGTGGGCAGGAACGAGACGAGCAGGATCGCCGGGATTTTCTCCCCGACAGCCCCGGCGAGCGGGCCGAGGGCTCCGGCGAGGCTGTACGCGGGGGCTGTGGCGGAAAGGCCGATCACGATGCTGCCGACGAGGCCGATCGCGCCGAGTTTGAGGCCTTTGGGCGCTTCGCCGCGCTGGGTTGGCTCGGGGGAGAGGTCTGTGCTTGCGATGCGTTGAGAGTACCGTAAAGAACGGCGCCGACGATGAGGAGTGCGACATGGCCCAAGCCGCCCGTGATCCCCGTTTTTTGACCGTGGCGAACGTGCTGCCCGAGTCAGAGGAGCCGCTGGAAGTCGTCGGCGGGTCCGCGATGTACTTCTGGCAGCCCGAAAACCACGGCCGGGGCTATGTCGGCCGGATCACCAGGGTGATGAGGTCCCTCTTCGGCGGCAGGAGGGACGACGACACGTTGTTGCCGAACGTGCGCAACGCCGATCTCGGCGTCCCGGTGTTGCTCGGAAAAGACCACGACGGCGTGCGGCGGTACGTGTATTTGATGGGGGACACCGGGGACAGGGACAACCTCGACGACCAGGGCGAGAACCTGGGGGGGTTCGGCGGCCCGAGGATCGCCGGGAACGCCGCGCTCCTCGCCCATAAGGACCAGCGGGGCCGCATGGTGATGGACGGTTTCGTGCGCGATCCCCGGTATTGCCACTTCCCGTGGGAGTTGTTCCCGGTGGAACGCCCGCATGTGCGCACGAGGTTCGCGCGCGCCAAAGAGGGCCGTTTCAACGGGCGGGATTATCCGGACGCGAAGCCGAGGTCGGTGGTGCCGACCGGCGCGATCATGGCGGCGGGCAAGCTCGTCGTGGCGTGGCAGCAGGTGGACTGGGGGCCCGGCGGGGCGGGCCCTGCGCTCGGCGAAGGCTCGTGGTTGCAGCGGTTCGACTTCGACGCCCGCACCAGTGTCACATCGAAGGTGGCCGCAGAGCGGCCAGTGGCCGTCGGCAATCCGGACTTCCAGCAGATCCAGCTCGCTTCGCATATGGTCGGCGGGCAGGAGGAGTTTTTCATCGTCGGCTCCGAGGCGGCCAGGGGCAACCCCGGCCCGCATGTGGCCAAGGCGAACGCGGAAACTCTTCTGGACCCCGCCCGTTGGCGGTATTTCGGACCGGACGGCTGGGGCGCGCCGGGCCGCGCGCCCGCGCCGGGCGAGGCGCACACGATCCCCGATTTCCCCAATGTGGGCGAGGGCGGCGCTGCAGTCGTCGACGACAAGCTCGTCATCATCTACACGGATGAGAAACTCGGCATTGTGCTGCGCTCGGCTCCGCTCTCGGACCTGTCCTGCTTCAGCGCGCCCGAACTCGTCGTCACTGCGGACCCCGGCCGAGGACGGGGACCGGCCGACGCGCATTTCAACGAGCCCGGCGGGCCGTACGGAGGATTTGTCGTGGAGGTGGACGAGTCGGCCAAGACCATCGCGATCGCCGTCTCGCGCTGGAACCCGTACAGCGTCTACCTGCTGGACGTGCACTACGAGTGAGGCCCCGGACGACCTACGCCGGGTGGACCCGCCGCCAGTGCTCGGCGATGTCGATCCGCTTGGCCACCCACACGCGCTCGTGCGAGAGGACGTGGTCGAGGAATCTCTCCAACGCCGCCGTGCGGGCGGGGCGCCCTGCGAGTCGGCAATGCAGTCCCACGGAAAGCATTTTCGGCGAGCCTTCGCCGCCTTCGCGCCACAGCACGTCGAACGCGTCCCGCAGATGCGCGTAGAAATCCTCGCCCGTGCTGAACCCCGCGGGCGAGGCGTATCGCATGTCGTTGGTGTCGAGCGTGTACGGGACGACCAAATGGTCGTTCCCCGCGACCTTGGCCCAATACGGCAGGTCGTCGGCGTAGGAGTCCGAGTCGTAGACGAAGCCGCCGTGCTCCACGACGAGCTTGCGGGTGTTCGGCGAGTCCCTGCCGGTGTACCAGCCGAGCGGCGCGGACCCGGTGAGGGCGGTGTGCAGCGCGACAGCTTCGCGCATATGCGCGCGCTCGACGTCCTCGGCGATGTTCTGGTACGACTTCCACCGCAGACCGTGGCAGGCGATCTCATGGCCGAGCTCGACGAACGCGGCGGTCGCCTCGGGGTTTCGCTCCAAAGCTTTCGCCACCGCGAACACAGTCAGCGCCAGCCCGCGCCGTTCGAAGGCGCGCAGCACCCGCCACACTCCGGCCCGCGCGCCGTACTCGTAGAGCGATTCCATGCTCAGATGCCGGTCGGGGAACGGCTCGGCGGGG
>JGI2924J29684_1077437_pt1 | contig 17026 bp, 13 predicted proteins | sample BenlonsequencITS_FD_29684 | JGI IMG/M metagenome (IMG submission 29684)
CCTACGAGGACATCGGCGGGCTCCAGAGCGAGATCCAGCGGGTCCGCGAGATGGTCGAGTTGCCGATGAAACACCCCCAGATCTTCAAGAAACTGGGGATCGAGCCGCCACAGGGAGTCTTGCTCCATGGACCGCCGGGTACTGGGAAGACCCTGCTGGCGAAGGCCGTCGCCAACGAGACCTCGGCGAGTTTCTTCTCTATCGCCGGCCCGGAGATCATCTCGAAGTACTACGGCGAGTCCGAACAACAACTTCGGGAGATCTTCGAGGACGCAAGCGAGGAGTCGCCCGCGATCATCTTCATCGACGAACTCGACTCCATCGCACCGAAGCGAGAGGACGTCACCGGCGAGGTCGAACGTCGGGTCGTCGCCCAGTTGTTGACGATGATGGACGGCCTCGAGGCCCGCGGCCAGGTGATCGTCATCGCCGCGACGAACCGCGTCGATAGCGTCGACCCCGCCCTGCGCCGACCGGGCCGGTTCGACCGCGAGATCGAGATCGGCGTCCCCGACGAGACGGGCCGCGAGGAGATCCTCCAGATCCACACCCGCGGCATGCCCCTCTCCGACGACGTCAACCTCGGCCATCTCGCCGACGAGACCCACGGCTTCGTCGGGGCTGACATCGAGTCCCTGACGAAAGAAGCCGCGATGAAGGCACTGCGCCGGTACCTCCCCGAGATCGATCTCGACGAGGAGGACATCCCGCCGAGTCTCATCGACCGGATGATCGTCAAGCGCGAAGACTTCCGTGGCGCGTTAAACGAGGTCGAACCCTCCGCGATGCGGGAGGTGCTCGTCGAACTCCCCAAGATCTCGTGGGACGATGTCGGCGGCCTCCACGAGGCCAAAGACCAGGTCAAAGAGTCCGTCGAGTGGCCGCTCTCGAACCCCGAACGGTTCGACCGGCTCGGCATCGACCCGCCGGCCGGCGTCTTGCTCTACGGCCCGCCGGGCACCGGCAAGACTCTGATGGCGAAAGCCGTCGCCAACGAGACCAATGCGAACTTCATCTCGGTCCGTGGCCCGCAACTGCTCTCGAAGTGGGTCGGCGAGTCCGAGAAAGCGATCCGCCAGACCTTCCGGAAGGCCCGTCAGGTCTCGCCGACGGTGATCTTCTTCGACGAGCTCGACGCGCTCGCACCCGGCCGCGGTGGCGGTGAAACCGGCTCGAACGTCTCCGAGCGGGTCGTCAACCAGTTGCTGACCGAGCTCGACGGCTTGGAAGAGATGGAAGACGTGATGGTGATCGGTGCGACCAACCGTCCGGACATGATCGACCCCGCACTCCTGCGGTCGGGTCGGTTCGACCGGCTGGTCATGATCGGCGAACCCGATATCGACGGCCGCGAACGAATCCTCGAGATCCACACCGAGAACACACCACTGGCCGCCGACGTCACTCTCAAGGAAATCGCCGAGATCACCGACGGCTACGTCGGCAGCGACCTCGAGTCGATCGCCCGCGAGGCGGCCATCGAGGCGCTGCGTGAGGACAAAGAGGCAAATGTGGTCGAGATGAGTCACTTCCGACAGGCGATGGAGAACGTCCGACCGACGATCACCGACGAGATTCTCGACTACTACGAGCGCATCGAAGAGGAGTTCCAGGGCGGCTCGGGCGGTCCGGACCCGACCGGTCGCCGCAGCAGCCGTATCGGATTCCAGTAACTCGAGGCGCGGTCGCTTTTCTCTCGTCGCCGAACGGTCCACCTACTGCGTTACAAACGAGGATTGATCGTCGTGATGGGTCGTCGATTCGAGTGACGAGCGATCTCGGGTCGTAGAACGGTCCGGCTAATCGTCGTTTTAACCGATTACTGGCGTGAATCCCTTCCAACCGATCGAAACCGTCGTGGCGATATATGCGATCGGAGGGCGATAGTCTAGCAGGTATCTCGATGTCGGACTCGTCGCCATCCGTGGCCCGCGAACGGACGTCTGGGAACGAACCGGACGACGACCATCGCCGGCCCCTCGAACGAGCCGTCCCGTCGCTCGCACCGTCGATCCGGAAGGCGGGGTTCTGGGCTGGAATCGGGCTCCCGTTTCTCCACGTTCCGTTGCTTCTCACTGGCCTGTCGGCTGCCCTCGAGACGCTCTCTTTTCTCGGCTTGGTTGTTCTCAACCTGGTCGCGCTGTACGTCGGTCACTCGTATCGCCGGTGAGGTCACTCCCTCAGTCTCGAGGACAGTCGGTTGACGTGGTCGAGCTCCTCTCTGAGCGCTCGTCGTTTCACGAGCGCGAAGCCGGCGGCGATGAGCGCGAAGCCGAGAAGCGTCGTCGCGTCGACGACTTCGCCGAGATAGAGCCAACCGACGATTGCCGTGAAAATCGGTGCGACGTACGAGACCATGTTGATCTCGACCGCACCGAGTCGTTCGAGCAAGTCGAAGTAAAGCAGGAAGCCGAGTGCGCTCGCGACCAACGCGAGGTAGCCGAGCGCTCCGAGTGCCTCCAGATGCATCCAGGCTGTGGGCTCTATCGGTTCGCCGAGCGCGAGGCTAACCACGTGCATCACGAGCGCGCCACCGAGCATCGACCACGCTTCCATCGTCTCGATGGGAAGAGAGGAATCGATCCGGCGCGTGAGGACGCTCCCGAGCGCAAACGATGCCGCGGCACAGAAGACGAGTAACTTCGCGACGAAATCAGGTGCCAGCAGGTCCGATGGGTCGGGTTGGGAGATGACCGCGACGCCGGCAAGCCCCAGTACGACGCCGCCGACGCCGACAATCGACAGTGCGTCAGACGGAACAAACACCCGCGCGAATCCGGTGGTCAGGACGGGTGAGAGACTGACGAGAATCGCGGCCGCTGCCGCGGTCGTGTGTTGCTGTCCGACGAAGAGGAAGGCGTGATAGGCCGCGATCAACAGGACTGCACCGACAGCCACGACCAGCCACCCTTGACGGCCCCGCGGCAGCCACTGACCGTCCTCGAGCGCGTAGGCTGCGTAAGTGAGCATCACGATCCCGGCGATGTCGTACCGCAGTGCTGCAAAGAGAACCGGCGGAACGTACTCGAGACCGGCACTGATCGCGACGAACGCCGTTCCCCAGCAGGCCGCAAGCGTCAGGAAGAGACCGACGTTCCGATACTGACTCACACCAGTACTCTCGCTTTGGCTTCCCTCTGCATTTCGATGCGAAAACCGTCACAGCGGCGGCTGCTCGCGCAGTTCCTGCTTCTCTTCGGTCTGTTTGAACTGCTCGAGGAGCGGTTTGATGTCGTCGAAGCCGTCCGCGAGGACGATGTCGCCGCTGCGGAGGTCGTAGTCGATGATGTCGTAGTCGGCGAGACGCGGAAGGTGGTTGTGCACAAGCGAGACGTAGGTTTGCTGTCGGGTTTCGCTGGAGATCTGCCCGGTCGAGACAGTGTCGTCCCACGCGGCGACCTGGGTCACGAGATCTTCGATGTGAGCAGTCTCGTCTTCGGCGAGTTGGTAGAGGAGATATCGGCGCTTTTCCTTGGCGAGAAGGGAGCAAGCGGCTGCCATTCGGCGGTCGGTGGGCTCGTTCATACCTCGTCTAGAGACCCGGCGGTATTACACCTACTGCCAATACAGATTGGTGCCCCCTATATGGCGGTGACACATACTCTCTATCGTAGCGAAGCGGGACAGTCGGGTAGACAGGAGTGTCGAATTTTACGTGTCAGTGGATAGTGGGGTCGTCACTCGTCCGAGTCGGGTCTTCCCGGAACAGACTCATCGTAAAGGTGACAGGCCGTCGGATGAACCGAACTCGTGTTCGCTCCGGAAAGCGGCGGGTTCTTGCGCTCGCAGACGCTCTCGTACTCCTCTCGAAGACACATTGCAGCGGCCTCCCAGTCCGTCGTAGCGAGTTCGGACAGAGCCTCCTCGACGACAGCGTCGTGGGCCGGCGGTAGTTCACGGTCGAGCAGACGCTCTTTCAGCGCCGCGACGAACTCGTCGACTTCTTCGTCGGGTAACGATCCGTTCTCGAACTCGAACCGGTCGTCGTCGCCGACCGTCTCGAGTGAGACGTCCCGAGTTTCGATTCGCTCGCGCACGTTCATCAGATCACGGAAGCGTTCCTGATCGAGGTCGCTTTCCGCCGGTGGGATCACCGTTGGACAGCGCGTTCGAAACCGACAGCCGCTGGGTGGACTTCGCGGAGACGGAACGTCGCCGGATAGCGTCTCTACGTCGCGGTCTTTCTCGGCGGTCGACGCACGTGGAACGCTGTCGAGCAAGGCTTGCGTGTACGGATGCGCTGGCATCTCGAACATCTCTTCGACCGGCCCGATTTCGACGATCTCGCCGAGATACATCACCGCGACCCGGTCACATATATGCCGGACCACTGAGAGGTCGTGGCTGATCAGCAGGTACGTCAGGTCAAACTCCTCTTGAAGGTCTGCAAGCAGGTTCAGCACCTGTGCCTGAACAGAGACGTCGAGCGCGCTCGTTGGCTCGTCGAGCACCAGAAACCCCGGCTCGAGGGCGAGTGACCGTGCGATCCCGATCCGCTGGCGCTGGCCACCGGAGAACTCGTGGGGGTATCGATCCAACTGGTCGACCGCGAGCCCCACCCGCTCGAGTAGCTCCGTCGCTCGTTTCCGCCGGAGTTCGTTCGGCCCGCGTTCGACCGAGACGTGGACGTCGATTCCGTCGTCTCTGGTCACCTCGACTGTGAGATCCTCTGTGACCTCGGCGACGACGCCGTCCGCGATATCGACGCTGTGGTCGTCCGCGACGTCCCCGGCCGGTCGGGCGCTATCGGCGTCGGGTCGGACGGTCACGTGGGCCGTCGCGACGCCGTCCGTTGGGCTTACCAGTTTGTCGATGTCGTCGGCTGCCGTCGCAGTGACGATCCCGTCCGAGATTCCGTCGGTCCGCACCTCGACCACGGTCTCGACCTCGGGATCGGTCCAGGGCCAGTCGTGGATTTCGAGAGGTTGCGTGACGATCTCTCCGATCGTCATCCGGGGATCGAGACTCGAGAACGGGTCCTGAAAGACGACCTGTGCCTCCCGACGGAACTCGTCGAGGGTCTCTCTCTCGAGGTCGTAAACGCTCCGGCCGTCGAATCGAACGTCGCCATCGCTGGGTTCTTGCAGCCGAAGCAGTGTCTCGCCAGTCGTCGACTTCCCACAGCCCGATTCGCCGACGAGACCGAGCGTCTCTCCCTCGCGGATGTCGAAGCTCACGCCGTCGACCGCCCGGACGGCGACCGGCTCGTCGCCGAGCAGTCGATCGAGCAGCGAATCGTTCTCCCAGAAGTACTTCTGCAGGTCGTCGACGCGAACGAGTGGTTCGTCGGCGTCGTCGGTGCTCATCGGCTCTCACCCCCTGACTCCTCGAGTTGCGGACGGGGTCGATCCTCGTGGCCTCGTTCGCCGCCGGCGGCTGGGTCCTGTTCGTCCCGTGGCCGCCCGGCGTCCGTCCCGAACCAGCCGTCTGGAAGGGCTCTGGACTCGTCGTACTTTCTTTCCGCGAGCACACACCGCACGTCGTGCTCGCCGCTCCCGTCGGCGTCGTACTCGGGTGGACGGTCGAGACACGCCTCCATGGCTCTCGGACAGCGATCGGCGAAGTAACAGCGATCCCCCATCTCGTGATCGAGCAGACTCGGCACGTTGCCCGGGATCGGGTCGAGACGGCCGCCCGCGTCCTCGAGGTCGGGGATCGATCCGAGCAGTCCCACCGTGTAGGGGTGGACGGGGCGATCGAAGACGTCCTCGAGGGTCCCGCGCTCGACGATCTCGCCAGCGTACATCACGCCGACCCGGTCGCACATGCGCGCGATGACGCCGAGGTTGTGCGTAATAAGCAGGATCGTCATCCCGGTCTCTCGCTGGAGGTCGGCGAGCAAGTCGAGCACCTGTGCCTGGATGGTTACGTCCAGTGCCGTCGTCGGCTCGTCGGCAACGAGCACGTCGGGTTCGCCTGCGAGTGCCTGGGCGATCATCGCCCGCTGGAGCATCCCGCCCGAGTACTCGTGGGGGTACTCGTCGGCCCGCTCGACGGGGTCGGGGATGCCGACCAGCTCGAGCAGTTCGATCGCTCGCTCCTTGCTCGCCTCGGTGACGTACTTCTGGGAGGGAAGCATCGTCGACAGCACGAAGTTGCCAAGCGAGTACTCCGCGGACTGGGTTCGAGCCCTGGTCGATCGCGGGTTCGAGCTGGCGCGTTGCTGGACCTCGACTGCTTCGGCGATCTGCTCGCCGACCGTGAGACTCGGGTTGAAGCTGCTCTCGGGGTCCTGGAAGATCATGCTGAAGGTCGTCCCCCGCAGCGAGCGCCGGGTCTCGTCTGGTAGTCGGCGAAGATCGACGAAGTCGCCGTCGACCGCGTCGGGCTGGTCGTCTTCGACCGTCGCCGCTAGCTCCGGGTCGTCGAACCAGATTTCGCCGTCGGTGATCTGGCCGGGCGATTCGATCAGGTCGACGATCGAACGTGCAGTGACGCTTTTGCCGGAGCCGCTCTCGCCGACGATGCCGACCACGTCGCCACGTTCGATCGTCAGGTCGAGATCCTCGACGGCGTTTACCTGTCCCTGTTCGGTGAAAAACCGCGTCGAAAGGCCGTTGATGCGTAGTATCTCGTTAGACATGATTATCCAGCGCCACCTCCTTCACCCTCGATGTTCGGGTCGAGGGAGTCCCGAAACCAGTCACCGAGCAAGTTGATGCTAATCACTGCGAGAACGATCCCGATTCCCGGAACCGTCGAGACCCACCAGGCCGTCCGGAGGTAGTCCTGGCCCTGCTGGATCTCGTACCCCCACGAGAGCGTCGTCCCGGAGAACCCGAGGTAGGACAGCGAACTCTCGAGGAGGATGACTGCCGCGACCTGGATCGTCGCGAGCACGATCACTGGCGTGAGGCTGTTCGGAAAGACGTGTTTTGTCAGTATCTTCCGGTTGCTCGCCCCGAGGCTTTTCGCGGCTTTCACGTACTCTTCGTTGCGTATCGACATGGCTTCGCCGCGTGCGACGCGGGCAAACCAGACCCACGTGACGAGTCCGACGACGATCGTCACCGTCCCGGGTAACACTGTCGACTCGGGCATTCCGTCCGCGAAGCCGGCCATCACGATCGGATCGGGCATCGGTATCGCGAGCGATCCGAAGACGCCGATCAGCGCCAGCGCCAACACGAGCGACGGGAACGCGAGCATCACGTCGGCGACTCGCATCATCGCGTCGTCGATTCGTCCGCCGTAGTAGCCCGAGACCAGTCCGAACGGGACGCCGATGAGGATGGCCAGCCCGGTGCCGAGGATACCGACCATAAGCGACGTGCGAGCGCCGTAGAGCAGTCGGGAGTAGACGTCCTGGCCGACGTTGTTCGTTCCCAGCAGGTGGTCGGTACTGTACTCGACGGTGTAGGTCACGCGCTCGCCGTCTTCCCACTGATGGCCCTCGTCGGTGATCCCGACCGGCGGATACGAGTTTCCGCTCTCGTCGAAGTAGCCGGTCGTGTTCGGGTTGTGCGTCGCAAGCACCGGCGCGAACAGGGCCATCACGAGGATGACAAGCAGAATCACGAGTCCGAGTTTCGCCAGCAGGCTCTGTCGGAACTCCTGTTTGAGATTCGACGTGACACGGTCGGAGATCATTCGTCGATCACCCGCGGGTTGAGTTTCGCATAAATGCCGTCGACGGCAATGTTGATGACGACGTATCCGACGCCGATGAAGATGATGATGCCCTGGATGAGCGGCCAGTCGAGGTTGTTGATCGCGGTGATAAGCCGCATCCCTAGCCCGGGCCAGGAGAAGACCGTCTCCGTGATCACCGCACCCCCGAGCAAGGTTCCGAGTTGCAGGCCGAGAACGGTGATGATGGGAATCATCGTGTTTCGCAGCACGTGTTTGTACCGGACCAACACACCCGGAATTCCTTTCGCTTCGGTCGCCGTCACGTAGGGCTTGCCGTACTCGTCTAGCATCCCACTCCTGGTCAGGCGCGTGATCAGGGCCGTAAAGTACGTTCCGAGCGTGACTGCCGGCAAGAGTATGTGCTGGAACCACGCCAGCAGGTCACCGACGTAAAACGTCGTCAAGAACGTCCACATCGCGGAGTGGAACGCGACCGGGCGACGGCCCGTCGGGAAAAGATCGAACTGGACCCCGAGCAACAGGATCAACATGATCCCGAGCCAGAAGTTTGGGGTACTGATCCCGATTAACGAGAACGTCGTCGCACCGTAGTCGGCGGGTTCGTTTCGCCGGGTGCCGCTGATGACGCCGAGCGGAATCGCGATCACCAGTGCGATGATCGTCGCTGCAATTGCCAGTTCCAGCGTCGCCGGAATTCGTTCGATGACCATCGTCGACACCGGACGACTCGCCTGATACGAGTACCCGAGGTCACCGACGAGAAGTCCCTGGATATAGTCTACGTACTGGACGTACATCGGCTGATCCAGCCCTAACTCCTGTCGAATCCGTTCACGCGTGGCCTGGTCGACCGCCGGATCGACGATGAGATTGACCGGATCACCCGGCGTGATCGCTCGCAACCCGAACAGTACAGTGACGACGCCCCAGACGACGACGATTCCCTGCAACGATCGTTTGAGCAGAAATTTACCGAATGACATTACGAGACGGACGGTAATCCGAAGGCGAGTTCATGAGTTGACAGTTCGATAGGGGGCGGATCGCTCCCGGCCCAGAAGCGGTTGCGACACCGCCGTTCTACGGGTCCATTTCCCAGAGGTAGATGCTCTCGTCGGTCCGTGGCTCCCAGTCGATCTCCTCGCTGACACCGTAGACGCTGTCCTGGGAGTGCAAGAAGACCCACGGTGCCTCCTCGCGAAGGTCGGCGTTGATCTCCTGGAGCATCTCCTCGCGTTCGTCCTCGTCCTCGATCTCCTGGCTCTCGAGAATCCGATCAGAGATGTCCTCGTTCCGTAGCGTCTCCTGGGGAGCTTCCTCGACGAAGAACGGGGCGAGACCGTAGTCGGCGTCGCCCGTGATGACGCCCCAGCCGATGAGGTAAAACGGCATCTCCTCGTAGTCGTAGCCTTCGCTGTTGGCGTCGGAGATGTCCGGGAACGGCACGATGTCGAGTTCACAGTCGACGTTGTCGAGCTGGTTGATATCGTCAGCCGCCGTCTGGGCGACGTCGGCGTCGTTGAGATACCGCCCCTCGGGAGTAGAGAGCGTGATCTCGACACCGTCGTAGCCACTCTCTTCGACTAGTTCTTCTGCACGCTCGAGGTCTTGGGAGTACGTCTCGAGGTCGGGGTTGTGACCGAACACGCCGTCGGGAATCGGCTGGGTCATCGGGTCTGCGAACTCGCCAAGCACCGTGTCGATGATCTCCTCGTTGTCGACGGCGTAGTTCATCGCCTGGCGGAACTCCTGACTGTCGAACGGCTCGACACCGGAGTTCATCACGAGGAAGACGTTCCGGAGACTCGTCTCGTTGCGGATCTCGATGCCGTCGGTTTCGTCGACGTCGACGACGTCGTTGGGGTTTACGTTGTCGACGATGTCAGTCTCGCCGGCCTCGAGAGCGTTCACGCGACCACTTGACTCCTCGTCGGCGTTGAAGACGACTCGCTCGATGTCGGGAACGTCGCCCCAGTACCCCTCGAACGGCTCGAGGACGATCTGGACATCGGGCTCGTACTCGACGACTTCGAACGGACCGGTGCCGTTGAACGCGTCGGCAGAGTCGCCGGCGACCGGCTGTTCCTGGTCTTCGATCCACTCTCGATTGACCGCACGACCGTAGTTGGCGTACTCGTACTCGGCCAGCGACGGTGCAACGCCGTGCTCGAGACGAACGGTCGTGTCGTCGATCGCTTCGGCCTCGTCGATCGCGCCCAGTCCGGCTGCCTGATCGCTTTCGACCCCGAGATCGGGGTCGATCTGGCGGTTGAACGTGTACGCGACGTCTTCGGCCGTCAGCTCCTCGCCGCCGTGAAACTGAACGTCGTTGCGGATCGTGAGTTCGGCTGCACCGTCGCCGGTGTCTTCCCACTCGTCGACGACACGTGACTGGAACTCGAAATCGGGCGTGACGTCGAACAGCGGCTCGTAGACGGCGTCGAGGATGTTGAAATACGGTCCCGTGATATGATCGTTCGGATCTGGATTGTCGATGAGCTCCCCCTGTGTGATGACGAGTTCGTCGGTGTCTCCTCCGTCAGGATCGTCGAGACAACCGGCAAGGCCCGTCAGGCCTGCTGCACCGGCCACTCCGGTAAGCTTCAGCACTGTTCGACGACCATAGTTCGGTTTGTCAGCACCCTGCATGCCTAACAGGCTTGTCAAACAATTATTTATATATTTTGAATCTCATTTTGGCGGTGATTCTTTCCACTCCCCGTCTACTTTCGGAGACGGACGGACGAGCACGGTTCGAGAATCGGCCGTTTTCGATCGCCAGGCCCCATCGTCTGTGGACGCGCCGAGTCGGGAGTGAGACGGACTGCTGTCTCGATGTCCCGGCGCGACCGCAGGCGTGCTCGCGGTCGCGCCGGAAACGACGTACAGCAAACCGTCTGAGAGCGGGAGTCGACCGCCGGGCGATCACTGTCGGAGCCACGAGCCCGATGTGGCCGTCCCGTCGACGGCATCGTCGTGGAGGTGACACGCGACCGGGTGGTCGACGTCGCTGTCCTCGGGGTCCGGGTGTGCACGTTCGCAGACGCTCTCGTACTCCGCACGAAGTCGTTTCTCGGCTGCCTCCCAGTTTGCCGCGGCGAGTTCCCCGAACGCAGCCGCGACGATTTCGTCGTGAGGCGGCGGAAGGTCGCGCTCGAGCAGTCGGTCCGTCAGCGCCGCCACGAACGCCGGCACGTCCTCGTCGGCGACGCCGTCGGCCTCGTCGAATTCGAACCGGCCGTCGCCGCCGACAGTCGCTAGCGAGACATCCCGTCTTTCGATCCGCTGGCGCAGCGTCGTTAGATCCCGGTAGAGGTCCTGTTCGATGTCCAGATCCGCTGGCGGAATGACCATCGGGCACCGCGTCCGGAACCGGCAGCCGCTGGGTGGATCACGCGGCGAGGGAACGTCTCCAGTGAGTGTCTGGCGATCGCGGCGACGCTCGTCGGTCGATGCCCGCGGGACGCTGTCGAGCAGCGCCTGCGTGTACGGGTGGTCCGGGTCCTCGAACAGGTCCGCGGAGGGAGCGATCTCGACAATCTCGCCGAGGTACATCACGGCGACCCGGTCACAGACGTGGCGGACGACCGAGAGATCGTGACTGATCAACAGGTAGGTGAGCCCAAACTCCGTCTGGAGGTCGGCAAGCAGGTTCAATACCTGTGCCTGGACCGAAACGTCGAGTGCCGACGTCGGCTCGTCCAGGACGACGAACTCCGGATCGAGCGCGAGTGCTCGTGCGATGCCGACCCGCTGGCGCTGGCCGCCGGAGAACTCGTGGGGATACCGATCGAGCTGATCGGCGGAGAGTCCGACGCGCTTGAGCAGACCCCGGACGCGATCGTTACGGTCCTCTTTGGTGCCGATGCCGTGGACGTCCAAGGGCTGTCGGACGATGCCGCCGACCGTCATCCGTGGGTCGAGACTCGAGAACGGGTCCTGGAAGACCACCTGTGCCGCTCGCCGGAACTCGTCGAGTGCGGTTCCCTCGAGGGCGTAGACGTTCCGTCCGTCGTACTCGACGCGGCCACCGGTCGGCTCCTGCAGTCGCAGCAGCGTCTCGCCGGTCGTCGACTTCCCACAGCCCGACTCGCCGACGAGACCGAGTGTCTCGCCGCGGTAGACGTCGAAGCTCACGCCGTCGACGGCGCGAACCGGAATCGGCTCCGCTCCCAGCAGCCGATCGAGAATCGAGTCCTGCTCCCAGAAGTACTTCTCGAGGTTCTCGACCCGGACCAGCGGTCGGTCGCGGTCGGCGCTCACTCCGATTCACCTCCCGGAGGCCCCGATCCGTCTCTGGACGGTGCGGATTCGGCCTCCCGTCCCGTCCCCGGTCCGGCTCGGTGTGGTTCTTCCTCCGTGTCGGCGACTGACCGTTCCCACGTCTCGCTCCCGGCCTCGTCCGCGAAGTAGTCTTTCGAGAGCGCTCTGGACTCGGTGTACTCCACCTCGGCGAGATAGCACTTCGTCGCGTGGTCGTCGCTTCCCGCGACGTCGAACTCCGGTGGGTGGTTCAGGCACTCTTCCATGGCTTTCGGACAGCGGTCGGCGAAGTAACAGCGATCCCCCATCTCGTGATCGAGCAGACTCGGCACGTTGCCGGGAATGGGCTGGAGTCGCCCGCCCGAATCCTCGACGGCCGGAATGCTGTCGAGCAACCCCTTCGTGTACGGGTGGACGGGGCGATCGAAGACATCTTCGAGGGTCCCGCGCTCGACGATCTCGCCGGCGTACATCACGCCGACCCGGTCGCACATGCGCGCGATGACACCGAGGTTGTGCGTGATAAGCAGGACCGTCATCCCAGTCTCTCGCTGGAGATCCTCGAGCAGGTCGAGGATCTGTGCCTGGATGGTCACGTCCAGTGCCGTCGTCGGCTCGTCGGCGACGAGCACGTCGGGTTCGCCGGCAAGCGCCTGGGCGATCATCGCCCGCTGGAGCATCCCGCCCGAATACTCGTGGGGATACTCGTCGGCCCGCTCGGCCGGGTCGGGGATGCCGACCAGTTCGAGCAGTTCGATCGCCCGCTCGCGGCTCTCGCCGGTCACGTACTCACTCGAGGGGAGGGCCATCGAGATGGCGTACGAGCCGAACGAGTACTCCGGTCGCCGTGTCCGGGCGCGTCCCGACCGCGGTCGCGCGCTGGCCCGGCGCTGGACTTCGACGGCCTCGGCTACCTGTTCGCCGACCGTGAGACTCGGGTTGAAGCTGCTTTCGGGGTCCTGGAAGATCATGCTGAACGAACGTCCACGCAGTGCCTCGCGGGTCGACGCCGCCACCGACCGGAGTTCGACCGCGGTCCCGTCGACGGCTTCCGGTCGGTCCTCGACGACGGCTTCCGCGAACTCCTCGTTGCGGTACCAGATCTCGCCGTCGGTGATCTCACCCGGCGGCTCGATCAGGTCCATGATCGACCGGGCGGTGACGGACTTGCCCGACCCCGACTCGCCGACGATACCGAACACCTCGCCGCGCTCGAGTCGGACGTCGATCCCGTGGACGGCGTTGACCTGTCCCTCGGCGGTGAAAAACTGAGTCGAGAGGTCCTCGACGCGGAGGACGTCCTCGCTCGCGTCAGGCACCTCGCTCACCTCCTTCGATGTTCGGATCGAGCGCGTCGCGAAACCAGTCACCCAGCAGGTTGACGCCGATCACGGCCAGCATGATCCCGATCCCGGGCACGATCGACACCCAAGGACGCGTCCGCAACACGTCCTGGCCGCGCTCGATCTCGTACCCCCACGACAGGGTCGTTCCGGAGAAGCCGAGATACGCAAGCGACGCCTCGAGCAGGATGATCACTGCCACCTGAATCGTCGCCAGCACGATGATCGGCGTAAGGCTATTCGGCAGCACGTGTTTGAGCAGGATCTGGGTGTCACTCATTCCGAAGCTCTTGCTCGCCTTGACGTACTCCTGGTTGCGAAGCGACAGCGCCTCGCCGCGGGCGACCCGGGCGAACCACACCCAGATCACCAGCGCCCCGACGACGGTGACCGATCCTGGAATCGGAATCTGCTCCGGCATCCCGTCGGCGAGCCCAGCCTGGACGACCGGATCGGGGACGAATACGGGTGACGTGCCGAACACGCCGATCAACGCCAGCGCGAGGACGAGCGCCGGAAACGCCAGCATTACGTCCGCGATCCGCATCAACCCGTCGTCGATTCGGCCGCCGTAGTACCCCGACACGAGTCCGATCGGGACGCCGATCAGCAACGCCAACGCGGTCGCCAGCAGGCCGACCAGTATCGAGACGCGTGCGCCGTAGACGAATCGGGAGTAGACATCTTGCCCGACGTTGTTCGTCCCGAGGACGTGTTCGGACGACGATTCGACGGTTACTTCGCCGAACTCGCCCTCCTGGGCGACCGTCGTGGAGTACTCGTAACCGATCGGCGGATACTCCGTTCCTTCCTCGGTGTAGTAGCCGGTTCGGGTCGGATCGTGCGTGGCCAACACCGGCGCGAAGATGGCCATAACAACCATGCTTACCAGCAAGAGCAGTCCGAGCTTCGGAAGCAAACTCTCGGTGAACGTCTCCGTCAGGTTCGACCTGGTTCGGTCCGAGATCATTCTTCTCTCACCCGTGGGTTCAGAGACGCGTAGAGCCCGTCGACGACGATGTTGATTACGACGAACGCGGCGGCGATGAACAGGATGATCCCCTGCATCAGCGGCCAGTCGCGAGCGTGCAACGCGTCGACCAGCCGGAGGCCGAGGCCGGGCCAGTTGAAGACCGTCTCGGTGATGACGGCACCGCCCATCAGCGTCCCCATCTGGAGTCCGAGGACGGTGATGATCGGGATCATCGTGTTCCGAAGTACGTGCTTGTACCTGACGAGAACGTCCGGCAACCCTTTCGCCCGCGTCGCGGTGACGTAGGGCTTCCCGAGCTCGTCGATCATCCCGCTTCGCGTGAGACGCGTGATCAGCGCCGTAAAGTACGTCCCGAGCGTGAGCGCCGGCAGCGTGATGTACCGCAACCAGAGACCGAGTTCCGAGATCGAACCGGTCGCCACCAGCGCGTAGACGGCTTCGTGAAAGCTGACGGCGCGGCGACCGGTCGGAAAGAGTCCGACCCAAACTCCAAGCACCAGGATCAGCATCAGTCCGAGCCAGAAGTTTGGTGTACTGATTCCGAGCAGCGAGAACAGCGTCGCACCGTAGTCCGACGGCTGGTTGCGTCTGGTCGCCGAAATCACGCCCAGCGGGATTGCGATGACGATCGCGACGATCGTCGCTGCCACCGCCAGCTCGACCGTCGCAGGAATACGCTCGATGACCATCGTCTCGACTTCCCGACTCGACTGCCAGGAGTAGCCGAAGTCACCGACGAACAGCCCCTGGAGGTAGTCGAGATACTGGACGTAGATCGGCTCGTCGAGCCCTTCCTGTTCCCGTACGTGTTCGATGAGGTCCTGGGTGGCACCCTCCTCGAGCATCAGGGTCACTGGATCGCCCGGCGATATCGCTCGCAGGCCGAACAGGATCGTGACGACACCCCAGAGGACGAAGACGCCCTGGAGAATCCGTCGTGTGAGGAACTTTGCAAGAGACACTCCGGGTCGTCACCCCCTCGATTCGGCCGCTCGGTCGGTGATCGGTCTCCCCACGTCTCGAATCGCTCTTGTCGGTGTTTGGATCGATCGTGGCACGTTTTTTACGCGTAGTGGATGGAGTCGTCGACCCGGGGGCCAAACGACGAACGCGATAGCGCCACGCTCACGTCTCCATCTCCCAGGCGTAGATCGTCTCGTCCTCGCGGGGCTCCCACTGGATCGACTGGTCGACGCCATAGATACTCTCCTGGGTGTGCAGGAAGACGAACGGTGCCTTCCCGTGGGCCAACTCGTTGACCTCCTGTAACGCCTCCTCGCGCTCGTCGGGGTCCTCGATCTGCTGGCTCTCGAGGATCGCATCGCTGAGTTCCTCGTCGTCGAACGTCCGGTTCGGGTTGTCCGGGATCGTAAAGAACCCGGAGACGCCGTAGTCGGTGTCGCCGGTGATGACGCCCCAGCCGATCATGTAGAAGTGAATGTCGATCTCGTCGGGATCGACGCCGGCCTGGTTCGCGTCGGAGACGACGCCGAAGTCGACGACGTTTACGTTACAGTCGACGTTGTCGAGTTGGTCGATCATGTCGCCGGCCGTCTCGCCGATTGCCGCGTCGTTGAGGTAGCGCCCGGACGGCACGTAGAGTTCGATCTCGACGCCACCGTAGCCGCTCTCTTCGACCAGGCTCTCGGCCGTGCCGATATCCTGCTCGTAGGGCTCGATGTCTGGGTTGAAGCCGAAGACGCCGGGTGACACCGGCTGCCCGCGGGGTTCGCCGAAGCCGGCGAGAATCGTGTCGACGATCTCCTCGTTGTCGACGGCGTAGTTCATCGCCTGCCGGAACTCCTGGCTGTCGAAGGGTTCGACCGTGTTCTTCATCGGCAGGAAGATGCTCCGGAAGCTCGTCACGTTCCGGATCTCGGCGTCCGGTGTCTCTTCGACGATCGGAACGTCTTCCGGCAGGATATTTATCGCTAGCTCACTCTCCCCGGTTTCGACCGCCGCCACCCGACTGGCGGCTTCGCTCGCCGCGTTGAACGTGATCCGCTCGAAGGGAACGTCCTCGCCCCAGTAGTCGTCGAATCGCTCGACGACGATCTCCTCGCCGGGTGTAAACTCGACGACCTCGTAGGGCCCGGTGCCGTTGAAGTCCTCAGGAGCAGCGCCCGAGATAGCCTCGCCCGGCTCGTCGGCGTCGTGGTTCTCGATCGCCCAGTCGCGGTTGATCGCACGGGTGTAGTTCCCGAACTCGAACTCCGCGAGTCCCGGGGAGGCCCCGTAGCTGATCTCGAGGACGTACTCGTCGACTGCCTCCGCACCCTCGATCGAGCCCAGGCCGAAGGTACCGATCGGGCTCGCGACGCCGATGTCGGGATCGACCGTCCGGTCGATCGTCCAGGCGACGTCTTCGGCCGTCAGTTCGTCGCCGTTGTGGAAGACGACGTCGTCCCGCAACTCGACGCGGGTCGTCCCGTCGCCCTGGGGTTCCCACTCTTCGGCGACCCAGGGGGTGACACCCACCTCCGGTTCGAACTCGAAGAGCGGCTCGTAGACGTGATCGTACACGTCGAAGTAGTCGCCGGTGATGTGATCGAGCGGATCGATCGTGTCCGGAAACTCGGACAGCGTGAACGTCACGTCGTCCAGTTCTTGCAACCGACCGCTCACAGTTCCGGTCGAGGCGACTCCCGCGACGGCTGCGGCACCTGTGTACCGGAGAATCGAGCGACGACTTACCTGTGATTTGGTATCATCAGTCATACAACTTCCGTGAAAGGGAGAGCGATAATATACGTTACGCTCTTGTGTAGCACTTTGTTGATCTCATAGCGTCGCTTTGATAGCGTGTTTGAGCGCTTCTCTCCCTGGTTTCCGC
>JGI2924J29684_1077436_pt1 | contig 17008 bp, 21 predicted proteins | sample BenlonsequencITS_FD_29684 | JGI IMG/M metagenome (IMG submission 29684)
GAAGACGATCGCCCCGGGCGTCCGCCTCGGCTGGCTCGTCGCCCCCGAGCCGATCCGCGACGCGATCGACGCCCTCGCCGCCGGCGGGACGAACACCTTCACCCGGAGCGTCGTCGGCCACTACTGCGACGCCGGCCACTTCGACGACTTGCTCCCCGCGCTGCGCGAAGCGTACGCCACGCGTCGCGACCGATTGCTCGACGCGCTCGAACGCCACCTACCGCCCGAAGCCACCTGGACCGAACCCGACGGCGGCTTCTTCGTCTGGATCGAACTCGCCGACACCGTCGACACCGACGAGTTGCTCGACGACGCGATCGACGCCGGCGTGACCTACCTCCCGGGATCGATGTTCTACCCCGACGACGGCGGGACGAACGCCCTCCGACTCTCCTTTTCCTACGCCGATCCGGACGACTTCGACGGGGCCATCGCCTCGCTCGCGGACGTCGCGGCAGATCAGTCGTAGCGCGTGTCGAGGTTGTGGGATCAGGGGACGAAATGGGTTCACGTGGGATGACTGTGCGAAGCTACTCTCAGAGAAGGGCGGTTGCACTACTAGATCGGCTGGGGAGCGCTTCGATACGTCGATAGAGACGGATCCGACGGGTGTATCGACGAGGAGCGACCACGAACCTCGAAAGAGTAGACGGACGCACACTGTTGACTCATTGCGGAGATGTTGGCCGACGACACGTGGCCGAATCGAGTCTCAAGTTCCACAATAAGATTGCCTACGTCGTCTCGGTTGTTAGCCAGTGGGCGCGTTTGAGCGATTACTCGGAAACCGCCATCATCGTCATATATACACTCGTACATCCAGAGAGTGCGTAGAAAATCCAATAATATATTGCACAGAAAACACAAAGCATAATTCATGACCTCCAGACATTGGGTTCGGCAGCTCACATATTCAACTCTCCCACTTGGCGGACTGATGCTCCTACTCGCTGTACTAGTGGGCGATCCTGTCGATATCGGCGTCAGCGCTCTCATAGTGATTTTAGCCGTGACGCTCTCGCTATACGTTCGTCACCTTCCGGCTGAGAGGATTGGGAATATGGAACCGACAATCGGTTTTGCAGCGATCCGGATCTTCACCATGGGAGGTCTCTTTGTGCTCGTCGCGTTCGTCGTTAGCGGATTTAGCGCGGCCGAATTCGCGGACCTCGCTCGGCGTCCATCAGCTGTCGTCGCAGCCGGCGAGATCGCTGTCGGCGCGTTCGTTGGTATCACGTTTCCGTACTCGATCGATAAAGTGGCTCATCCCAGGGCTGTGCACACCGTCGAAAACGTGCTCGTCGTCTGCCTCTTTGCGGGGTTGTTCGTCACTCACCAGGGATCTGGACTCCTGTTCGGCGGAGCATATCTCGTCGCACGTAGCACCGTAATGTCCTACAAAATATTAATGAAAGTATAGCCCCATATATATGGAAATATAGTTGTATCATACCCACCAACCAACCATAAGAACTATAAAGACAGAGAGTAATTTTTTTTCATATGGGAGTTAATAAACGAGATCTCCTAAAAGGCATTGGGGAAGGAACAGCTGCAATAAGTTCAATTCCAATCATATCAGCAAAATCTTATAAATCGGACGAGCAACTTGAGAAGTTAGCAGTCAGTCAAGCCAGAAACAAAACCAATAACTTGCTCGCATTTAATGCTTTAGAGGATAGAACACTTTGTCTATTTCTTGCAACAGGAACCTCTAGTGCAGATGATTCTGGTGAAAAGATCATCCAGTTAACTGAACCAAGTGACGGTTCAATTTGGGATATTCACTGGGAAAACCCCTCAACACTCAGCATTTGGAAAAATGGAAGAATTATTCACCTCACGGTTACGCCTGACGGAAAAGTGCAAAATGAAAAATACATAAAAGATCAGGTAGCTCCATCTGAGATAACAACTACTCCAAGCCATAGAGATGGACCATCTACGGACATGATAAAGAAACCCCCAACCAGTGGCGGGGACGGATATCCAGATTGGTTTTACGATCCGGAATATGAATCTGACCCCCTCCAAAAGTGTGAATCTCCCACCAATCTCGGTTTTGATATGGTAGAATTATGTATTGAATCAAATAGTATAAGTCCAAAAGTATACACCAAGTCATGTACTGGGGTGGAACAACCACTTGTTGGTTTTAGTATGATATATGTATCAATTACGACGCCCACTGGTGGAGGCTCAGCTAGCCTTGATATTTGGACAGGCATGGATCCTGATACAGGATGTATCTATATTGGATCGGAATCTGGCGACTTTTGCGTTTCAGATTGCTTCCCGCTTGACCCACTCCCAACTATTGCAGATTTAGAAGAAGCGTTCTCAGATGACATTATAAATATGCTCGAATTTTCCGAAGATGAACTTAAAGACATTGCCGATATACCATGGGGACAGCACGGGCAAAAGGTAGTTGAAATTGGAGGCGCCGTTCTGATTGCTATTCTTTTAGCAGTACTTGGAGCGCTATCCCCAATCGCATCATAACGCCACACACGCAGACATATATGAGCCTTAGTGATTATCACTAAATCCTTATAATACTAGCCATTATTACCAAGCCTTCACAAAATTATATAAAATACAATCTATAGAAATTAATTATCGAGACGTTAATCGTAACATTAAAAAGTGACCGCAAAACAAACTCAGAGAGCCATAATAATTTGCGGGGCATAAACTGTTTCCCATATTATGTCCCCACATACCTTGACTGATTGGTGAAATCATGGAATATCCCTCCATATTTTTATCAAAATATATTTATTAATCAAACACGCAAACACACTCATGACAGAAACGGCGCAGCGTCTGAAATACTGGTTCGGGCAGTTTGCAACGCTATTCGTGTTGGGATTTACGCTCATGTTCATCCCCACCGGCTTCGATCTGTGGCAGTCAGAGCCGGCATTCGTCGATTACGATCCCTCGTCAACCATGTACGACGTCTCGTTCGTCACGGCCATCCTCATCGGACTCATTGTCGGCCTCTACGTGACGCGGAACATTTACCGCTGGTCAAAGACGCAACGAGCGTAACCAAGCGGCCGTGGGCAGACCGTCCAGACCGATTTGCAACTCACCGCGATGGGGGGAAACGGGACCATCAGCCTCGTATTCGATTGGAAGCCGACGTTAGCGGTGAAGCGTCTCCAGAATGAGAGCAGCCCGTAGAACTCGTCCGTTCGTAGTCCAAACTGCTGGTGCAGCAATCCCGGGTAAAAGGACCGATAGTAGCTTTCGCAGAGCCCGCGGAATCGAGGTGATCGAGTTCGTCGAACAAGAATAAGTCGTCAGAGGTCAATCGTAACACGACTCGCATTCGCCGCCGGAGTCGTCGGGACGACGGGCAACCAGCTACCGAGAGACGCAGATTCGATGCGCGACGGCGAGGGGAGTTATCAATCTGACCCGTCTAACTGACACTATGGAGTTCGTCGTGCGTGAGGCGGTCGATGACGATGCGCCGAACATTCGGGACGTTCACCGCGCATCGATCGAAGGGTTGGCTGCGCAGGCGTATACCGACGCACAGATAGCGGCGTGGGCACACGACCGTGATCCGGAACAGTACCCGATCGACGCAGCGGAAACCTACTTTCTCGTCGCCGAACGCGAAGCCCAGGTCGTCGGCTTCGGCTGGATGAAACCCGATGCGGACGACTACTTTCAGACAGCAATCAACGGGGAGATCACGGCGATCTACGTCCACCCGACCGTGGCTCGTCACGGCGTCGGATCGCGCATTTACGACGAACTGGAAGCGCAGGCTGTGAGAGATGGAGTCGCTTCGCTCGGGTTGTGGGCATCACGTAACGCTGTCCCCTTCTACGAGGCGCAGGGATACACCCGGTTGACGGACCACGTCCACGAGTATCGCGGTGAGACGCTCACGCTCGTCGAAATGGAGAAACGACCACTGCGGTGACTCCGCAGACGACGGTTCCGAATTGCTCGGTGAAGCTTCGATCCGAGTCGGTCTCGAGGACTCACCTGTGAATGGCGTTCGACGCCATAGCGTCGAGTCCTTTCACACAGAGGGGATGCCATTTTTCGTCCGTCCGTGGTGCGACCGGTGATGAGCGACGCAGCCACACCGCTGGACGGCCGGACGGTCGGCATCTTCCTCGCACCCGCGGGTTCGGAGGAGATCGAGTTCGTCGAGCCCAGAGACGCCATCACCGACGCCGGTGCGACGGTCGACGTCCTGGGGATCAAGTCGGGCGAGGGCCAGACCGTAAACAAGGACCTGGAAGAGAGCGAGTCCTACGCGATCGATACCACGTTCGACGACGCCGACCCCGACGACTACGACGGACTGGTGGTCCCCGGCGGCACCGTCGGAGTGGACAAACTCCGGGCGGACGAGGGTGCGGTCGGGTTCCTCCGCGAACACGTCGAGGGCGGCAAGCCTGCAGGCGTGATCTGCCACGGCCCGTGGGTGCTCGTCGAGGCCGGCGTCGTCGACGGGCGGCGACTCACCTCCTACCCCAGCCTGCAGACGGACGTCCGCAACGCCGGTGGCGAATGGGTCGACGAGGCGGTCGTCGTGGACGACGGGCTCGTGACCAGCCGCGGGCCGGACGACATCGAGGCCTTCTGCGAGACGATCGTCGAGGAGTTCGGCGAGTGAGCGGCCAAAATGCAGATCGCGAGTGAACGGATCAGTGGTCAAGTGGCGTCGTCACTCGTCCCCCGACCCGACACCCCGTCGCGGTCGCGTTTTCATCCAGTCCGAGAACTCGGAGAGGTTTATCGCGGCCGCACAGTCCGGACAGCAGTACCGCATCGAGGGTCGATACTCACGAGCCAGCGCGTCCGGCGGCTCAATGTCGACCCGGAACAACTGTGATGGTGCCACGTCCCGATCACACCGGTAGCACTCCCGATCGCGAGCGCCGTCGCCGGTCCCGTCGCACGCTCGCTCAACGGATTTCATCCGAGCACCTCCCGGTCCAGCAGTTCGAACCGATCGAAGGGACTCGGCCCCCCATCCCAAGAAGCTGAAGTGAACGACGGATAGCGATACGACTCTCTAGGCAACGGGCGTGCGAGACCTTTTTGTCTCGATGGTGTCTTTCGGAACATGGCTGACAAAATCCCGGCTTGGGGATTTGGAAGCCACGTCTCGGGTGTTACAGCACCCGGGGCACTTTCGTACCCTTCGGACGGGATTCCGTCTGGATAGTTGACGTGAAAGATAATATAGTTACTGGTTAGATAGCGGAATTAATGGGCAGATCACGAGTGCATCAGTCGCACTCCATCTAGTGCAATTCGCGATGGGACACAACGGTGGGCCGATATGAAGAAGCCATCTAGTGATGAGGCAGCGAACAATGCTAGCCCCAAGGCCACGCTAGGTTCAGGCGACGGCCCACTAACCGCCATATAGAATTGGGTAATGATCGTACCGTTCTCTCAAATAGTGGCCGTAGCGAACGAGGGGCATCTACTTATTCGTATAACACAAGTACTTGATATGGACGAATGGGTGTTGCGTGGCTTTCTTTCGGTTTTCGCGGTACAACTGCTGGGTGCGGTTCTCGTCTATTTTGATGCGCACAGGCAAAATGTGAAACAACCAGTGGTTTACATGTCGTTTGTGTTAACACCCATCATCGGCCTGATAATTGGGTTTGGATACCTGTTTGGACGAAAATCGCTCCCTCGATGGCCTGAAAATGAAACGCCTGCCCAGTCGGAAAACCGAACGCAGATGAAGACAGAGATTGCCTATTTTTTAGGAATACTGGTCCTGTTCGCTAGTATTGGAATTGTACGGACTGTATACCTCTCATAGAAGGTCTGAGCGATATGTGTGTTTCCTGTACAGACCGTTCGACTGTCCGAGTTGATTGCTCCGCAGTCCATGTCACATTCGAACATAGAAGAGATAGATTGAACTGAAGGAGAAAAGTACGGGACCGGTCCAAATCGCTACGAGACCCTTCTAAGTCAGTGATGAACTTGCTTCCAGATGGCAGGGAATACCAATTGTATACCAGCGGTGCCTCTCTTAAATTCCTCAACTTGTGACAAGCGTCTGCGGTGTGCGTTTTATGGCACATTGGATGGTCGATTTCATATGGGTCACGATAACACACCTGAGGACGAGTCCGAAAGATTAGATACTGCCAATAAGGGCACCAATCGACGACAGTATCTAACTGCAATCGCAATTATTGGATCAAGTAGATTAGTACCTAGCGTCGTTGCCGGTGGACAAAATGCAGATGGTGAGCTCTTTCGCGAAACGGTCAATGACGGAGGCGGTACAGCTGCTGTTTCAGACTCAGGAGAGGTTGTCGCCTTCGGCGTGTATGGAGGAACAATTCGAGCCTATATTGCAGATAATGAGTACGAACCGACTGAATTTGCATTGCCTGAAATCTCCCCAGGTTTCACCGTATCGCACGTTGTGGTGGACGAAGTATCGAATCGACTCGTTGCCGCAGCAATGGACGACGACACGTTCGGTGGCGGCAACCTGAACGATGCAAGCGGATCGCCTGGGACAGCTGCTGAGTGGGATTCGAACTGCCGGGATTATGGGATATTGGCACCTCAAACGATCTTTCTACTGTCGCTGCCGTCTCCTACCCAATTGAAGGACCAGGCAGAGTAGGCGTTATTCAAAATGGAGAGCCTGCATGGGAGCAACCGTTAGAGAACGCCGCAGCCTGGTCGGTCGATGTTTCAGAGGATGGCCAGTACATTGTGGTGGGCTGCATACACGTTGATGACGGGTTAGAGAGAACTGGCCAACCAGGGGTGCGAGTCTTCTCGGCTGCTGGTGAACTGCTCTGGAGTCACGAAACCGAGGAAGACGTACTGAGTACAGGTGTCAACGAAGACTCGGATGTGGTCGTAGCTAGCACAGACGATTTATCCACGTTTGCCTTCGATCTAGAAGGCAATTCACGGTGGGAACACAACGACACACCAACGATGGAACAGTTATCTGACGATGGGTCAACTATCATCGCCAGCCCACCAGTAACCACGCTCGGTTCGGGTGACGGAGCAACAATCTGGGAGAGCAATATAGGGAATGCTGCTGGACTCGGCGATCCCTTTTCCAGTTCTGCTGATGGCAGTCGAGTAGCCATTTCGACGATCGATTTTGAACTAGTAGTACTCGAAGAAGGTGACTCAATTTGGGAGCAACAAAACGAAGCAGGCCCGTACTATTCGGCACTCTCCGAAGATGGATCGACGCTGGCAGCAATGGAGATAGATAATGACGCTCAATCAGCCGATCTCGTTGGGTATCGGATTTGAATCGAGGATTTAGATAAATACCTTCTAAGAAGAGCCTCTGTTAAACCCATATTGATTCGACACCTTCTCCGATGAAACAGCCGCTAGATAGAACTGCGTATTAATCGCTGAAATTGCACCGACAAAGATATTTGAAGGACGGTTTGAGAATCAACCTCACTTGCTGAGCGTTTTGTTGATGCTCCCCACGATTCGATATGGTTGACTTATTCGATACGAATGTCGCTGTTCTGGTCGCAGCACAATAATCATTGGACCCATATATTGATTACTGTATCTAAATCATTAGATTATAGACCCGAGAAACCACGCTGCAGTACCGAGAATTGTGAGTAAAACGTAGGCTTCAGCCTCAATAGAGACAATAAGGAATCCTGCTGCTAACATATAGTTGTAGAGGCCAATCACTTGTATAGTCTTACCCAGCGAGATCTCCCTCGCTCTCTCGATAAAATTGGTGTCGTTTGGGCGTGTGCTCATATCGGATCATCACTAGCGAAGAACTTAACTGAAATTGAGTAGAATCTAAACTAGAATGGTTTATTCGCCAGAGATCGACGAAATGGATCGTCCACGAGGTATTCTATCACAAGCGGATCGAGAATACTTGATCAGCGATAAGAGCGGATATTCTCATCAGGCTCAGCACAAAAGGAAAAAGGCGATCAAAGAACGCATCACAAACGCATTACTGGACATTGCACTCATTGAGAACCATCTTGACAAGGAACTCCGGGAAGAGGTCTTCACTCCGTTCGACACCACGAATGTATTCAACGAAAATATCGAATTATATTCTTCTGAGGAGCATTACACGAGTGTATTCTCAAACATGATTGCGTTTCTGTACAGGGAAACTAAAGAGGAAACTGGTTTCAACCCCTCATTTTCCACGAGTCTCGAAAATGGGATTGTGAGTGGGGAATTTGAGCCCGGGACGGCGTATTATGGGCCGCACAACGTCGATATTGATATTACATTTGATAAACTACCAGAACGGCGGATAAATGTTAAATCAATAACTGAGAGGGCAAAGAGAGACGGACCGAAGACACTGAACGAGGGAGAGATGACATCTGTAATCGGGATCCTTGCCCGAAGCGATTCAGTAAATCCGGAAGAATTGCAGGACGAATTTCAGGAATGGGTAGAAGAATTTGAAGAGGAAAACGAGCGATCTCCAGCGAGCATGGCAGAGATATTTTCACAGTTAGACCATGGAACCCCCTTTAGTTACAACTTCGGTCCAACCGAAGAAGAAACTGAATAATGCATATATGATGTACCCCTGAGAATGTATGGTGGAAGCCTCTGAGATGATTCATCAACTTCGGTGTTAGACAAACGGTGTTGTCGTGATGAATAGATCCTCTATACGGGCCACATGTAGTTTGTGAATGGGTCTCAATCTCCTGCGCTAAGTCGATCACCTGGATGTCGAAAAACAACGACGGTATCAGGGATGTGATTCTGTGGGTTCTCAGAAGTCCTGTGTGGTGTCAGGAGACGGTCACGAGGTCGATGACTCCTCACGGTAATCATCAATCACACTCCATTGATTGTGGAGGACGTGGGCGACCACCGCGGCGAGGATACCACCGACGACGAACACGGAACCAAAGATGATACCCATAATCGACGTATAAAGTATTTTTCCTATCCCGCCGTCAAAGTGAAGAAGGCCGAACAACACTGCGACTGGAACCACGAAGGCCCAGGCAGACACTGAGAACAGTGCCGCTGGCGCGCCGACAAGGGCAGCACGAAAGTACACTTCCTCGGCAGATGCCTGGACCGTGATTGCTCCGAGCATCCAGCCGAGTCCAGAAAGCGTCTTCACGCCCAAGACTTCCGAACTGTTCCCTGAGGACTCCTGCCCGAGGTACTTGAGAAACGTTCCCAGAGCCTCTGCGAACACCACTATTACAGGAGCGACGACCAGACCAATCGCGAATTCACGAACCGGATTCCCATAGAGACCCACGGTTTCGAGCGAAAGACCCCACACAAGCACGCCGACAATCGTCCCAAGTACGATTAGGATCAACGGTCCGCTAAAGGCAACCACTATTTTGACACATCTCTCCTGCGGTGTCTTGGCCCCAAATTCCGCAATGCGGTCATCCTGTTCAGTCTCATCACTGGAACGAAAATAGGCATGCAACACAACGAAAGCAACACTCAGTAGCGCAGCAGCAATCACAGGTGCGGCAGCGACAGTCATCCGTCATCCACCTCAACGTTGAGTGTCGGCGACTCGTCGACGTACAGCGCCGGGAGGACGTACGCTTCGATTCCCCACACGAACGGTGCTGGTGAGCCATCGTGACTGGCCCGGACCTCTGCCCCCTCTATCAGTCCTGCCAGCGTCCAGGCGGTTCGCTCGGGCGCTTCTGTGTCGAAGACACCAGACTCGACACCGTCCCGGATGGTCGCCGTAAGTTCCGCAACGTAGGCTTCGAAGAGTGTGTCGAGAGCCTGGCGAAGTGCATCGTCACTCCCACCTGTCGCTGCTAACAACTGGATGCTCGGCGGCGGTATTTCGAGTTGTTGAATTGTCTTGGCGCCCCGAATTCTGAATTCGAGCAGCTTGGGAAGTTGCTTTTCTGGTGGTCCGTCAAACGCCACCTTTGCTTCGAGTTGGTCGGTCAGGTACTCCTCTATCAACGCAATCAGCAAATCGTCTTTCGTCTCGAAATGATAGTGCACCCCGGAGTGCGATATCTCTAATCGGTCTGCAATTGCCTCCGTCGTCAACGCATCGTACCCTGATTCGATGAGTATGTCAACCGCTGCTTCCAGTATCTCCACCCGTGTGTCGCCCATACTGAGTGAGTACTTACTCAGATAGTATAATAGTATTCATTTCTGTGCTGCGTAGTGAGTCGTCGATTTGTGGAGATGTGCGTTATAAAACTCATCTGCAGTTGGTCGGTTGCAAATCGCTCACTCCACGCCCTGTATTGACCGTACATGGGTCAAAAGCTATCACTTGCGGAGGATTTCAACAGAGCCGATAAAGAGATAGAGTGAACTGAAGGAAGAATACGAGATCGGACCAAAATAGCTACGAGGCTACCCTCAGTCGCTGATGAACTTGTTGTCGCGCCAGTTGACGCCGCCGGACTGACCCGTGCTGTCGCGGGGGCCTTCGACGACTTCGACGTCCGCCGGGCGGACCTCGCTGTCGACGATCCGGGTGGCCTCGAGATCTCCGTCGTGGTCGGAGATGGCCGTCAGGGTGCCCTTCTCGGACTGCTGGGCGATGTCACAGAGGACCTGGAACATCTCGTACTGGAGGAGGGAGTTCTGGAGGACGGTCTCGCGATCGCCCTTGAACGCCGCGTACTCGACGAGTTCGGACTCGATCTCCTCTTCCTCGTCGTCCTCCCAGCGGAAGGCGTTCCGGCGCTCTTCGGGATCCTCCTCGTAGACCCGGTTCTCTACCACGCTGGCTTTGAGCTGGGCCGACGGCGTGTACTTGCTCACGCTCTCGTCCTCGGCGTCCGCCTTGAGGATGAGCGTGTTGTTACGCCGCGTGAGTTCGACGTCGGCGATCCCGTCGGGGTAGGTTGCTTCGTCGAGGTGATCGTGCAGCTCCTCGAGGGGCAATTCGAGCGTCGAGTGGAGACGATAGACGTGGCCGGATTCCTCTGTTGACATGGTGAAGGTTCGTGAGTGCTCGCTTGCGGGATACTACGAGGGCCGCGCTTAAATGACCTGCTGTTCGATACCGGCTCGTGCAGATCGGATGAATCACGACGACGGCAGCGTGTTCACCCGGCAAACGCCGGGATGTGAACATCGCCGATCGTTGGTGATCGGACGATCGGCAATAGAGCGACCGGCGCCGATCGAACGACTGGTGCGATCGACCCGGATGACTGTGCCCAGCAGGGCTACGCCGCGTTGACCGTCTCGGCCAGCTCGCCGCGTTCGTGCAGTTCCTCCAGGATGTCGCTCCCGCCGACGAACTCGCCATCGACGTACGTCTGCGGGATCGTCTCCCAGCCGCTGTGGGCTTCGAGCGCCTGTCGGTACTCGTCTAACGACTGGAGCACGTCGACGGTCTCGATGTCGTCGCAGTGCTCCGAGAGAAGTCCCAGTGCCTTCCGGGAGTACCCACACTGGGGCATGAGTTCCGTCCCCTTCATGAAGAGGACGACCTCGTTCTCCGCGAGCACCGTCTCGACCTGTTCCGTGACCTCGTCCTGATCGAGTCCCTGATTCGGTGGGAAGTCCATACCCTATCTAAGGGCACTCAGCCGCATAGGGCTTGCGACCCGAACTTTTGCGCTGCGGGCCGGCTCCGCCGGCCCTCGGCAAAATCTTCAAAAGAGCCGTACGGCTCTTTTGGACCTCGCGGAAGCGAAGCTTCCGCTTAGCTTTGATGAAAAGCCTCCTCCCTCCGTTCCGTGACGCTTCGCGTCACTCCACATCGGTCGTCGACCCGCTCGCTCCCGCCGGTCGCTCGCGGTGGGTGCTTTCGGCAATCCTCTTCACACCAGACCAGTGGCCGGTCTATCACACCCAGTTCCCCCACACCCCACATATGACAGCAATGGTAGCTGTGTCGGTCAGCACGGAAGTGAGCCAGCCGTTACAGTTCCAAAATGAGTCATCTCACTGGTGTCGACCGGTCGCGATCCAGTTATCCACACAGAGCGGACGAAGTTGTGGAACTGGGAGGTCCTGTTGAAAACCCATGGAACATGATATGTCTGGCACTTCCGCGGTCAGTACAGAGTGTAGTCTTGCACCCGGAATATTACCTCTACAAGCATTGTAGTGCGCTCTTCGGACAGAACATTGGCGATTCATCAAGGAGGTACCGAAGGATCCGAATGTGGCCAGACCCGATGACGAGGAGAATTCGGTCACCGTCTGACTGAACCGCTCGCCAGAGGTTGTGTACTATTCGTAGATTCCGGTCGAACCACGTTGTAAGCATCTTCGGCCCGCCAAAGTTATCGCCGGTACCGAACGGGATAAGCTGTTCAAACATTCCCTCGTGATTGAACCGGAGTTGGTTTTCCTGATTTATCCAGCGGTGGTATTCGACAAGCGTCGATTCGGCCAACCGCTCAGTCTGTTCTCTCTCGACGGTTTCGGAGTCGGGGACGGTGGATGTTGTCTTTCGGCCGGGTTCGAAGCCCTGTTGTTCGAGTTCCGCTGCATCGTCGTTTGCCAGCCTCATCGGGTAATCGACCGGATGAATGCGATCGAGGCCTAACAGCTCAGCGAGTCGAAACCCGATTTGGACGACTTCGCTTCGGCATTCCGTATCCAATCCATCGCGGTATGGGTGTGGAGGGTCGAAATTTTCTACTTCCGAATATGAACGGTCCCCTGAACGATACTCTCGATACAACGCATTTACGTCATCGCTCCGGTCATATGGACGCTCGACAGCGACTCTGGTGGGGTTCCACTCCGCTAGTCTCTCGGTGAGGTCAGACAGTTCTGACTGGCGCTGGTCCGAAAGCACGTCATCAGCCTCAACGTTTGCTTCGTCCAATCCCGGATTGTCCATGTGATATGTTCCGAGGAGGAGGACAGGGATTTGCTCTGACGTACAGTCGGGCCATGCGTGGTTCCGTGGTTCTGGAGGAGTAGCCGCCATTGGACTCCGCTTCTCGTTCAGTTGTTATAAATTCTATCAGTATCCGAACTGATAGACACGCACGCATAGAGAACGTCAGTTTCGCGCTACGATGTGACTGGAGAAGAGGATTTCAACGGATCTAATCGGAACTGAATCAGAATCCCTACTCCCCGCGAGCGTCCGCGACTTCGGCGACGAATTTCTCGGCGCGCCGTTCCAGCGCATCGAAGTCGCCGGAGTCGATCGCGTTCCCGTCTACCAGATCACCCCCGACACCGATCGCACACGCGCCAGCGTCGATGTAGTCAGCCGTGTTCTGCAACGTAACGCCGCCGGTGGGGATCAACTTCACATCGCCGAGCGGGCCGGCGAGCGCGGAGAGGTGGCCAAGTCCCACGCTGCTGGCGGGAAAGACTTTCAGGACGTCCGCACCGGCCTCCATCGCCGTCACGGCCTCCGTCGGCGTCATGACGCCGCACATCGAGAGCACGTCGCGACGGTTGCACGTCCGCACGACCTCGGGCGCGGTATGGGGCGTGACGACGAACGAGGCCCCGGCGTCGACGACGGCGCTTGCCGTCGCCGCGTCGAGAACTGTCCCCGCACCGATCACCGCCTCCGTCTCGGCCAGTTCCGCACGGAGCCGTGTGACCTTCTCGGCCGCACCGGGGTCGTCGGCCGTAATCTCGATCCCCAGCACGCCGCCAGCCACGAGCGCCTTCGCGACCGGAACGACGGACTCACGATCGACCCCGCGGAGCACGGCGACGACGCCGCTGCCGACGATGGTGGCGAGCGGTTCGTCCCCGCTGTGATCCCCAGATACATCAACAGTCATTCGAATCAGGCCTCGTCGAAGAGTTCCTCGCCCTCGACTGTGTGTTCGGACACGACGTCCAGATCGAGCGTGACGCCCAGCCCCGGCTTTTCGGGGATTTCGATGTACCCCTCTTTGATGACGGACTCCTCGACCAGGTCCCCCCACCAGTCGAGCTCGTAGGAGTGGAACTCGACGGCCAGCGTGTTCGGAATCGCCGCACCGACCTGGGCGCTGGCCATCGTCGCGACCGGCGAGGAGACGTTGTGCATCGCGACGGGCACGTAGTGGAGATCGGCCAGATTCGCGATCTTCACCGTCTCGCGCATCCCGCCGACCTTGGGCAGGTCCGGCGCGACGATATCCACGCCGCCCTCCTGGAGGAGTCGACGCTGCCCGTGCGTGCGATAGACGTTCTCCCCGGCGGCGATCGGCGTCGTCGTCGACCGCGTCACGTCGCGCTGGACGTCGTGGTTCTCCGGGGGGACGGGATCTTCGAGCCACCAGACGTCGTAGGGTTCGAGCGCGCTCGCCAGCCGCTTCGCGCTCCCGGCAGTGAACGACCAGTGACAGTCGAACGCGACGTCCGCCCGGTGGCCGACCGCCTCGGTGACGGCCTCGACGATCGAGCGCTTGTGCTCGATCTCGACGTCCCGTAGATGGCGGTTCGCCCGGTCCTTTTCGTGACCCGAGGGCACGTCGAGGTCGAACTTCAGCGCGTCGTATCCCAGTTCCGAGACGACCCGTTCGGCCTCCTCGGCCTGTGCCAGCGGCTCGGCGGGTTGGGGCTGTTCGTCCGTCGCCGCCTGCGTCGGTGGGCCGTCCGTCGCCCCACCCTCGTCGGCCGACTGTTCGACGTGACAGTCACAGTAGACGCGGACCTCGTCACGGTACTTGCCGCCGAGCAGCTGGTAGGCCGGCACCTCGAGAATCTTGCCAGCCAGATCGTGCAGCGCCACCTCGATGCCCGAGATCGCGGTCACTGTCACACCGCCGATCGATCCCTCGCCCGACATCCGCTGGAGCAAGTGCTCGGTCAGCCGATCGACGTCGAGCGGGTTCTCCCCACGGAGAAACGGCGCCATTCGTTCGATCAACTCGGGCGCTCCCGCCCCCCAGTACGCCTCGCCCGTCCCGACGATGCCGGCGTCCGTGTAGACCCGAACGAGCGTCCAGGGAAAGTTGCCGTCGACCATCGTCGTCTGGACGTCGGTGATTGCGACGTCGCGACCGCCGCCGCGCTTCGCGGTGATCCCCATCGACTCGGCCGCCAGATCGCGCATCGTGTACTCGGCGTTCGGATCGTGGAGCCCGCGATACTCGATGCCCATACCACCCGCACCACTCGGACGGTTGTAGCCTTTGGTTCAGTGCCCGTGATCGGTTCCCCGGCGAGAGTTTCAGAATCGAAAGGGTGTACGAGCGTGAGTGTGAGGAAGTGGGCGAGAGTGGAATGAGAGCGAACGTCTCAGTCGGTTTCGTCTCGGCCGACGCTGATCACCTGCAACAGCGAGTAGACCGGCACCCCTTCGAGTTGGTCGACCCCCTGTTTGTCCGCCAGCACGACGCACGAGAGGGGCTCGCCACCTTCCTCCCGAATCGCCTCGATCGTCTCGGTCATCGTGGTGCCGCTCGTGATCGTGTCGTCGACGACGTAGCACTCTCGATCCCTGATCCCGGCGAAGTTGTGGCTGAACGTGCCGTGGAGCTCGGCGATGTCGCCTTCTTCCCACTGGTGTTTCGCCGGCGTGTAGGTCGCCAGATCGGTCTCGAGTTCGCGAGCAACGAGCGCCGCGATCGGCCCACCGGCCTTCTCGATGCCGACCGTCAGGTCGACGTCCTCCCCGTGTTTCGCGAGGAGATCGGCCATGGCGATCGCGATGGCATCCAGTCGGCGCGAATCGCGCCCGATGGCCGACCAGTCGACGTGGATGTCCTGCGGTCGACCGGCGTCCGCCCGCCCGCTCGCCGCGTCGGTCTCGGCCGTCTCCTTCCCGCTTCGCTCGACCAGCCAGCTGGCCGTCTCGCGAGAGACGTTGAGTTCGTCCGCGATTTCCCCGCGCGAGAGTCCCTGTTCGGCGAGTTCGGCCGCCCCCTCGATGAGGTCGTCGACGTTTTTCATGCAACCGGCTACATCGCGCACGCTCAAAGGGCTAACACGGGTGCCACCTGAGGTCGGCCGCCAGAGTGAATCGGAGAGGAAGCTCCGATCGAGCTTTACCGGTCGAGCTCGTCCCAGACGGACCCCATCCGGTCATACAGCCAGGGAACGATCTCCTGAGAGAGAACACCAAAGAGTGTTGGTGGATACGATCGATCGGTACCATCCTCGTGGTGTGCATCCGGCGGGCCGTGAAAGTGATCGCGGGCGTAGTCGTCACTCTCGTGCCTATCCCAACGTACCATCCACTCCGTCTCGTGACGAGCTTCGACGTACGTCACGTGGAAATCGCCGTTCGTGTACGACTGAATCTCGAGGTAGGTTCTCGAGACGAACTGTCGGGGATAATACTGCTCCTGAACGGTACAGACCACGGAATCCGGCCGGTTCGACGGAAAGACGGCCGTCTGAGAAACCCATCGTTCGTCGCCGAGGGTCGCCGCTACCTCCCGAAGCAGCGCTCGGTTCGGATCGCGTTTGGTTCGTCCACCCGTCACGGTCACGCGATACCTTCGTCGACCGAACGCTCCTCTTTCGCACGTCGTAGGTCACGGATTTCGGTCCGAACGGCTTTCCAGCCTTCCAGTTCGAGCCAGATCGTCTCGGAATCGTCGTACTCGAGCGGGTCCACGTCCGCCGGTTCGTCGACCTCGAATTCGTCCCGGTAATCAGCGTGTTCTGCGAGCAGAGAACGCAGTCTCTCGTTGGACTCTTCCTCGGAGAGGGAGGCAAGTCTGTCGAAACGGCGCCACTCGAAGTACGACTCGTTTCGTCGGTACGCCGCAGGGCCGTCCATCACCCGCGTAAGTAAGCCTATATCGGCGAGACGATCCAGATGTCGGCGGGCAGCCGTTTTCGAACAATCGGCCCGATCCGCGACTGTCGCGACGCGCGTTGGCTCGACCAGTTCCAGTGCCACTCGATAGACTCGATCGTCGGTTGGCGCATCATCGAGTCGCTCAGCTAGCTCCGTGGAAAAGTCCGTTTCAGGCGGGCCACGTTTGTCTGCCGGCGGAGACATGGTCAGATATACGTCCGACCAAGTAATATAATTACTGCCCTACTTAGCCCCAATCGGAGTTGCGTATTCGGAGAACACACACACACACACACACACACACAC
>JGI2924J29684_1077435_pt1 | contig 16992 bp, 7 predicted proteins | sample BenlonsequencITS_FD_29684 | JGI IMG/M metagenome (IMG submission 29684)
TTAATACCCTGAATCAGCAGGTGCAGGCAAGCGATCCAAAAGCTACATTGATCAGCAACGACAGGATACACCCCGACACCCCCGGAAATTTCATTATGGCCTACCAGTTTCTGAAGGATACCGGGGTGCCGCGCACTGTGGCCGGCATTAACATCAGCGACGGAAAACTCAAACAGTCCAAGAACTGCAAGATCGACGACTTTCAGGCTTCAGATAGTTTAATTACCTTTTCTTATCTGGCCAACAGTCTTCCATTTCCGGTCGCTCCGGAGGCAGAGCCGGCCCTGGAATTGGTCCCTTTCATGCAGGAGCTCAATGCGGAAACCCTGAGGGTAAAAAAATTGCCCATTGGTGATTATGCATTGACGATCGACGACGTCTTCGTTGCTAACTATTCCAGTGAGGAGCTGGCGGCCGGAGTGAATCTGGCCCTTGAAAAAAATATGCCTCAATATAAACAGGCAGAGCAGGTAAGGGTACAAACGGTTCTCTACCGTTCGCTTCAGCGAAAGCTGCGCGACATTAAAAGAGTAGAGATCAACTACCTCCCCGATTCTATAAAAAATGGCACTTTTGAAGACATTAAAAACTATATAGAAACCCTAAAGAACGCGAATGATCCAAAATATACGCACAACAAAAATCTTTTTGACAATTATCTGATCAACAAGCCTGAGGAAAATGATATTGAGCAACAACTGCTCGCTGTAAACAACCAGATATATTCCATCAATAAGCCTGTCACACGGAAATTCCGCCTCAGCGCCGGTGCAATGACCGATCCTGACGCAGATATTACCCATGTCTGGGAATTTGAGGAGCCGGTGGTGAGCAACAAAGTAGAAGGGTGGACCATTGTCAACTATGGCAGCCCTGGCACCAGCAATGGAATTCTCAATCTTACAGGCATTCAGACCTACAACCACATCCGATACGATGTTCCTGCCGGTAATGCCATCGATCCTACTCAAAGCAAAACGGCCATTATCCGGTTGAAAAACGGTACGGAAGACACCAAAGCGCGATTTTATTGGTGGGGAAGCCAAGCTACCGCCGCATTTATTGAGTTCGATATTTCCGCCAATGATACTGAATTCAAAGAATACAAAATAGATTTAAGCAGGGATTCTCGATGGGATGGAACTATCAGCATTATCCGTTTTGATGTGCCTAGTCCGTTGCGTTCTTCCTCTTTCAGCAAGACCATCGACATTGATTATGTGAAAATGTCGGAAGAAGTTCTGGCGGAACCCGAACCCGAGCCGGTACAACCTATGGCGCCCCTGATCCCGTCGCCCTTTGGAGTAAATCTGGCCGGAGCGGAGTTTGGAAAAAACATGCCGGGTGTATATGGATCGGACTATACCTATCCTACAAGCGAAGAGCTCGATTATTTCAAATCCAAAGGTTTGAACCTGATAAGACTACCCTTTAAGTGGGAGCGAATTCAACATCAGCTCAACGGAACGCTTAATGTTGAGGAGTTGAACAGAATTAAAACCTTTGTAACTGCTGCTCGGGCCAGGGGAATGTGGGTATTGCTGGATATGCACAATTATGGCCGTAGGAAAATTGATACCACGGAGTATATCATCGGCGATCCGATTTTACCGGTTTCAGCAGCTGCGGATGTCTGGCGAAAACTTGCTGACGAATTTAAAACGAGTGAAAACATCTGGGGCTATGGCATCATGAATGAACCCCACGACATGTTGCCCAGTACCCCCTGGACTGAAATTGCCCAGGCGATCATTACGGAGATCAGAAGCGTGGATTCCACCACCACAATTGTGGTGGCCGGAGATAGCTGGAGTTCTGCGGAAAGGTGGCCTTCGGCGAGCGATAATCTGAAAAACCTCGAGGATCCTTCCGACAATCTGATCTTTGAAGGGCATGTCTATTTTGATGACGACGCTTCAGGAAAATATGATCAGAGTTATGACGATGAAGGGGCAGATCCAAACATAGGCATTACCCGGACAGCCCCATTCGTCAACTGGGTGAAACAAAACGGTTTCAGAGGGTTTATTGGAGAATATGGTGTGCCTGACGACGATCCACGGTGGTTGGTTACGCTCGACAACATGCTGGCATATCTAAAGGAAAATTGTGTCAACGGCACCTACTGGGCAGCGGGTCCTTGGTGGGGAAGCTACCGGCTGGCAGTAGAGCCTATAGGCGGCTCCGAACGGCCGCAGATGGCGGTACTGGAGCAATACAAAACAGCCAACTCGGAATGTGTGGCAGAGACAGACCCGCAAACGCACATTTGGGAGTTTAACGGAACGGTAGAAAACAACCGGATCGATGGCTGGACGATCGTTAATTACACGAACGCCAATTCCGCAGACGGAATTTTAAACCTGACGGTCTCGCAAACCTACCAGCATATCAAATACGATGTTCCTGCCAGCAACGCAATAGATCCCACCCACAGTAGGTATGCGGTAATTCGGTTAAAGAACGAGACCCCTGAAACCAAAGCCAGGTTTTACTGGTGGGGGCCGGTTGGCGACAATGTAGCCAATTTTATCGAATTCGACATTTCGGCTAATGACGCCGATTATAAAGAATACGTAGTCGATCTGAGCCAAAATACGGCCTGGACCGGCAAGAGCAATATCCGTATCATCCGTTTCGATGTTCCGGCTTTGGCGGGCGCCGCCTCTTTAGGTGAAAATGTACGCATAGACCAGGTGAAATTGCTTTCCTCGCTTCCGCAAATTCAGACTTATACCTGGCATTTTGACGAACCGGTGGTAAACAACAAGGTAGAGGGCTGGAATATTGTGAATTATACGAATGCCAGCACCTCCAACAGTGTACTTTCGCTCACAACTGCGCAAACCTACAACAACATCCGGTTTGATGTGCCGGTTGCGGAACCGATAGATCCTAGTGTTTACAAATATGCCACCATTAAAATGAAAAACGGAACTGGTGATTCGAAAGCCAGATTTTATTGGTGGGGGCCAGTAGGTGACAATGTTGCCCATTTTGTTGAGTTCGATATTTTAGCAAACGATACAGATTATAAGGAATATACCGTGGACCTGAGCCAGGAAGCGTCATGGACGGGAAACAGCCATATTAGGATTATCCGGTTCGATGTGCCCAGCCCGGTGAGTCAGGCTTCTTTTGGTAATGTGGTAGAGATAGATTGTATCACCCTGTCACCGGACAACCCGAAGATCGCTCAGGACAGTGTGCTTTTGAATCCTGTGATTACGGCGATGTTCGATGACAGCACGGAAAGCAAACTGACAGTTTACAAAAATGAAGGAAGAAACATGTCCATGGCCGTAGAGGTTCCGGAAGATACCCAGGGTAGGATTACGGTTACTGATATGTTTGGTAAAAAGCTTGCGGACGAATCTCGCTCTTTTACAAAAGGGCAACAAGCTGTTGAAATAGGGATAGAAGGTAGTCTTCCCGGATTTTATATTGTCACCTTTTATAACAACAAGAGAAAAGAAAAGGTTAGTAAAAAGTTCATGATACGATTACAATAAAGTTATGTTATCAATAAAGAATAGAAAAAAAATCTTAGGATGGGGTTGGATAACTCTTTGCTTTGCGGTATTGTCACATCAGCTCGCCGCGCAACCTACTGTCCGCGGCAGGGTAACCGACGCTATTGAAGGAGAGCCGCTCATTGGGGCCACCATAGTGCAGAAAGGAACCACGAATGGCACGGTCTCAGATGATTCAGGAGAATTCAGCATCTCCGTTCCCGCGAATGCCACTCTGATCTTTTCGTATATCGGATACCTTAGCAAGGAGGTACAGATCGGGAACCAGACTACCGTGGATGTTGCGTTGGAGGAAGATCTTAAGAGCCTGGAAGGAGTGGTGGTGGTTGGGTATGGAACGCAGAAAAAAAGCGATCTTACCGGTGCCGTAGGTACCATTTCCGGAAAGGAGCTTTTATCCATACCTTCTCCAAGTTTCGATCAGATGATGCAGGGAAAAATTGCGGGAACACAGATCACCCAAACAACAGGAGCTCCTGGCGGTAATGTAAACATTGTCATCAGGGGTGTTAGCTCGATTACCGGTGGCAACCAACCGCTGTATGTGATTGACGGTTTTGCCATGGGCGCAGGCGGATCAGGTTCGGATGTCAGCAGTTTCAATGGGAATTCATTTTCCTCCGGGGGGATGGCACAAAACACGGCCAGCAAGATAAATCCCCTGACCAATATAAACCCTGCGGATATCGAATCCATAGAGATACTGAAAGATGCTTCAGCAACAGCCATTTACGGATCCAGGGGGGCAAATGGAGTGGTCATTATTACCACGAAGAGAGGAAAGCAGGGACAATCTAAAATTAACTTCGATGCTAGCAATGGCGTACAAATGATAGCCAATAAGCTGGACATGCTAAATGCCCGCCAATTTGCTGAATTTGTGGCTGATGGAAGGGATAATGCCTGGGTGCTTTCGGGTGGCAACGCTTCAGATCCCAATGAAGTAAGATCTGCCGGTACAAGAGTAAAACCTGAATTCCGAAACCCGGAAGCCATCACCGTAAACACCAACTGGCAGGATGTTATTTTCCGTCCGTCGGTTGTCCAAAGTTACCAGCTTTCGGCTAGTGGAGGTAAGGAAGGGGTTGACTATTATGTTTCCGGTGGATACTTTAATCAGGAGGGAATCATTAAAGGATCGGATTTTAAGAAATTCAACCTGCGATCCAATATTGACGCTTACCTTACCAAAAGGCTCAAGCTGGGGATTTCTATAGCTGGATCGCATTCCTGGGGTAAGTTTGCCAGAGCGGAGGGGCATCTGGGCCAGCGCGGACTAATATCGGCAGCATTGGCCAGCTCCCCAGCGCTTTCGGTTTATGATAAAAACGGAAACTATACTTCAGAGCTGCTGGACCCGTTGGGCGTGCCGGTGGAAAATCCACTGTTGATCATTGATGAGTTTAGTGACACGCGCAGTTCTACCAATGTATTTACCAACAACTATCTGGAATATGAAATTGTCGAAGGCTTAACGCTTAAATCTTCCATAGGGATAAACTACATAGCCGACCATACCAGGCTATGGAAATCTTCTGAAATTGGTGAATGGGGTGCCAAGACCAGTTTGGCCACAGCGGGTGTTCACCAAAGAACAAATCTGAATTGGTTAAACGAAAATGTGCTTAACTACCGTCGATCGATCAATGGAGTTCACGATGTGGATGCCATTGTCGGTTTCACTGCGCAAAAAGACAAAACGGATTGGTTACAGGCAGGCGCCACTGATTTTCCCACCGACCATATCGAATACCTCGCAGGAGGAAACGTAAACGCCGGAACCAACTATGTTTCGGAATGGTCCATGCTTTCTTTGTTGGCCAGGGTAAACTATACTTACAAAGGGAAATACCTGGTTACCGGTACCGTGCGCCGCGACGGAAGCTCGAGGTTTGGCCCCAATAACCGATGGGGTACATTCCCTTCATTTTCGGTGGGGTACCGGATATCTGAAGAGCCTTTTATGCAATCTGTCACCTTTATCGATAATCTGAAAATAAGGGCCAGCTACGGAGTTTCTGGAAATAACCTTATCGGAAATTATGCGCACATCGGGTTGTTGGGCACTACGCGGTATGTTTCAAGCAACCAGGCAGCCCTAGGGATCATTCCCCAAAGCCTGGCAAATGAAAACCTCACCTGGGAAAGATCGCTGCAAACCAACATCGGGCTGGATGTCGCTTTGTTCGACAATCGCCTCACACTTTCTGTTGATGCCTATAAAAATCATAAAAAAGATCTGCTGCTTAACGCCTCTTTGCCAGCGATTTCAGGGTTTTCAGCGTCCACCCAAAACATTGGCGAGCTGGAAAACAAAGGGTTGGAATTCACATTGGATGCCGTTGTCGTCAACACAGGGAATTTCTCTTGGAACTCCAATTTCAATATCGGGGTAAACAAAAATAAAGTGTTGGTACTCAATTCAGATAATGCCAGAATTGAAAATTCTGCCTACCAGTTTACAGAAGTAGGAAGGCCGATTTCCAGCTTTTACATGCTGCATGCTATTGGTGTATTTCAGGATTGGGACGATGTGGATGCCCATCCGAAACAACATCCCGACGTGCAACCGGGAGACCTGAAGTTTGAAGACGTCAACGGTGATGGGGTGATCACCAACGACGACAAAACCTTTGTAGGCGATCCCTGGCCCGACTATACCTTTGGGTTCAATAACCGGTTGGAGTATGACAATTTCGCACTCAGCATAAGTGTGACGGGGTCTCAGGGCAATGACGTGTACTTCCAGGGCGGCGAGATCATCCTCAATGCGGCAGGCGTACAAAATCAATTGGCCGTTACCGATGAGCGTTGGAAATCTTTGGACGACCCCGGCAACGGTTTCACGCCCCGTGCCATCAGGAGTGATTACGCGAAAGGGATAAGCTCCAATTCGCGGTATTTGTTTGACGGATCTTATGTCAGGATCAAGAACATTAATCTTTCCTATACATTTCAGCGGCAAACATTGGAAAAAATTAACCTCTCCGGACTGTCTGTGTACGGAGATATCTCCAATGTCTATACCTTCACAGACTATCCCGGCTATGACCCGGAGGCCAGCTCTACCGGCGACAACATTGCAGCCAGCGGTATAGATTATTTCTCCTATCCCATACCGAGGATATTCACTTTAGGACTGAGGGTGTCATTTTAACCACAAAATATTAAGATCATGAAGAATTACATATTCATACTGCTCCTCTTGCTTGCCTTCACTTCCTGCGCAGATTTCCTGGAGCTGGAGCCGGAAAACCAGATCAATGACAAGAATTATTACCTTACGGAAAATGATTTTGAAACCTCGATGTTGGGAATATACGCCTCTTTCAAAGGCCTGTATACGTCCGAGATGTTTTATATCGGTGAGCTGACGTCAGACAATGCGGAGATTTCCATTTCTTCATCGTCTGCAGCCGAAGTGGAATTTGACGAAATGATCATCACTTCCGAAAACCCGATCATTGAAAATGCGTGGAACAAGGCGCTTTATACAGTTGCCCGGTGCAATGTGATCATCAACCGGCTGAATACGGCTAACATTGATCAGGAAGTAAACGACCGGATAATGGGCGAGGCGAGGTTCATCAGGGCTTTCTGCTATTTCTTCCTCGTGCAGACTTTTGGGAAAGCTCCCGTTGCCGACGTGGAATTTCGTAGTCCGGAAGAAATTTATGCCTCTGATCTTTCGCTGAAATCCAAGGAGGAGGTCTACACGATGATCGAAATCGACTTGAAGGATGCGGAATCGTTGTTGCCGGAAGCCATGAATCCCGACAAAGGATACGTCTCGGTCGGTACGGTGAAAACGCTCCTGGGAAAAGTTTATCTTACCCAAAAGAAGTACGATCTGGCCGCACCAAAGCTTAAGGAAGTGATCGATTCCAAGGATTATTCTCTGGTAGACGATTACAAAAGCCTGTTTTCCGCGGGCAACGAAAATCTTTCTGAATCAATTTTTGAACTGAAATTTATATCCGGAGATAACCTGGGCAATCAATATTCAGTGTTGTTTACACCGGCCACGGTAGGCTTGTTGGCCAACAACCAGCAGGGCTCCGGCAGGATCAATCCGACACTCGATCTGATGAATGCCTATGAAGAAGGAGAGAGAAAAAGAGCATCCGTAGGCGATACGATCGCCCCGGCTTCAGAAGAGAAATTTTACGCTCGTCACGGGTTGAAATTTGTGGACCTGAACTTGGAAAATCCCCGGGATGGTTCTATCAATTTTACGGTTTTGAGGTATGCCGATGTTTTGCTGATGTACGCCGAAGCGCTCAATGAGCAGGGCAAGCCGGAAGATGCCGAAGAATATATAAATGCGGTGAGGGACAGGGTTGATTTATCACCGCACCTTGGGCTTAGCCAGGAAGACATGCGGGAAGCGATAGCACACGAACGAAGGGTGGAGCTGGCTTTTGAGGCCCACCGCTGGTTTGACCTGGTGCGGACAGCGCGCGCGCAGGAAGAGATCGACGACTACTTTAAAAATAAAGGTGTAAATTTCTCAGTAAAAGATCACGAGTTGATAATGCCAATCCCGCAAAGGGAAATTGAGATCAATCCTGAAATGAAACAGAACCCCGGATATTAATCAGTTAATGATATGTTCCTCACCGGGATCAAATCCCGATGAGGAAGATTTTTAGAGAGCAGATAAATTTAAGATTACATATGTTTAAAAGTAAAATTTTAGTGTTGATTTCGCTGCTGCTGGTACTGGAGGGATGCAGCGGCATTTCTAATAAAACACCCGGGCAGGATCCTCGTCCGTTGGTGGAAACATCATTAAAAGGAAAACCGTTCCACAACATTACACTGGAAGCCTCTTTGAAGCCTTTCAAGCAAAACGATGAAGCCTACTTTAAAAAAGTAGCGTCGGAAATGTTTACCCAGTGGCATTCTTTGCTCAGGCACGCCGATACCGTTTCGGTGATGCTCTGGACGGCAGATGGCTCGGAAATACTCGATTATTCGGGAGATCTCAACCAGCCGCTGGAATGGTCCAAATATATCGGAAATCCAAACACAGAACATGAAGTGGGCTCCGGTCCTAAAGAGCTGTCGCTTCACGAGCGGGCCTATTTGTACATGGAAAATCCGCCGGATTTTACCTACAAAGATCTTAAACTTATTGTCAATACACTGAAAGAAACAGGAGAGGCGATTACCGGAAAGCCAGTGAGGATCGGGGCTACTTTCGATCCCGGGCCTGAATTTGCCAAATCGCCTTTCAAGTATGAAAAGCATCCGGAAATACTGGAAGGCAGTGCTATGGGGCACAAATCATTTGTGTTTAGCTATGCTACGCTGAATGCCGATGACGCTGCATACGCTGGGTTTCCGAACGGTATCCCCGGGGGTACGCCTTTTGGCACTTTCTTTGGCCGCCAGAGCCAGCATTTCCTGTCAGACCTGGATTTTGATTATATCTGGTTCAGCAATGGATTCGGGTTTGGCATGGAGCCCTGGGCGTCTACAGGAACTATTTTCACCGGTACTGGTTTCAATGCGGATAAGCTGGAAGATACCCGCAAAAAGATCATCGACTTCTGGAGCCTGTTTCGCAAGGAATGTTCTGGTTTCAGGATTGAAACCCGCGGCACAAACCTCTCCACAGGGGTCGACCTGGCCAAGGACGGCGTTGACCTAAAGGCCATTTATGAAGGTGATTTCAACATACTGCCGCCGCCCAATTCTCCCTGGGCGGCGCTCGACGGCGATTTCGGACTGGAGCTGGTCGGATACCTGTCGCGAATGGCAGAGCTGCCCGATGACCGTTATATTTTCCGGTACTATACACACGATCCCTGGTGGCTCAACAGCCCATGGCTTGATCGCTATGGCCGTGAGCCTCACGATATTTACCTGCCCATGTCGGTGGCCCGCATCAACGGGAAGGGAGAAGTGGCGCTACCCACACATTTGAACTTTTTAACGATAGATGATTCTTATGGGAATATGCCCACCCAGGTTCCGGACGAGGTAATACCGCATATCCTGAAAGCCAGGTACGATGCCCCCACGGCTCCGGGTCCCCTGGTCTGGGTATATCCCTTTGAAGAATACCATCAGTGGGCACGTATGCAGCCAGATCGCCTGTCAGAAATTTACTATGGCGATTGGTTTATCCGCCAGGCCATCAACAATGGGTTGCCACTGAATACAGTGATCTCCACCGGAAATTTTAAGTCTGCTTTACAAAATCAGCCGGATCTATTCGACGAATCGGTGCTGATGACCATTGTTCCCGATGCCGGATCGGAGTATGAAAAACAATTGATGGAATTTGTGAAAAGTGGTGGAAAAGTGATCATCTATGGGCCGTCGGATCGTGCAGGCGAGGAGTTTCTTTCGCTAGTTAATCTCAGGAATGATGACCCGCTGGAGGGAGAGTTTAGCATTACAGGGAATTATGAAAACGATATTTTGAAAAAGAAATATCCGAAAACGATCCGGCACGACGCCTTGTTTTCAGGCGGCGGTTTGAGAAGCCAGGTAAAAGACCGGAAGGATCCTTACACGCGTGTTTTGGTAAAAATGTCGCAGGGAAATCATTCGCGCGATGCGCTCTGGGTGAGGCAGCATCCCGGTTGGAAAGACGGGAAGGTCATTTATTTGCGCGGCACAAATTCCAGCCATTTTGAAGGGGAGCGGTTGCTGGAGCCCGACGATCCCGCAAAATATTTCACCGGGCCTTCTTATTTGCGCTATGCGCTCAAAGAGTGCGGGTTGGAATATGCCGTGGACAAACGCGATCCTGCGGTAAAAAGTCCGGTGCTGAGCATTTCGCGCAGCAACAATGGGTTTTTCTTTGCCGGATACGTGCCGAACACTACGGTGGATCACCGGTTTAAATTTGGTCAGGGAGCGCCAGTGTTGTTGGGCTACGACACGGAATTGCAAGACGGTTTTGCGACCTATTCTTTTCCTACGGCCTGGAATCGCGAGTGTCGCGTATTTGTGGAACAGCAAAATGGAATAGTATCCTGTAAAGAAATGCATTCGGGCGAACTGGGAATTACCCGGAGGTTGCAGGTTTCGGGACTTGAAAATGCGACTGTAAGGATATATCCCGACGAAGGAATTTCAGAAGATGAGATCAATTTCTACCTGAATAGCGGATATCCCTGGAAAACAGGAAAGATATCTTCTAAAAAAGGAGAAAAAGAGTTTGGTAACAGTTATGTAGTGGAAGGAGTGACCGGCGAGCTGGTGGTATCCTGGTAAATAATTTTAAAATGAGAGTTATAATTTTTGCATTTTCGATTTTCATGATGTCCACATGTTCCGTGGCGCAGAACCAGAAAGTGGCAGATACCGCCACCTATCTTTCAGACCTTAAAAAAGAGCTGACCACCCGCTGGCCCAATAACAGAACGATCAACCTGGTCTTTCACGGGCATTCTGTGCCGGCGGGTTATTGGCACAATTCTGAAGTGCACACCCTTGATTCTTACCCTAATATTGTACTTGCTAAAGTAAAACAAATGTATCCGCATGCCGTGGTGAATGTCATCGTGACGGCCATTGGCGGGGAGTATTCCGAAAAAGGGCAGCCGCGGGTCACCACTGATGTGCTGCCTCATAAACCCGATGTGCTGTTTATCGATTACGCGCTGAACGATCTGGGCATTGGTCTGGAAAGGGCCGGAGTGGCCTGGGAAAAGATGATCGGGGAAGCATTGGAAGCAAACTTAAAGGTGATCCTCGTTACGCCGTCTCCCGACCAGCGGCACGATATGCTGGCGCCGGGCAATCAGCTGGAGCAGCATGCGGAGCAGATCAGAAAACTGGCGGCCAAATATGGCGTCGGCCTGGCAGATCCGTTTGCGGAGTTTCAAAAGAAGGCTCGTGAAGAAGGAGATATTAAGGCCTATATGTCGCATGTAAATCATCCCAATCGCCGGGGGCACGAACTGATCGCCAGTGAAATTGTAAAATGGTTTTGAATGTGTCGGGAGCAGCAAAATTGGCTTCAAAATTTGCTGCTTCTGTCACCATCAACAAGAAATACCAACATGTAGTTTTCGAAGGATGGACTAACGCCATGTATTCCGGCCTTGAATCGAATACGTTCAAATGTTAGCATTTTAATTCACAGACTTGATCTTTCCAGAGGGATCCCTTCGGGGTTTGTTCCTTTTTTATCGAGAAAAAAGGAAAGCCTGTCGGGTTTGCGGACAAACGATAAATAGCAACTTACATCTTCTCTTAATCAGTAGATTCTAAATATTAAAAAATGAAATTTTCTAATCATATTAAATACTCAACCCTTTTACTTCTCTCTTCTTTCCTCACTATAAATCTATCCTGTACAACAGATAAACACCCCAGGCTGGGCGAAAGCCCGGTACAGGAAGTTATAGATGCTATGACCATAGAAGAAAAATCGCTGATGGTGACCGGCGCCAAAAGGAGGGAGGTAGTGCCAGTGCCCCTGCCGGGAAGAAAACAGAAAAATATAACAGCAGTGGGCGGTTACACCTATCCGTTTGTTCATTTGGGCATCCCTTCCATTATGCTGTCGGATGGCCCTGCAGGACTGCGCATAGCCCCACGCCGGCCGAACGATCCGGAAACCTACTATTGCACGGCATTTCCCGTGGGGACCTTGGTAGCGTCCAGCTGGGATCCGCAGTTGGTGGAAAAAGTGGGGAACGCTATGGGCCATGAAGCGCTGGAATACGGCGTGGATATTTTGCTGTCGCCAGCCATGAACATTCACCGCGACCCGCTGGGAGGGCGAAGTTTTGAATACTATTCCGAAGACCCGCTGATTTCCGGAAAAATGGGAGCCGCGTTGGTACGGGGTATACAATCGCAGGGAATTGGCACGGCCATCAAACATTTTGTAGCGAATAACCAGGAAACAAACAGGAGAACCATAGATGCGGTTGTAAGCGAAAGGGCGCTGCGGGAAATTTATCTGCGGGGTTTTGAAATAGCCGTGAAAGAAGGTGATCCCTGGACGGTAATGTCGTCCTATAATAAAGTCAACGGCACCTATACGCCGCAGAGCGAAGAATTGCTGGAAATCATTTTGCGAAAAGAATGGGGATTTGATGGATTTGTACTTACCGATTGGTACGGCGGTGATGATCCGGTGGAGCAAATGAAAGCCGGCAACGACCTGCTGATGCCGGGGTTGCAGGACTGGTCAGATGCCATCGCCGAAGCGCTGGAAAACGGCAGTCTTGAGAAGGAGTTGGTGGACCGGAATATCGCTCGGATTTTGGATGTAATCACCCGAACTTCTACTTATAAAGATTATCCTTACTCTAATAAACCAAATTTTAAAGAAAGTATAAAAATTGCCCGTGAAGCTGCAGGAGAATCCATGGTGTTGTTAAAAAATGATGCTGACATCCTGCCATTAAAGCCGGATATTAAAAAGGTGGCACCTTTCGGAAATTATTCCTACAAACTGACCGTAGGGGGCACGGGCAGCGGAATGGTCAACAACGAGTACAGCATATCCTTAGCTCAGGGACTGGAAAATGCGGGTTACGAAATTGATGCAGCGCTTCACGAAAAATACACCGATTACCTGAAAAAAGGAAAACCACAAAACCTTGAAGCGGATAGTTTGATCACCGCCATGCCAAAACCCGACAGCATTCTGGGCGAATTGCCGCTGGATGCGAGCCTGATCCGGCAGAATGCGGAGGAATCCGATATCGCCATGGTGAGCATAATGCGGGTATTTGGCGAAGGAGGAGACCGGAAGCTGGAAACTTTTTACCTGACGGAAGAGGAAAAGAACCTGCTGAAGAACGTATCTGAAGCATTTAGAGCAAAAGGAAAGAAAGTGGTGGTAGTGCTGAATATTGGCGGAGTAATTGAGACTGCAAGTTGGAGAGAACTGGCGGATGCGATATTGCTGGCCTGGCAACCGGGGCAGGAGGGTGGCAATGCTATGGCGGATATCCTCACCGGGAAAGTAAATCCTTCCGGAAAATTAGCGACAACTTTTCCCCTGGATTACCCTGACGTTCCCACTACGAAGAATTTTCCCGGCACACCTGCCGAAAATCCGGAGAAGGTGGTGCACGAGGAGGGGATTTACGTAGGCTATCGCTATTACGATTCGTTTGCGGTTAATCCCGCTTATGAATTTGGGTTTGGATTGTCTTACACCGATTTTTCTTACGACAACCTGAAACTGGGTTCAGAAACTTTTGAAAATGAAATTGAAGTAACGGCAGATATCAAAAACACAGGCAACAAGGCGGGACGGGAAGTGGTGCAGTTGTATCTGGCTGCCCCCGGCAAAGCTATGGACAAGCCAGTGAAAGAATTGAAGAATTTTGCAAAAACGAAATTATTGGCGCCCGGCGAATCGCAAACCATTACTTTCGTGCTGGATGCACGCTCGCTTGCTTCTTTCGTTTCGGAACGAAGTGCCTGGATAGCAGAAGCCGGAAAATATACCGTCCATGTGGGGGCTTCTTCCAGAGATATCAGGAAATCTGCCGGTTTCGATCTTGAAAAAGAACTGACGGTGGAAAAAGTGCACAAAGTGCTTGTTCCGCAGGAAAAAATATCGGAGTTCAAAAGGAAATAAAGAAAATTTGTAAGCAATCATTGATGATCAACAGGTTTATGAAAACGTTATTTTTCACCTTTTCGGCCCTTCTTCTTTCTCTTTGCAGTCTCGCCCAATCGGACCTGAGGGTGAGCGACAATGGCCGCTTTCTTGTCTACCAGGATGGGACACCTTTTTTCTATCTTGGCGACACGGCCTGGGAACTTTTCCACCGGCTGAACAGGGGAGAGGCTTACCTGTACCTGAAAGACCGAGCTGGCAAAGGATTTACGGTAATTCAGGCGGTAGTGCTTGCCGAGCATAACGGACTGGAAGAACCAAACGCCTACGGAGAGCTTCCTTTGACTGACAATGATCCCGCAAAGCCCAACGAAGCGTATTTCAAGCACGTGGATTTTGTCATTGAAAAGGCGGCTGAGCTGAATTTGCACATTGCGCTGTTGCCCACCTGGGGAGATAAAGTCTTCAAAAACAAGTGGGGTGTAGGTCCTGAAATTTTTAATCCGGAAAATGCTTATAAATATGGCAGGTTCATCGGCAACCGGTACAAGCACAATCGCAATATCATTTGGGTAATAGGCGGGGATAGAAATCCCAGAGAAGACAGCGACGATGTAGAGATCTGGCGGGCGATGGCCAGAGGGATTGTGGAAACTGTGGGCGGAAATGACAAGGCATTAATGACATTTCACCCGCAGACCGCGTCGTCGACCTGGTTTCATGAAGACGAATGGCTGGACTTTAATATGCTCCAGACCAGCCATTGTGCCGACACAAAAGTATGGGAAAAGATAAGCCACGACTACAACCTGAAGCCAGTAAAACCTACGATGGATGGAGAACCGATGTATGAAGAGATCCCTGTCTGCTTTGATCTGGAAAAAAATGGTTACTCCGATCCGAACGATGTAAGAAGAAAGGCTTATCTCAGCTTATTCGCAGGAGCACACGGTCATACTTATGGGTGCAACAACGTCTGGCAAATGTATGCCCCAGAGCGCAAACGCCACATTTCCGCTACCAGACCCTGGTATGAATCGCTGGATCTGCCTGGTGCCAGTTCTATGACTTTTGTAAGAAAGCTGATGGAGTCGCGCCCGATGCTGGACCGCATACCTGATCCATCTATGATCGTGAGCAGTTCTGATCATTACCGGGAGCGCGTTATGGCTACACGAGGAAACGACTACGCCTTTATCTATTCCTCTTCAGGACATCCCTTTGAAGTTGTCATGGGCAGAATATCGGGAAAAAGAGTAAAGGCCAGTTGGTACAACCCCAGAACCGGCGAAACAACCATCGCCGGAGTTTACAAAAACAAAGGCGTTAGAAAATTCACTCCACCTTCTCAGGGCAACGAGCACGATTGGGTGCTGATCATGGACGATGTAAAAAGGGCTTATTAAAAAAGTCAAATTCGACCCGTACTCACAGGATAAGAACTTAAGGTGGCTATTATTCGTTGGGGCAGAGTTTCTCTACTCGTGACCTTTCATTCGGTCCGTGGTAAGGTGCAGTGAAAACACGGGTCAAGGTTTGAAAATGATCAAATAATAAATTTTGTTTATATTAATTAATGGAAAATAGAGGACTTTATGAAGAACTTTGATATCAAAATCGATGAAGGTTCAAGAGTTCCTAAATATCAACAAGTAGCCAATAGAATTTATTCTCTTATTTACATTGAAGAAATATCCAATGGGGATAAACTTCCTTCAATAAACGAGTTGAGTGAGCGGTTATATCTATCAAGGGACACAATTGAGAAGGCCTATAATTGGCTCCGGAAGAAAGGCGTAGTGATGGCTGAACCTTCAAAAGGTTACTATGTGAATAAAAAGAAAGTCCTACATCAAGTGGGGAAAATACTCTATTTAGTCAATAAAGTAAGTCCTTATAAATTAGAGGTTTTTAAAACAATGCAGGAAGCTCTAAATAAAGATTATGATATTGAATTTCGTCTCTTTTTTAATGATGTCCATATATTTATGGACCAATTAGGAACTTCATTCGAAAACTATGATTATGTAGTGGTTATACCATTATTTCATGTTCCTAAGAAAGAACATTATGGGCTACCTAAACAAATCCTTGAACGTATAGAAAATATCCCAAGGGAAAAGTTGATTGTTTTAGAAAAGAAAATTCCTGATCTAAAAGAAAATTATAGTTGCATCTATCAGGATTTTGAAAAGGATATCAATTTGGCCCTTACTCAAGCGATTAATGAAATCAAGCGATATGGAAAGATCAATCTTATATACCCAAAAAGCTATTTTCATAGCTATCCCATAGAAGTGAAACAAGGCTTTATCACTTTTTGTAAAAAAAATGATTTGGCTTTCGAAGTGTTTGATGTCTCATCTCTGGATAGTTGTTTTAGTGCTGGCCAGGCTTATGTCGTGATTAGTGAAAATGATTTTTTAGAAGTTATGATTCGAGTAAAATCAAAAAAATATGCCTTGGGGCTAGACATAGGTGTAATCAGTTATAATGATACTCCAATTAAAAAATTGTTTAATGTTTCGGTATTGTCAACAGACTTTAAAAAAATGGGAGAGTTAGCAGCAAGATGTGTTTCTGAAAGAAAAATTATTCAATATAAAAATGACTTTTCTTTTATAAAGAGGAGCTCTATATGAAGATTGATTTAGTTTTCCCTTCATTATTTGGTCCAAAAGTTTAATTTATAAAGGCATTTTAGGAAGCCCTACTTTTTGTTGTGGGCATGGCTTCGTTTACAAATGCACTAATAGGTAAAAAAGTTTAGAATTCAATGTTAAGAGTAGATACTTATAGGACAATTTCAAAAGATTAGGGGCATAATTTATTCATTAATCAGATACAAAGTTAGCTTTCGGGCTGCTGTAGCGTGCCAAGAGCGTTCGGCATAAACACTGGGCTGCC
>JGI2924J29684_1077433_pt1 | contig 16934 bp, 13 predicted proteins | sample BenlonsequencITS_FD_29684 | JGI IMG/M metagenome (IMG submission 29684)
TATTGCCTTTTTTTGCCAACGGATAACTAACTTACCGAAAATTTGACTCACTTAGGGTCTTGACATATTACCGAAGGACTTTAAACCGGATGTATCGAATTGTTTTTCTGAGGCCATACCCGTTCTTTATTTCGGTAGGCCTCCAACCGATAAGATAGTTCTTTTCTAACTCCTTCAAAATCGATTAATTGATCCACAATAAGTTCAGATGCCAAGCCATAGATATTAATATTGTCCGAGTACTCTTCCTTCTTTTGATTCATAAAGGCCAGCTTAGCCTCTCCTTCCAATTCGTCAATTTTATTAGAATACACAGCCTTAACAGCCGCTTCCGGTCCCATAACGGCAATAAGAGCAGTAGGTAATGCTAACACTGAGTCAGTACCAAAGGCCGGCCCAGCCATTGCATAGAGACCTGCTCCGTAGCATTTGCGCACAATCACCGTTATTTTGGGAACAGTCGCTTCCGATACAGCTGAAATCATCTTAGCACCATGACGAATTATTCCTGCCCGTTCTACTTGCGATCCTACCATATACCCTGGAATATCCGCCAAAAAGACCAGAGGTATGTTATAAGCACTGCAAAGCCAAATAAACCTTGCACCCTTGTCAGAGGAATCTACAAACAAAGTCCCGCCTTTAACCTTTGACTGGTTGGCTACAATTCCTACAGTCTCTCCCTTGATTCTGGCCCATCCCGTGATAAGTTCTTGGGCAAACAAGGCTTTATATTCCAGAAAGCTTCCCTCGTCGATAATTCGATGGATTAATTCGTACATATCAAAGGGCTGATTTTGGTTATGAGGGATAATTTCTGCGATGGGTCTTCCTTCAGACGGCTCTTTAGCAGCAGCGGGTGCGGGTTTTTCCAAATAGTTTTGGGGCAAGAAGGCGAAATAGTTCTTACAGAGCTCAATGGCATGAGTATCATCGGCTGCCAGAACATCGCCAAGCCCGCTGACTTTACAGTGCATACGCGCGCCACCTAAATCCTCCAGAGACACCTTTTCTCCAATGACTGCTTCCACCATACGAGGAGACCCCAAAAAGGCACTGGCTTTTCCTTCCACCATAATGACTAAATCACTAAACGCCGGCAAATAGGCCGCACCTGCTGGGGAAACTCCGAATAGAATTGTGATTTGTGGAATAATCCCAGACATTTCTATCTGATTGTAAAAAACTCTGCCAATGTGGTTTCTTCCCGGGAATACGTCTTTTTGATCAGTGATTCTAGCTCCCGCAGAATCAACAAGGTATATAATAGGAAGCTTCATCGAGAGCGCCTTCTCTTGGATATATAAAAGTTTTCGGACCCCCTTAGCCCCCCATGATCCTGCTTTGACGGTGAAATCTGCGGCAGCAAAGCAAACCAACCTTCCGTTAATCTTTGCCATACCTACAATGTTGCCATCTTCCGGAAGCTCCGGGTCCAAACAATTGCTAAACGTCCCTTCCTCCAGAATCGAACTCTCATCAAACAGTAGGTTCAACCGGTCACGCACGAAGAGCTTGTTTTGTTTCTTTAGGCTCAAATGGTATTTTTCCGGCCCTCCTTTTTGAATCCTTTCTAATTCTGATAAATACTTTTCTTGTCTTTCATCCATTGTTATAACCATTCCTTTCAACACATGTTCAAGGCTCTTATTGCAAAAATCAATTGATAATTTATTATTCCTTATGTCTCTCTTGGTAGAATATTCCGAATATTACTTTGATACAACCTTCACCTTCCCGAATATAGGGCTTGGGTTACAACAATCGACTGTACCTGAGGGAGCATAGCCTTTCACCCCTGATTTTTCCATTCATATTGACTTCTATTATTCAGTTTAGCTAGGATATCTGAAAGACTTTAGACCTGCTAAAATATGATCCGGAACTTCGATTTTCATTCGTAAAAGATTAGAACCAAAGCATTTACCCAAACTGTCGCTGCGCAAAGATTGAGATGCTCCCCCTGCCAAGGCCCCGTCAATGAGAAACTTAAGGGCCAGCAAATTATCCATTTCGAATCTTTGCACCGGTCCGGTCACTAGTTGCTTAAAGTGGTCAAATACGCGTTCTTCCGTTATTTCCTGCTTAAATAGTTCGTAAAGCTCTTGGTTTTGAGCAAAGATGGAGATATCACTGCTATCTCCCTTGTCGCCGGATCTTGTCTGGGCAATTTCAGAAAGTTGAACTAAGGCCATTTGCTACACCTCCACAACCGATATCTTTACTTGGGCTTCAATCTCTTCTCTGGGAATATACGCCGACTTTTGACCAATCAATTCCCGTACCGGCTGCATCCCACTCAAACCGGTAGCATGCGGCGGACCATTCAATACCATAGAAGGAAATTCCCTTCCGATTTTGGCAGCTTCATCTCTAGAATCAGTTCGCATGGCAACTCTCAGCATTACTTCATTGGGCTCAACTTCAGGTTCCGGAGCCAAGGGGCCGTGAATAGAGTTGATGCCGATATACTCACTGTGAATTTCTTCGTATCGTATCCCTTGCATGTCTATTCTCTGCCTGATAATTTCTTCAGCTTTTCTGGCCTTGGGCAGTGCATCAGGCCATGCGTACGTAATTCGCCCCTCACCAACATAACCACTGGAGTATCCCATGGTGGCCTTTAAAGTTTTGGGTTTCGGATTGCCTGTTGCCCCAGAAACCTTAACTTGATTCTTCCCTACATCTTCTAACTTGATCGTCGTGAAGTCCACGGACACGTCAGGCGTCAGATAGCTGTTAGGATCATGAATTTCATACAACAGCTGCTCCTTCACCGAATCAACGCAGACCAGGCCGCCTGTGTTTTCGGGGTTGGTAAAAATAAATTCACCGTTCTCATAAATTTCCGAAACAGGATAACCATGACTCCCCAGATTTTCTACCTTCCACCATTCTCCGCTGAAATTACCGCCTGTCCCTTGTCCTGAACATTCCATCAGATGGCCCATGACGATGCCTTGAGCAAGCTTGTTCCAATCTCCATCTTTCCAGCCAAATTCATAGATAGCCGGACCTAAAAATTGCCCGGTGTCGGTGGTTCTGCCGGTAATTACAATGTCAGCGCCTGTTTCTAAGGCCAGGGCCACTTCTCTGGCCCCCAGATAAACATTGGCAAACATATACTTATCCTCAAGATTGTCTAAATCTCCCTCATGGGTCAAATAACCTTTTTCGCAGAACTCGCGCAAACGGTCTTTAATATTATCGCCCTCAACAACGGCGATCTTAATATCCGACAAACCTAGTTTTTGCGCAATTCCCTTTACGGCTTCTGCTGCTCCCATCGGATTGAGTCCGCCGCAATTGCTGATAATCTTAATTCCTTTTTCTCTGCAGATTGGTAATAGAGCATTCATGAGAGGAAAGACATCTTTTGTGTACCCATCATTGGGATTTTTCTTCTTAGCTTTGTGAAGAATGGCCATTGTCAACTCTGCTAACGAGTCTCCACAGATATATTTAACATTTCCGTATTTAGCTACATCGACTGCAGAAGTGAATACATCACCCCAAAAACCTACCGAGGCTCCAATTCTAACAGACTTCATGTAATCGCCCTCTCCTTAGATAATTTTCAATACACCTGGTCTACTTCTTCGACTGCCATCGAAACTTCATCTACTTAAGTGAGCAGAGGCCATGTCAACTACTTTAGGAACTTCTCAACCAGGCATGTAAAACAATTGCAGTAACCGTAATTCAGATTTATCCTTTTTTCCCTCCCTTCGAGTTATTAATGGTTGCAATTTTAGTGCCAATAATTAAAATATTCTGAATTCAATGGTCGTAAAGGAGCTATTCCTTTTTACTTCCGAAAGCCAATCCCGTTAAACACTCTATTTTCTACACCAAATTAAATTGATTTCAAAGCATTTAAGCCCTTTTTGCGGGCAATCTTTTTGTACTTGCACCTACTTATAAATTCTCGAACTCAAATCAGTGCCATATTTGATACAAATTCAAGGTTCGATCAATATTTCTTGGGCATATTTGCTACACTTGTTTACTTTCCGCCACTATGAATACTGTAGTCATTAAGTTTGCGATAAAAGGTTCTTCTACTCAGTCCTAATAATTTCATGGCTTTACTTCGGTTATCCTCACAAGCTGAAATTGCACTTAAAATTACCTTCTTTTCAAAGGCTTCAACTGCTTCTTTTAACGTTCCGTTTCCATAGTCAAATTCATTTTCTTTTTCAACAGTTAAGCCAATTGATTCTTTCATATGCGGCGGCAGGTGAATCAGCTTAAAAGTATCCTCAAAACACATTATTCCGGCATATTCCATGCAGTTTTGAAGTTCACGCACATTTCCCGGCCAACTGTAAGAGTATAAAAACGAAAGTACCTCCTGAGAAAGAACGATGGATTTCCCATATTTCTTGTTATACTTTTGCAGAAAATAATTTGCCAATAACCCAATATCCTCCCTGCGATCTCTTAAGGAAGGCACTTCAATTTCTACTATATTGAGTCTAAAGTAGAGATCCTGCCTAAACTTCTTTTCCTTGATCAAAATGTCCAACGGTTGATTTGAGGCAGCAATCATTCGTATGTCCACAGGAATGTTTTTCTGCCTGCCTATTTTTTCGATTTCCCTATTTTCTAATACTCTTAATAATTTTGACTGCATGGCCAACGGCATATCACCAATTTCGTCAAGAAACAATGTTCCTCCATTAGCTAATTCAAATTTGCCCATCTTGCCGCCGGATTTTGCGCCTGTGAAGGAACCCCCTTCATATCCGAAAAGTTCACTTTCAATTAAGTTTTCAGGGATCGCTGCACAATTAACCATGATCATGGGACGATCTTTTCTTTCACTATGGGAGTATATAACTTTGGCAATTTCCTCTTTGCCAACTCCATTTTCTCCTTTAATCAGCACCGTTGCCTCTGTTTTAGCAACAATTATCGCCTGGGAAACTGTCCTTAAAAAGCTTGGACTATTTCCTATAATCTTAAGTTTCCCTAAGTCATTTTGCGCTTCCATTTGACGCCTGTAAGACATGGCAATTTCATTGGCATTCTCTACTTCCTGACCCAATTTAACTAAAGTTGTTGAATCTCTAAATATTGAGGCAACTGCTTTTAGCTCTCCATCTTGTTCAATAGGAAATATATGGACCGAAACATATTTATCAAGAGTTTTTATATATTGGTTCTTTTTGATAATAGGTAGTTTGGTATCAATTACTTTTAAAATCTCCGCTTCCGGCTCTATTTGTTGAATTTTCCTACCGATAATATTTCGTGTTGCAACGCCAAGAATTCTGGAATATGCCCTATTTACATAAAAAATTCTACCTTCCAAGTCAATTGCAATGACAGCCTCTTGAAATTTATCCATGATATCGCCCAACATCCACATAGCTGTTACCTTTAGAAGGTATAACAATAACTCTTTAGTGACTTCACCAGTCTTATTACCCTCATCATTCATTACCTCAATCATTGAACTGCTCCAATTTATATCATCAATGGTTAAACTGTGAACATTAGAATTTTCATTCAGTCCATTTTTAATCTGCTTATTGCCAATCCAAGGTTTCATAATATCTAGAAGTTTCATTTCAATTTCCTTTCCAAACTCTGAAACACACTTCTCTAAGTCTGTTCCACTATCATCTTTCTTTCCTTCCTAAAAATTCAAGCCCTTCATCACATTTTCCTGCTTGAGGTTTTGTCACGCCAAGGCTTAATACCGCAGAATAAGCAGAATAATTGGTAAGGAATATGTACATTTTAACTACAGATTACGAAAAGGAGGAAAATTACATATGCACCCGCGAAAATTAACTTCAATTGTTACTTTGCTTATTGTCCTACTCCTAATAGGATGCAGTAAACAACCAGCTCCTACCACTCCACCCCCTGCTCAGACAGGGCAATCAACAAATACTCCCGCGACTAACGTCGCCAACGGGGCATCTGCAGCTAAGACCGAAGTTACCGGCGCAACTCTATATACTACAAATTGTTCAGGATGTCACGGAGTTACCGGAGCTGGCGCGAGTGGTCCCGCCATTAATACGGATGAATGGAAGAATAATTCATCGAAGGTTCAAGGTGTTGTCAAAAAAGGGCAGGGTACGATGCCTGCTTTTACCGGAAAACTCAATGACACTCAAATAAAGGCAATTGGAGATTTCGTAGCTTCGTTGAAAAAATAAAGAACAATTGACAATGATATATGCCTAGTATCAATGAAGCGTTAAAGGAGAAATTAAAAGGAACAGACCGCAAAATATTATTTAAAACACTGGAATTATATTTTGCAAATTTAGGAATACCCTTGAACAAGCTAAGGGTATTTCCTATTTTCAACAACTCTTTTTCTGGTCTGCTAATTGGCAGATTATATATGATGCGCATTAATTAAATTTCATTTTCAAGTATCGAATATTGTTGTATTATATATCTTATGCTATCTATAACTATGGATCTTTCAAAACGAAAGGAGCCCGTAAATTGAATTCATTTGACCTTTATATATACCATCATATAAATGGTTTGGCCGGACATTATTCCTTCGTGGACAGAATTATGGCCTTCTTTGCCCAGTATGCTTTGGAACTATACGTTGTTTTGTTTTTGTTAGCTTGGTTCACTTTACCCAAAGCGGAGTCAATGAAACGTCATGCTTTGGTTGTTGCGGGTTTTTCAGGAGTATTGGCACTGTGCTTTAATGTAGTAATTGGGCATGTTTTCTTCCGCCCACGCCCCTTTGTTGCGCTTCCTAAAGGGACATTCAATCAACTTATTCCACATTCCCTTGATACTTCATTTCCTAGCGACCACACCTCAGGAAGCTTTGGTTTTGCCGCAGGATCTTGGCGAAAAACCCAGTTCTGGGTTAGAAGGACTTTTACAGTTTTAGCATTTATTGTGGCCTTTGCTCGAATTTATACCGGTGTGCACTGGCCAACAGACGTTCTAGCTGGTATGGTAATTGGTATTTTTAGTGCTCGATTAACTTGGATTTTTAATCGTAAACTTAAGCCTTTAACATTAATAGCCCTTCGGCTTTTTCGCTACGGAAAATTTTCTAAAATGAAATCACGATCAGTAACGTAAACAAAAGAAAAAAACTATTTAATAACGTGCCTAATCAGAACAAACCTAAAAATGACGCTGTAATTACAAAGAGTGATTGAACTGTTCTATCAATCACTCTTTTATAATTAATTGTTTTTGGTCTATCCCATGATTCAAGTGTTTAATCTTCCAATAATCTTACATAAATGAACCAATCAGAAGTGCAATCGTTAAACCGATTAAAATAACTGTCGTTACCCATCCAACAATATTATGAAACAACTTATTAGTGTGTTCTCCCATAATCTCCTTATTATTTATTAAAAGCATCATACAAATGAGTACGACCGGCAGCAAAACACCGTTAAGAACCTGTGACCATAAGCTTATCAAGATAAGCGGCGCATTCGGTATAAGAATAATCCCTACAGCAATGATCAAGATAGCAGTAAATAATGTATAAAATTGGGGAGCTTCATTTAGTTTTTTATCAATACCTGCTTCAAATCCAAATGCTTCACAAACATAAAATGCTGTGGCAATCGGAAGTATCGTCGCCGAGAAGACCGAGGCGATAAATAGACCAAAAGCAAATACTTGAGATGCAAATGTTCCGGCAAAAGGTTCCAAGGCTAATGCTGCATCTTTTGCCTCTTGTATCTTGACACCGTTGACGTGAAGAGTTGATGCACAGGCAACCACTATGAAGAAGGCGACGACCACTGTTGCAATACTGCCAATAATTACGTCCCACATGGTAAATTTATAATCCTTAATTTCCAGTCCTTTTTCTATTACTGCAGACTGCATATAAAATTGCATCCATGGGGCTATCGTTGTCCCAATCAAGCCAATAACCATCGTAATATAATCAAAGTTATATTCTATATCCGGGTGAATTATTGAGGCGCCGATTTCTCCCCAGTTTGGTTTTCCCATGATAGCGGATATGATGTAAGAAAGAAGGAACACACTGAAGATCAAAAATATTTTTTCAGCCATACGATAAGTTCCTTTGACAACCAGAAACCACACAGCAATTGCCACAAGGGGTACCGCAATATATTTGCTGACGCTGAAAACTTGCATACTACCCGCTACACCTGCGAACTCCGTCGTTGTATTGCCGATGTCGGCAATGAGAAGCCCAATAAAAATAAAAAATGTGATTTTTACGCCTGCGTTTTCCCTTATTAAATCTGCAAGTCCTTTTCCTGTAACCATGCCCATTCTCGCATTCATTTCCTGTACAACGACAAGGGCGATGAAGGCGGGAATCAAGGTCCATAAAAGACTATATCCATAGTGCGCTCCGGCCACCGAATAAGTAGTAATTCCACCTGCGTCGTTATCAACACTTCCCGTGATGATACCTGGACCTAGAACTGACAAAAATAATACCAAATTTCTTAATAGGGATGATTTCTTTGCTTGTGTCATCATGATGATCACCTCCATCTAATTTCTATTTTTTCTTACGATTAAATCCATAACATCATTGATAATAACCATTCCAAGCATCTTCATACTTTTGTCAACCACCGGAACTGAAAGTAAATTATACTTGGTTATTATTTCGTTCAGTTTTCCAATTTTTTCGTAATCATAAACATAGATAACATCACTATGCATGATTTCCTTAAGTTCGATATCAAGTTCAGAAATGACAATATCCCTTAAAGAGACAATCGCAATAAGTTTTTCATTATCATCAACAATATAAAGATAATAAACCGTATCTGGTTCAGGTTTTAAGTGCCTTAACTCCTTTAAAGTTTCGTTGACTGTCATGCTCTGATTAAGAGAGATATAATCTGTGGTCATTAAACTTCCTACCGTGTCATCCGGGTATTCCATCAATTCCCGAACTTCAAGAGATACTTCTTGTTCCATCTCATTTAACAGTTTCTCGGCATCTTCCTCTTCCATCTCATCAAGAATATCTGCAACTTCATCTGCCGGCATTTTCTCAAGAACGTCGGCAGCCTTTTCTACCGAAAGGTTAGCCAAGACGTGTAATTGCGCATCTGTTTCAAGTTCTTCAAGAACATCTGCCGCTCTCTCTTCGTCGAGAGAATTAAAGATTGCAACCTGGGTGTGTTTATCGTATTCTTCAATAATATCGGCAAGATCCGAGGGGTGAAGGGTTGAAAGTTTGTCATGTTCTTTGGAAAGCGTTAGTCCAACATGGATATAATCAACGGAAGCCACATCATCCCATAAAATCATTTTACTTGGTACGCGAATCCCAAAAGGTTTTAAAATTCTCTTGATCGGTTTAGCAATCCCGATACGTCTTAAGAGGCCATCAAAACCTACATCAACCGCAATTGTAAATGTACCGCTTTTTAGAATTGCTAACCGTAAATCGTTCACCCTTACAACTTTCCGGCCATCCATATCGACAATTTGCTTATCTAAAACATGCTTTTTAAGAAACATAGTGTTTTGTTTGGCAACTTCAATTTCTTTTAACCGATCACACTGAATAATATACTGACCCTGATTTTTATAAATAGATACCTCAGAAAAGTCAATAACTCTAATTTTCCCCTCTACCTTAACTTTAGCTGCAATTACTTTTGGGCTGATCTCGTTTACATCAACTATTAAATCCAATAGCTTGCCAACTATCTTTTGATTATCCATAATAACCTTATTACCTAGTACCCGGCTAAGATAAAAAGTTGATATTGTTAACACAAAAAATCCCTCCATTCTTGTACGGAGGGATTTTTGACAATAATATATTAAACTTAGATTTATCAATAAATCAAAGTCTTAATTCCCTCCATAACCATATTCAAATACAAGCATCTACCATCAGGGTCTGTATCCATAATTACGACCTCCTATGATTAGATTATTAAGTTGCAATGCAACGGTTACAACTTCCTAAAAAATAATAAAACCTTCGCCAAAACTTGAACATGGCGAAGGCAAAATAAGCCCTTGTTGATCCCGTTCAAGCTTTAGCTCTGCAAGGCAGTGAAATTACATTAGGTTATGCCTTGTTTTTCGACATATCCTGTTGACCTTCTCGAGTTGTCTCCAACTCTCCGCGGCAGCAATCCATATCCTTGCGGTAGCCTCACCTACCGAGGTAATATTAACTTTGTTTTATTGTAATACTTTAATTTCATTATTACAAGCACATTTAGCCAATTTGCGTCTGATTTATTTTATTTCGGTTCATAAAGTTCAAATATCTAATCGATGCTTAATGAATAGTTTGTTTAAGCGGAAATTTAACTATTTTGGATAACATCCAGACCTCTCTCCTTTATCTGGCGAAGATATCGGTTCTTTGAATTTTCCAAACTACCCTTGCTCTTTTCGCCCTTGATAAACCGCTTTGATTTCGGGTGGTGACAGCGGTATTGGTCGAGCTACCTGCTTCTAAAACTTGATTATCGTCTTCCAGCAAATTCGTATATTTATGGCATAACTTCTCATCAACTGCCCTTTCTTTCTAAGGATAGGATCTCCAACTAGTCACTGGTGACATTCCGGCTGCTAAACCCAAAGAAAAGGCAACCATTTTTACTCGGTTGCCTTAGTGATAATTATTGAGTTATGTTAGTTCTGCCAATTATCTTTATGCTATGTTAATATTGAATGACTTTGAGAGAATATCTAAATATCAAACCTTTGTATTACTTCATATAAATGTTCCGAAGTTTCGGCTAATCCTGCTGCAATCGCAACTAGTTCTTGCGTTGAAATCATCTGTTGCTCGGCTGCAGTTGCCGATTGATTTGCCCCCTCGGCAAATTGTGTTGCGATTGAGGTAGCCAATCTTTGGGCTTCAGCTAACTGTTGGCTTCGATTTAATAAATGATCGGCATTTGAAAGATTTTCTTCTACTCTTATAGAGGTGGAGTTAATCACATCATCAAGTGAGGTGATCGCATCTCCTGCTTGTTCAATCACAGTTTTGCCGTGATTTACTACCTCCATTCCTTGATTAATATTCTTCACCGTCGTATTGACCATTCCCTGAACATTAGAAATAAGCAGCATAATTTGTTGAGAAGACTGAGCCGAACTATCCGCCAGTTTTCTGACTTCCTCAGCAACAACAGCAAAACCTCGGCCGTGTTCCCCAGCTCTGGCTGCCTCGATGGCAGCATTAAGGGCTAATAGATTTGTCTGCTCCGTGATCCCATTGATGACTGAGATAATATCCCCGATCTTTTGTGCCTGATCAGCTAAACTTAAGATCGAGTCATTCGCCTGCTCAGTGACTTGATAAATAGCTTCCATCTCCTGAACGGCTTCTTTAACAGCTAAGGTTCCTTGTTGGCTTGTATCTTTGGCAGAGGTCGTTAAAGATAGAACCTTCTGAGTACTCTCCAAGATACTTTGGGCGGCAGATTCGATTTCATCGACTTCATCTTGAGACTTCTTTATACTCTGAATTTGCTCAGCGGCTCCTGCGCTAAACTCTTCTAATGTGGCAGCAAACGTTTCTTGATTTTCAACTAACGCATTAACATGGGTTGCTTGAGTTTGACTCATAGCCTGAGCTTTCTCGGTAATAGTAGTGAGGTCTGTAATTATGGATGTCATCCCGATAGAAACTTTGTTTATTTCATAAGATAAGTTTCCTAATTCATCGTCCGAATGAGCTTTAGCTCTGGACTTTAAATTTCCTTTTGCAATCGATTTTGTGACCTTGAATGTTTCTTGAAGAGCGGTAGAAAGTTTGTTTTTAAACCAAAAGCTATAAAAAGCATGGACCCCTAAAGCGATTAGTGAAGAAATAATAGACACTGGTGAAAAGGAGCTGTAAATTAGCAATGCTCCTGCAAGAAAAAGTGAGGGTAACATGCCGATATACACTTGTTTTGTGAGTTGTCCTTTATTAAGAGGAATGTCCAGACGAACTGCATAGGTATGCTTACCTTTGACAAAGATTGGACTAGCAACTTCAAACAGGACTTCACCAGTATTGCGATGATAAATCTGAGTAATTGGTTCTGTACATCGTGCACCCCGAAGTTCTGTCTCATTGTTAAAGTAAATACCCTCTCTCAAACGATTCGAATGAACCAGAGCCAACCCGTCCAAATCAAATAAACACAGAAATTCATTGTCACCAAGGTTTCGATCAATCACTTCTCTAAGCGGCTTGACAGCACTTTTCCAATCATCATATTGATCTAAAATACCTTCAATTTCTTTAGCAATGCGTTCGATAGTCGCTAGGCCTCGTTTTTTTTGCATTAAACTAACTTTTACGTCTCTAGCTATCTTCATCTACCACCTTTTTTACAGACTCAAAATTAATTAAATAATTCACAAACCAGAAAATCTTAGAAAATCGACAAAATATTACTAATTATGAGTCTAGCACGAACTTGCCTTAATTTCAATATGAAGCAGGAATTTAAATACTTTGCCTTTGCTTTACAAGCAAAGGGCTGCCATCTATGGCAGCCCCCATCGCAAATTCAGATTAACGGTCAATTATTTCACGAATGTCAACAAAAGAATTAACCTATAGAGAACTAGCTGCCAGATTAATTGCAAAGACAATGAAAATGATTCCAAAGACCTGAGAAATACCTTGCAACCGTTTGGGCGATTTTGCGACAATAGTTTTCACTGACCCTGCCAGTATTCCATAGCCCGCAAAAACGATAAAGGTCAGCAGCATAAATACGATGCCGAGCAGAAAACTCTCTCTTATATAGCTCTGGCTGTTGCGGCTAAGGTATTGGGGCAAAAATGAGAAAAAGAACAGCGTAAGTTTTGGATTTAAAAGATTAATTAGAATTGCTCTGCGTATAACAGTCCCTGGGTTTTCTTCTTTAATTGTTTCACCAAGATCTAATTTCGTTTTTGATAGGAGCATCCTAACTCCAAGATAAAAGAGATACAAGACACCGGCCATTTTAAGTACAAAGAAGGCCTGTTCACTCATCCTTAACAATACTGATGAAAATCCTATACTTATCATTAGATGAGGAAGAATACCGGCTGTACAGCCTAGGGCAGCGATGGCACTTGCCTTTTTACCTTTTGTTATGCCTGTAGAGATTGTGTAAATAACCCCGGTTCCAGGAAGCAGAATTATGATTAATGAAGTTACTATAAATGTGTATATGCTCATACATTTCCTCCTCTGTGTGATTAATTCCATTTTTATGATATACTGTAATCTAAAAAAACGGTTCATAAAAGTACCGCTTAATATCATTTTTTATAGAACCACTCCGAGGAGAAGCGATGATGTATATTAATTTAGATCGAAACAGCACTATTTCTCTCACCAGACAAATCTATAGTCATATACGAGAAGCCATTTTGAATGGAACACTAAAGCAGTTTGAGAAACTTCCATCGACACGAGAAATGTCCCATTCTCTTAATGTAGCAAGAAATGTTGTTATTGAAAGCTATGAACAGCTTACCGCTGAAGGCTATATATATACTAAAAATGGGGCTGGAACATACGTCAACGATGGAATCTATTTTGAACGAACAGCCACCCTTTCTTCCCTAATTAATCGAAAGGCAATTGAAAACCGGCCTAATAAAAATGTCATTAGTTTTCGCACAGGAATCCCCGATTTAGCCTCTATTCCTATAAAAAAATGGGGGCAGCTCTATAAATCCATTACCTTGTCAGTATCACCCCTGCACATGGATTATCAAAGTTCTAAGGGCGAGTATGAGCTAAGATATCAGCTTTCAATGTATTTGCGGCGAGCACGCGGAGTAAATACCTATCCAGAGAATGTTCTCATAATAAATGGGGCTGCCCAAGCGTTTAGTTTGTTGAGTCGGCTTGTCTCAGACGATGGATACGCATTGGTAGAAAATCCCCTTAGCTATGGCATACTTCATACTTTAGAAAGTAATAAGGTGAAAATAAAAACAATTCCCGTTGATGAATTTGGAATGGAGACAGCAAAACTGCCTAATTTTCCACCTGAATTAATATTTACAACCCCAAGTCATCAGTTTCCAACTGGAGTAATTCTGCCAATCAAACGCAGGATTCAAATGATCCAGTACGCAAGAAAACATAACTCCTACATTGTTGAAGATGACTATGATAGTGAATTTCGATTTGATGGAAGTCCAATACAGTCCATGCAATCACTTGACCCAACGCGCGTAATTTATGTGGGGACATTTTCCAAAACACTTATGCCGTCATTGCGCATGGGATACATGGTATTGCCTGATGCTTTGTGTGCTCAAATGGAAGAAACTAAGTATGTAGCCGATTTACATTCTCCCATCCTTGAACAGCTTACTATGGCCAAATTTATTGAAGCAGGTTTTTTTGATATGCATATTAAGAAGATGAGAAGTATTTATTTAAAAAGGAGAAATCATTTGATCAAATGCCTTAAAAATGCGTTCGGTGATACAGTTTCAATTTCTGGAGCAGAAGCAGGAATGCACTTAGTAGCAACGTTTAAAGCCATAAATTTCAATAACTTAGTAATGCATAATATCGAAGACAATGATCTGCAAATTGTACCGATCAGTAAACATTATCTGCTTGATGAAACTAATAAGGTGCTTAAACACCCTTATAATGATTCTCTAATTTTTGGTTATGGAAACACAAATATTCTATCCATTGATGCTGGCATAAAGCGACTATATACAGCGTTATCATCGTAATTAAACAAAGTTTTAGTTAAATTAACCCCTCTCCAAAGACGAGATGGATTTATTGTTCATTAAATCTTTTAACTTAACTTCTGGGTTATGATACCTTGGATAAGCAGGTGTCTTTTTCCCATACTGCAACGATTCTTTTGGGCACCACTGTATACATGCTAAACACTGTTCACAATGATTATGCCAAGTTAGTTTACCGTTACGAATATCAATATTATGAGTCGGGCAAATATTAAGGCAAATAGAACATTGATTGCAGTGGTTGTCGACCCAGAATTTTACGTCCATTTTATGAACGTATGGAAAGGTTACTTTGTATAAACCAGTAAACACAACTCTTTGCCACAAAGGACCTTTTTCAACCGGCATTTTGACTCTGCTCTGAACCTTCTCGGCAATTAAGGATAACTTTAATTGAGCTGCTTGAAAGCGCTCATTTTGTTTATCCAGTGAACCAGGACCTCCCCAGGGTATGTAATTAGAAGGCATGATAATTGACCAGCCGCTGGATAATGTTAAATCCTTTGATTCCATTACCTTTTTTAGCTGTACCAACGTATTAGAGACTTGACCGGCATTATTAGCAATAGCAAAAATATAGTCAGGTGAAATAGTCTTCAACTTATCCAGAAAGGATAAAACCCGTCGGGGTACGCCCCAAATATGTACTGGAAAAATCAAACCTATTGCAGATGAATGGATCGTTTGTTTTTGTATATCCCAATCTACCATGGAGATAAGCTCGGCATTGCCTATCTTGCCTGCAAGAGTTCGTGCTAACCACAAGGAATTGCCGGTTCCGGTATAATAAAAAATGGTAGACCGTGTGAATTGACTGTTTTCGTTGCAATTCGAATCTGATTTTGTCAATAAAATCACTCACCTCTATTAAGATATTTCATTCATTTTATTAAGTTTTACTTCTCCTTATTTTAACCCATTTGCGCAGTTCATGCCTACTAATTTCCTAGTACGGTTCACTTTTCCACAGCCCATCGACTCGTCACTGACGGCATCTTTTCTGCAATCAATATAAATGGCTCAGCGAATTAATGCTGAACCATTTATATTTAAATATTAGATCTGAAACATATCCGAATCTTAATGAAACGTATGCTTTCAAGAAATTAATTCATCCCTGCTGGAAAGAACTTATTTTATAGCCTTGATTGCAGTCTCGGCGAATTTTGTGTTGACCACTTTTTCATAAGGAGCAATCTGTTTAAGTTCTCCAGCATCCTTAATAATCTGCTGCAGGAGGTAAAAATCCTTTTCCTGAAGAACAGGATTTTTCTTATAAGTGTTCTGTTCTTTATAGCGTTTAATAGAACTGGTCAAAATCTCCTCATTCTCATCCGGGAATTGGGGCTTGATAGCCTTGGCGATCTCTTCGGGAGAATGTTTTTCAACCCAGATCTGACCCTTATAGATGGCGTTTGTGAATTTTTGAATGACATTTGGATTTTTCTCAATATAACTCTTCCTGGAAAAATAGGCTGTATACGGAACTTCGCCGCTCTCCTTGCCTAAAGAAGCTACAATAAAGGATTTGCCTTCTTTCTCCATGACGGATGCCGTGGGCTCAAAAATAATTACATAATCCCCTTTGCCTCCCAGAAAGGCCCCTGGCATTGCCGCAAATTGTATCGTTGTGTCAATGTTAACATCTCGACCTGGGGTAAGACCGTTTTTACCCAAAACATACTGGAGAACAATAGCCGGCATTCCGCCCTTGCGTCCGCCTATAATGGTTTTTCCTTTCAGATCACTCCATTTGAAACCGGGATCAGGCTTTCTGCCCATCAGGAACGTCCCATCTCCATTGGTAAGTTGAGCAAACACAACACTATTATCTTCTTTGCCTTCATTATAGACATACACACTAGCCTCAGGTCCGGCAAAACCGATGTCCTCTTCCCCAGATAGAACCCCAGTCATAACCTTATCCGCTCCCTGACCGTTTGACAGTTCGATATCCAACCCTTCTTCCTTAAAAAAGCCCTGAGTCATAGCAACATACTGGGGGGCATAAAAAACAGAATGAGTCACCTCAGAAAGTTTGACCTTTGTTAGCCCGTTTTGAGTGCCACAGCCGGAGATCACTATAGAAAGTCCCAAAAGTAAGACACTAAATATTATAATTAATCGTTTCATAATGGCTCCTCCCCCTTTTATTATAGAAACTTATGTACAATATTAAGTTTCATAGTACCTTTACATGCCGCTTCAGCAGCACCAGCAGATGG
>JGI2924J29684_1077431_pt1 | contig 16892 bp, 19 predicted proteins | sample BenlonsequencITS_FD_29684 | JGI IMG/M metagenome (IMG submission 29684)
ATACGGTGGGATGCGTCATATAGCTTACGCGATTCTCCCTCGGGGTCAAGCCCCGAGGCACTCTCGCTGTATCTCTGTAGACCCGGGAGGACGAACCTCACCGTTCGTCGCGTCGAAGCCGTTCCCGGCGCTGCTCGAACTCCTCGTCCGAGAGTTCGCCGCGAGCGTAAGCCACCCGCAGCTCCTCGAGTGCCCGGTCGGAGTGTCCGCTCGAGGACGCGACCAGCCCTCTATACAGCAGATACCCCAGTCCGAGGAGCACCGCCAGCGGAACGAGCCACATGACGATCATCGCGCCCCCGACACCGGTCGATCCGCTCCAGCCCCACATGTGTTCTCCACCCCACATCCCCATCAGCGGCCAGGCCAGCCCCATCAGCAGGATCGGCAGGAGCAAGAGGACGGCGACGAGCAGCAGTACCGTTCTGATGAGCGTGTCGTCGGTCGCCATACGAGGACGAACGTCGAGAGGCGACAAAGTACTGCGGGGGCGGTTCCCGAAACCGGGAACGGACGCCCGAAACCCGCCGATCAGCGCCGGATCCCGACCCGATCGACGACGGTCCGCAGTGACTGGGTGACTGCAGCTGGATGTGGCAGTCCGAGCCGGTATCGGATCCGATCCTGGCGCTTGAACGGCTCGAGCGCGGCGGGTTCCTCGAGCTTCCAGATCCGCGCCGTGTCACCGACGCCGTGACGCCGACAGACGGCGTTGGCCGCCCGGCGACCGGCCTCGTTGGCCGACTCCATCGAGGCCAGGTCGCTGTTGGTCCGGACGTAGTCGCTCGCGAGCGTCAGATTCTCGACCCCGACGTCGGCCGGGGGACGGTTCCGCAGTGCGCCGACCGTGTTGATCAACAGCGGCGAGCGGTTCTCGACGCCCTCACTGCGAGTCTCCGACCCACCGCCGACTTCGACGAGCGCGGGATCGAGGAACCAGTCGACCAGCAGGTCGTCGCCGAGCCGCGCCTCGGGGCCGTCGAGGTGTCGTTTGAGCTGTTCCCAGATCTCCGTGACGATCTCCTCGCGGGAACACCGCCTCGCAGGCTTGTTGTAGACGATTCCCGGGGTCTCCCAGTCCGACGCGATCACCGAGAGGACGCCCGCGACCTCGTCGGGCCCGCGCTCGTCGAGGTCGTACCCCGTCCAGAACTGCCGCTGGGAGATCGACGTCAGCGCCCAGGGAGCGTCGGCGTACACCTGATGGCCGCGAGTCAGCTCGACGTCCTCGCGGAGGTAGAACTGGATGCCGTTCATCCAGGCCGTCTCGAGGCGCTCGATCCGCCCGAGCTCGGGTGCCACGCGAGCCATTCCCGGCGTGACGAACTCGGGAGCGACCTCGACGGGGACCGCGAGGACGTACTCGTCGCTTCGAACCCGACTCCCGTCGGTCAGCTCAAGGCTCGCGATTCGCCGTCCGTCGAAGGTGAGTCCGCGGGCTGACGTCCCCGGGTGGAGCTCGACGCCGAGTTCCTCGAGGTACTCGACCCAGGGGTCGATCCAGGCCTCGCTGGTCGGCCCGTTCAGGATCCGCTCGGTCGGCCTGGTCGGATCGAGCTGGCCGAACAGCAACTGCATGTAAATCGTCCCGATCGTCCTGGCGCTGCCGACCTCCGGCCGGAGCGCGACCAGCGACTGGGTGGCGAAGGCGAGCCGATCCTGGAACGCCCGCGATCGGTTCTCGGCGTCGATGAACTCCCACCAGGAGACGTCGTCGAGCTCCTCGCGGCGCTGCTCGCAGGCGGTCAACAGGTACGCCAGCCGCTCGAGCAGGAACCGGACGTCCTCGGGCGGCAGGTCCTCGGCGAACGCCGGCCGGAGCGCCTCGAGCCAGCCCCGCAGCGAGTCCGGACTCCGCGTCTCCGCGACCTGATCCGGCCGGTGGGTGCTCGCGATCAGCGTCGCCTCGGTCTCGACGAGGTTGTCGGCAACGCTGCCCGTTCCGTCGGGGAGCCGCTCCATCGTATCGATCACGTGGCGGTAGAACGCCGGGAAGAACCGGAACCCGTGCTCGCCGTGCAGTCCGTTCGGATCGTCGATCGGCATCGAACGGGCCTTCCCGCCGAACCGGTCGTTTGCCTCGTAGACGGTCACGTCGAACCCGCGCTCGGCAAGCTCCTGGGCCGCGGTGAGGCCACCGATTCCGCCGCCGATCACGGCAACGTCGGTCATCGTGACGCCTAGGTCGGCGACGTACGTGAACTACCCCGCCCTACTCGCCGCCTTCGGCGACTCCTTGAGGGCGGGGCTTCCTGATTCGACGACGCGACTTGCAGATACGGAAACCGTATCCACAGCGGTCGCAGTCTCCACAGGCGTTGACGAGAGCGGGGCTCTCGTCCGCACAGCAGAATCGCAAGGCGATTCTGAGGACGTTCCTTCGGAGTGACCCACTCCTAGTTCGGCAAGACCGCGAGAAAGAACGTTCAGCGACGCATTGAAATCCCTGTCCAACTCGAACCCACACGCTGGACACGAATGCTCGCGTACCCACACCGGTTTCGCCGTCTCCACCCCACACGAGGCACACTCTTTCGTCGTCCCCTCAGGCTTGACCTCCACCACGTGACAGCCGTGTTTCCGCCCGTGATGCTTGAGGATGCGAATGAACTCGCGCCAGCCGACCTCGTGCTTGTTTCGGGCGTTACCATCACCTTCCAGCATCGACTTCACGTCCAAATCCTCGACGAACACGGCGTCGTACTCGGTCGTGTATGCATGGGCGAGCTTGTGCTTGTAATCGCGTTTCTTGTTCCGCATGTCCATGTGGACCTCGGCAACTCGCTGGCGTTGTTTGTACCAGTTGTTCGACTCGTACTCTTTCCGGGAGAGCGAGCGTTGCTCGCGTTCGAGCCGGTCGCGGTCGTCGGACAGGTCGAGGCGGTTGATTGACCGCCCGTCCGAATCGTGGATGAAGTTGAGGACGCCGAGGTCGAGGCCTACTGTGTCTTCTGGGTCGATGTCTTCGGGATCTGGTTTCTCTGGTTCGTCGCGTTCGACGCTGAACGAGGCGTACCACGCGCCCGTTGCCTCTTGCTTGACGGTGACGTGTTTGATGTCGTTCGGGTCGATGTTACGGTGGAGTCGAATAGGGATTTCGAGCGTCTCGCCACGTACTTTCTTGAGTGTTACGAGTCCACGGCCGTCAGGACCACTCTTTTTGTCGAGTTCGAAGCCCCGTTGGCGATACGTGAAACTCTGGAACTCTCTCGGTTTCTTCCAGTTCAAGTTCCCGATTTTGTGCCCGTTATCGCGTTTCTGGGCGAGGCCAGTGATACTGTGGTAGATGCGTTCGACGGCGGCTTGCAGTACGGTGGAGTACACGTCGGCCCACTCATCCCACTTGATTTTCCAGTCGGGGAGTTCGTCGCGGACTTTCCAGACGCGTTGGCGGACTGTTTGGTCTGGGTCTTTGGGTAACTGGTCGAGACGGTAGAGTGCGTGGTTGTAGACTTGGCGCACGGTGTTCCGCTGCCAGCCCAGTAGCTCTCGCTGTTTCGTTGTTGGCAAGAGCCTGAAACGTGGGCTGTACTCCATGCGCGTGTACGCTATCTTCGTTCTGTGGTTTGTTAAACATGTAGGTTGAGGGTGGTTGATACTCGTGCGGGCGCTGTATCCCCGCCCTACGCCCTCGGATTGCTCGCTCCTTGAGAACGGGGGCTTAGCGCCCTCGATTACAGCTAATGGGCGGGCCTAACAGCGGTGTCAGCACCCGACGAACGCATCAGTTCCCGAGAAATCCCTATTTATCCCTTCGCGATGGGAGGAGTCCACGTGACTCGATCGTTCAAATCTCCAGCGGCGTACGTACAGGGCCGCGACGCCCTCGATCAGCTCGGCGACCGACTCGCGTCCACAGCGGCGTCGGCGCTGGTGCTCGCCGACGCGGACGTCCTCGAGATCGTCGGCGACCGTGCCGAGGCGAGCCTCGAGGACGCCGGCGTCGAACCGACTCTCGAGGAGTTCGGCGGCGAGTCCTCCGAGACCGAGATCGACCGCCTCACCGAGGTCGCCCGCGAGGCCGGCACTGACGCGATCGTCGGCGCCGGCGGCGGGAAAGCCCTCGATACGGCCAAGGCGGTCCGGGAGAACGTGGGCGGGGCGATGGTCTCGGTGCCGACGATCGCCTCGACGGACGCGCCGACGTCGGCGCTCTCGGTGATCTACTCCGAGGACGGCGAGTTCGAGCGCTACTGGTTCTACACGGACCACCCCGATCTGGTACTGGTCGATACGACGGTGATCGCGGGCGCGCCCGTTCGCTTCTTCAGGTCCGGGATCGCGGACGCGATGGCGACCTGGTTCGAGGCCGACGCCGTCCGACGGGCCGACGGCGAGAACTTCTTCGGCGAGGGGCCGACTCGCGCCGCCCACTCGCTCTCGCGGCTCTGTTACGACATCCTACGAGAGCACGGCCGCTCGGCGGTACAGGCCGTCGAGCGGGGGATCGTCACCGAGAGCGTCGAGGCGGTGACCGAGGCCAACACCCTCCTGAGCGGGCTGGGGTTCGAGAACGGCGGGATCGCGGGCGCCCACTCGGTCCACAACGGGCTCACCCAGCTCGAAGCCACCCACGGCGCGACCCACGGCGAGAAAGTAAACGTCGGGATCGTCACCCAGCTCGTCCTCGAGGGACGGGACGACGCGTTCCTCGACGACGTGATCGAGTTCTCGACCGCACTCGAGCTTCCCGTCACGCTCGCCGAGGTCGGGGTCGACGACCCCGCCACGGACGACCTCGAGCGGGTCGCACGAGCGGCGGTTGCCGAGGAGGAGACGATCCACAACGCCTTCGACGTCGACACTGCGGAGGTCCGCGACGCGATCGTCGCGGCCGACGTCCTCGGTTCGCAACACCGCTCGTAGTCTCCCGCGTGGCCCGCAGGATCACCGCCGGCGATCGAGACGGGAGACAACGGCGGGATCGGAGCGTGCGGGTCGAGACGATCCACCGTTCCCGCCCTCGGAATCGAGCGGGCGTTCTCAGTCCCTGATCCGCTCGAGGTCCGAGTCCTCGATCGGCAGGAACTGTTCAGGAAGGTACTCGAGGACGGGCTCGGGGAGCCGTTCGAGCAGCCACTCGGCGACCACGACGAGGGGTTTTCGGACGAGCACGTATCCGACTCCGACCGCGAGCAGCGCGATCGTGACAGTTCGGACGATCCCGTCGAAAACTACCAGTCCGGGAACGGCGAGAACGGCGGCGAGCACGAGATCGGTCGGCGACCCGTCGTACCGAACCCAGCGCCGCGGCGCGAGCCAGCGGCCGTGGTAGTGACTGTAGACCGCCCGATCGGAGCTCTCCCGCCAGGGTTTGAGCTCGAGGCCGCCGCCGAAGACGTCCATGAACGAGTGCAGTGCGGCCGCGAGGAGGAAGACCGCGACGGTGACGGTCGCGTCGGTCGGGACGAGCACCGCGACGACCGACGCCGGGACCGCGAGCAGCCAGTAGTAGACGGGAAAGTGAAGCGTCCGCCGGTGGCCCGCGTACAGATCGAGGTCGGGAAAGACGCCGCCGGCAATCGCCGCGACCGCGAGGACGCCCGCGAACTGCGGCGCGACGAGTGTGAGCGCGGCGGCGAGCGCGAGTCCCGCGAACGCGTGGGTCGGCGCCATCATCGGTTGCGGTCCGTTCGACGGCCCGTCGGATATGGCCGTCGCGTGCTCGAGCAAGCGCCCACCGTCGGGCGCAGGCTCGCGAGAGGGGGACGCGTTCGAAGCGGCAGCCGTGACACGGTTTCGGGGGTGGATTCTGCAAGCCCGTCTCTTTCCTCCGAACCGAACGTACCGGAATCCGAACTCGTCACCGTCGCCGTCTCTGCATCCGTCTGCGACGCGAGACGAACGACCCCTTCGACGATGTCACGAACCCCAACCCGCGCGTTTCACGGCGAGCGATCGAACGCCGCGATCTCCTGGCTGGCGATCGTCGTCGTGGTCCTTATTGGCGGACGAGCCCTCCGCGACGGCTTCGCCCACGAGGTGCTGTTCGCCGCGACGGTCGTCGCCGTCGCGGTCGTCCCCGTGGTCGCGCTCGGAACGACGCGCGCCGCCCTCCCCTGGGAGGTGACAGCCGTCGCGATCGCGCCCCTGCTCGCCGCCGTCGTCGCGCCGGATCTCTGGAGCCGACAGCTGGTTCTCTACGCCGGTGCCGCGACGATCGCGCTCGCGCTCACGCTCGAGCTCCACGGGCTGACCGAGATCCGCCTCGAGCGGTGGCTCGCGATCGCGTTCGTCACGATGCTGTCGGCGGCGATCGGGGCGACGTGGTCGGTACTCACGTGGACGGTCGATCTCGTTGCGGGAAGCGAGCTCCTTGCGAGCAATACGGAGGCGATGTGGCTCCTGATCGTCGCGACCGTCACGGGACTCCTCGCGGGCGTCTGCTTCGACCGCTACTACCGTCGTTTCCCCGGCGAAGAGCTCGTCTCGGCGCCCGTCGACGGGATCGAAGAGGACGTCTTCGCGAGCAAAGCCGACATCGACGGCCATCCACCCCTCGAGGAACGGCTTCCCGTTTCCGGACGCAGCCAGCGCGGGCTCGTCCAGGCGCTGCGGCTCGGGATCGCCGCGATCCTCGGCTACGGGCTCGTCACGTTCGATCCGGGGGTGGCCTTCAACGCGGCCGCGATGCTCGCGGTGACGTTCGTGCCGACGCTGCTCCGCCGGCGGTACGATATCCCGTTCGACGCGGGGCTTACCCTCTGGATCGCGACGGTGGTGTTCATGCACGCGATCGGCTCGTTCTACATCTACGACCGATCGTTCTGGTGGCACAACCTCACTCACCCCCTCTCGGCGACGCTCGTCGGCGCGGTCGGCTACGCCGCCGTTCGAACCCTCGACGAGCACCGCGACGAGGTCCACATGCCGCCGGCGCTCATCCCGGGAACCATCGTGGTGTTCGTCCTCGCGTTCGGCGTCTTCTGGGAGATCGGCGAGTTCGGGTTCGACGTTGTCGCCGCTTACACCGGGCTCGAGATGCCCCTCGCCCAGCACGGCCTCGACGACACGATGACCGACATCGTGTTCAACACGATCGGCGCGATCGTGGTCGCACGCTGGGGTCTACCCTACCTCACCGACGTCACCGACGCCGTAACGGATCGTCTCGACGGCCGGTGGATTTTCGGCCGGTGAACGGCCGTCGGTCGGCTTCCGAGAACGAACGGCTTTTACTCGGATTGCCCGAACCCACGCTATGGAGCGGTTGCTCGCCTCGCTCGACGACGCACCGATTATCGACAAGGACGGCTACGAGTACCTCGTCCACCCGATCAGCAACGGCGTCCCCCAGCTCGAGCCCGCCCTCCTGCGAGAGGTCGTCGTCGAGGTCATGCAGACCGCCGACCTCGAGGTCGACAAGATCGTCGCGCCCGAGGCGATGGGGATCCACCTTGCGACCGCGGTCTCTCTCCAGACCGACATTCCGCTGGTGGTGATCCGCAAGCGTCCCTACGGGCTCGAGGGGGAGGTGTCGCTCCACCAGGAGACGGGCTACTCCGAGTCGGAGATGTACATCAACGACGTCGACGAGGGCGACCGCGTGGTCGTCCTCGACGACATGCTCTCGACGGGCGGTACCTTGGCCGCGATCTGTGAGTCCCTCGACGGGATCGGCGCCGAGATCGTCGACGTCGTCGTCGTCATGCGGAAGGTCGGCGACTCCGCGCTCGACGACACGCCCTACGAGGCGACCAGCCTCCTCGATATCACCGTCGAGGACGGCGAGGTGATCGTCCACGACGTGCCGGACTCGGTCGAAGCCGACGCGATCCCCGATTCTGTCCACGATAGTGGATAGATAGCGGCGATGGATGGGTGGATTTAATCGCGATTGCGAACGTTTTTGTATAGGGGTTCGTAACCTGGCGCCCACAGATGTCGACCGAACGGGGCGGGGAGCTCGACCTCGAGTACGAGCGCGACGACCGGCCACCGTGGCCGAAGTCGCTCCTGCTCGGGCTCCAGCACGTCGCGGTGATGATCGTGCCGGCGACCGCGGTGGCGTATATCGTCGCCGACGGCGTCGGGCTCGGCGCGGGAGAGACGGCTTACATCGTCCAGATGATCCTGCTGTTCTCGGGGCTGGCGACGGTGATCCAGGCCTACACGATCGGCCCCGTCGGCGCGAAGCTCCCGCTGGTGATGGGGACCAGCTTCACGTTCGTCGGCGCGATCACGACGATCGGCGCCGAGTTCGGGATGGCCGCGGTGTTCGGTGCCGTCCTCGTCACCGGGTTCGTCGTCGAGGGCCTCATCGGCTGGCAGTTCGACCGCATCGAACCCTTCTTCCCGCCGCTGGTGACCGGACTGGTCGTCGTCATCATCGGCCTCTACCTGATCCCGACGGGGATGGAGTACGCAGCGGGCGGCGCCGGTGCCGACGATTTCGGTGCCACGCACAACGTCGGCCTGGCCGCGCTCGTGCTCGCGATCGCGGTCGTGTTGAACCTCTTTACCCGCGGCGTGGCCCGACTGCTCTCGATCCTCGCCGCGATCGTCGTCGGCTACGCCGTCGCCGTCCCCCTCGGGATGGTCGACTTCTCGCCGATCTTCGACGCGGCCTGGATCGCCGTCCCCTCGCCGACCCGGTACGGCTTCGAGTTCGAGCCGATCGCGATCGTCACCTTCGCCTTCCTCTTTCTGGTGTCGGCGATGGAGACCGTCGGCGACATGTCCGGCGTGACGGCCGTCGAGGGGCGATCCCCGGACGAGGACGAGGTTCGGGGCGGACTCTTTACCGACGGGATCGTCAGCTCCATCGGTTCAATCTTCGCGACCTTTCCCGTCACGACGTTCTCCCAGAACGTCGGGATCGTCAGCTTCACGGGCGTGATGAGCCGTCACGTCGTCGCCGTCAGCGGGGTCATCCTCGCCGCGCTCGGGCTGAGTCCTCGGGTCGGTGCCGTCGTCACGACGATTCCCAGCGCCGTCTTCGGCGGTGCCGTCCTGCTGATGGTCGGGATGGTCGCCGCCAGCGGCGTTCGGCTGATCATCCTGCACACCGAGCTCGATCGGCGGAACATGGTAATCGTCGCCGTCTCGCTCGGGCTTGGGCTCGGCATCGCGACGACGCCGGAGGCGATCCAGGGCCTTCCCCCCGCAGCGCAGACGTTCTTCGGCGAGCCCGTCATCCTGACGGCCCTCTCGGCGCTCGTGCTCAACACCTTCGTCCCCGGCGAGCAGAGCCCGCTGTTCGACGAGGCGGCCCTCGAGTCCGTCACCCCGTCGACGATCGATCCGAGCAACGACTGAAACTCCGCTCGCCGCGTCGCCATCCCACGCCACTCCCGTCTCGAGCGACTCCTGGAAGCGTACTTCGTCCTCGGCGACGAACGTCCCGTAGAGACCATGACAGATGATACCAACCTAGTCTCCGAGGACGCTCTCGGCGACGAGACTGCAAGCGACGTCTCGGACCAAAGGGGAGTCCAGGAACAGGAGGTCGGCGACTGGAAGGAGACGAACTGAGGACACCGACTCGCTCGGCCCGGAGCCGACGCCAGCGTCGATCAGGGCGACAGCGCGTCGGCCTCGAGGGGGTCCGCCGTCCGCCAGTAGTGGTCGTAGGTGTCCTGGGCCCACGAGCGGACGGCCGGATCGTCGGTGTCGACTGACGCTCTGAGGACGCCGTTCTCGTCGCGAAGGAGCAGGTAGACGACGTCGTCGACGAGCATTGCCGCGATCGGGACCCCCTCGTCCCGGACCCTGAGTTCGGCCTGATCCGACTCGACGAGCGACCGCAGTCGGCTCCGCAGCCCCGACTCGTCGGCGAGCGCTTCGATCGCGCGCCGGGAGAAGACACCCTTGAAGCGCTGGTCGCCCGCGGCCGTTCGCTCCTGCACGACGGTCAGGGTCTGTTCGTTGAACGCGTGGGAGAACGTCCGGACCTCCTCGGCCTCGCGCAGCAGGTCGAGTAGCCGGGACAGCGGTGCGTTCGGCCGCATCTGTGAGGGCTGGGTGATCGTCGCGTCCGCCAGTCGCCGCAGGTCGACGTCCATCGCGTGGGTCGGGAGGTAGTCGACGACCTCCCGGAGCCGTAGCTCCGCCTCGAGGATCTCCTGGAGGTCGGTAAACCCCGCCGAGACGAGCCGTCCCGTCGCGGTCGCCACGTAGGCGTCCTCGTCGCGTCTGATCCAGGACCGGTCCTCGAAGTCGCTCAGGATGCGTCCAAGCGTCGCCTGGGAGGCGCCTGTCGCCTCGGCCAGTTCGCTCCGGGTTCGACGCCCGTCGGCGAGCAGCCCGAGGACGTCGACGCGATTGGCAGACAGCGCGAGAAACTCGATCTCCTCGAGCGTCGATTCCATACGCCCGCTGGGTCCTCCGGGAGGAAATCACTTTCGTACCATGAAAGCATTTCACACTATGAAATCCCCGCGCGGGAATCGCGCCTTTCCCGATATGAAATCTTTTACGAGCGAACCTATATGCGTCGCGTTCGTACTCGAGAACAAGATGGAAGTTCTCGAACCTACACTATCTACGCTCGATACCGCGGAGGTGTCCACTCGGTGACCGACAGACGAACGATCGTCCTGTTCGCGCTCGCGAGCCTCTTTTTCGGTGGCACGTTCGTCGCCGCGAAGGCCGGCCTCGAGTACTTCCCGCCGCTGTTGTTCGTGGCGCTGCGGTTCGATATCGCGGCCGTTATCATGGTCGCGTACGCGACGCTTCGGTTCTCGCGGACGGAGCTGACGCCGACGACCGCCGGCGACGTCATCGGGATCCTCGCGACCGGGGGGCTGGTTATCGGGCTGGCGAACTCGCTTTTGTTCGTCGGCCAGCAGTACGCGACCAGCGCCGTCGGCGCGATCGTCTTCAGCCTCAACCCGATCCTGACGCCCGTGTTCGCCGCCGCGCTCCTCTCGACCGAGCGCCTCTCGGCTCGCGGAACGGTCGGAATGGGGCTCGGGCTCGTCGGCGTCGCGCTCGTCGTCAGCCCCGACCCCGCGATGTTGGTCGGCGGTGACGCCCTCGGGCGCGCGATCCTGTTTGCCGGGGCGGCCAGCGCCGCCCTCGGGGCCGTGCTCATCCGGCGGGTCGACGCGACCCTCTCGAGTTCGGTCCGGATCGCCTGGGGACTCCCCCTCGCCGCGGCGCTTTCGCACGCGCTGTCGCTTGCCGCCGGCGAGTCGGCGGCGGCGATCACCTGGAACGCCGCGTCGATCGCCGCGCTCGCGTACGTCAGCGTCTTTGCCGGCGTCCTCGCCTACCTCGCGTACTTCGCCCTGCTCGACGAGACGGGGGCGATCCGGGCGAACCTGGTCTTTTACGTCGTCCCCGTCGTCTCGACGCTGGGCGGATGGGCGATCCTGGGCGAACAGATCGCACCGCTCGCAGTCGTCGGCTTCCTGACGATCTTCGCGGGCTTTGCGGTGCTTGGCAGCGAGTCGGTCGACGTCCGCTCGCGGCTTCCATTCGAGCGCTCGCGGGCGAACGGCGTGGAATCGACCGATCGGTCGTCGGTACCGAACGACTCCCGACCCTCCCGGTCGGACTGAGCGGACGTGCTTGAGAGCGCCGGCCCGATTCCTAATCGCTCGCCACGCGTAGGGGTCGGTAGTTCCGATTCGGGGCCGACGCTCCACGACGCTTCGGACGATCTTCGAGCCTATGTCACTCTCGAACTACGACCTCCACGAACGACTCGATCGACTCTCGAACGTCTCCGCCGGCCGGGATATCCTGATCTCGCTGGCGGTTCCTCCGGACGAATCGATCGGCGAGGCCCGCCAGCCCATCGAGACCGACTACGCCGAGGCCGATCAGCTCGACGAGCAGTCGTCTCCGAAACCACTCGTCGACGCCCTCGAGGCGGTCCGCGATCGGCTGAGTGACTACGACGAGGTGCCCGAGACCGGGCTCGTCGTCTACGCCGGCGTCCCCGACGGCGACCTGCTCACGGCGACGTTCGACGACCTCCCCGTCGAGATCGAGGACTCGATCTACGAGCACGGCACCGAGTTCGACCTCTCCCCGTTCGAATCCGTCACCGAATCCTCGGCGACCTACGGCCTGCTCGTCGTCGAACGGGACGGCGCGGCGCTGGGCCGACTCGACGACGACGGCGTCGAGGAGATCGACGTCCTCGACAGCGACGTGCCCGACAAATCGAGCGCCGGCGGCCAGTCGGCCGAACGCTTCGAGCGCGACCGCGAGCGACAGAAACGCGAGTTCTTCGACGAGGTCGCCGACCGGGCCGCCGTCACGTTCCTCGAGGACGACGCGATCGACGGCCTGTTGCTGGGCGGTACCACGGGGACTGTCGAGCGGTTTCGGGAGGAGGCCGAACTCGATCACGAGCTCGAGGACCTGATCGCCGGCGAGTTCGCCGTCGAGTACGCCACGCTGCAGGGCCTCGAACAGCTCGCCGAGAAGGGCCAGGAGGCGATCGCGGAACGCGATCGCGAGGACGTTCAGGAGGCCCTCGACGAGTTCCTCGACGAGGTCGGCTCCGACGAGGTCGCCTACGGGGAACGCGACGTCGAGGAGGCTCTCGAATACGAGGCCGTCGACACGCTGTTGCTCTCGACGACCCTCGAGGGGACGGTACTCCAGGAGCTGGGCGAGCGGGCCGAAAACCAGGGCGGCGAGACGCTGCTCGTTCCCGACGACTTTCCGGACGGCGACCGGTTCGCCGACGCCTTCGACGGGATCGGCGCGATCCTTCGGTTCCCGATCGAGTGACTCGCGATCGCGAAGAGAAATCCTCATAGGAGCCGGGGCGAAACATCTGGACCAACGTCAATGAGTCTCGTCACCACCGGCGGTATCGCAGCGAGTATCGCTCCGAGCATCCTGCCGTTCGACGCTACCTACGGCGTCACGGTCGCCGCGACAGCCATGCTGGCGCTGTTTATGCTCGCGATGGTCTTTTTCGCCGTCGCGCCGGTCGTCTCCTCGAAGTGGGGTGAGGAGTTCGGATCGGACGTCGCCGCGCCGGCGGTTCCCGAGGACGACGCGGACGCGGCCGACGACGCGTCAGCGGACGACACGCCCGAAGCCGAGACCGTCGTCGAGGGTGAGGAGACGGCGTCGGCCGACGAGGCGACCGCGTCCTCGTCGGAAGCGGCCACAGCGGGCGCTGCCGACACCGCGGATACCGCTGACGCTGCGGACGCGTCGGACGACGTCTCCGGCGCCGACGTCGCGGAGGGGCCGTTCACGAACGACGAGCTGGGCAAACTCGTCGAGCGGGCCGACGGAAAGGTGATCGGCACGGTCGCGTCGGTCGGCGGCGATCGGGCTCGCGTCGAACCGAATCCGGACGCGCTGGATCAGATTCTGGTCCGACTCGGCCGCGCGGAGGTCGGCGAGCCCTTCGTCGTCGAGGCCGACGACGTTCGTGAGATCAACGATCGACGCGTCCACCTCGAGCGCGAGTTCGTCCGACCGACCGGCGAGCCGACGCCCGAAACCGACGGCGAGGCCGACGACGTCTCGGCCGCCACCGAGTAAGTCTCGGATCGAGAGCCCGTTTTCGCTGCTCCCTTCGAACCCGCCAGCCGGCACACTTTCTCCTTCGGACTGTGACGAGCCTGCCTCCGAGCGGCGAATAGCTACTTTTTTAATCAATAGCTTCAATTCGTGAGGTATGGCAACCCGTAACTCCCCGAGTGTCGACGACGCCGCCGTCGAACTTCCGCCCGCGATTCCGCTGGACGTGCCGCGACTGACGCGGCTGAGCTGGGAGCTCGGATCTCGAGTCCTCGAGGACGAGGCGGCGCGGCTCCAGAGCACGTGGGAGGACACCGAAACGCCCTGGAAACTGTCGATCTTTCGCGCGACGGACGCGACTGTCGTGCTCAAAGTCCGGACGCCCGTCGGGAGAGAGCGGTTCTACGGCGCCGCGGAGCTGGATCTCGAGGCCGCCGTGGCGACCCTCGAGACGGCGCCGTCGTGGCGGCGAGTCGACTGACGTCGCCCCGTCGATAGCTTCGGTCCCGTCTTCGACGCTTACTTTTCGTCGCTCGAGGTTCGAACCGCCTCCCGAGGTCCGACCCACCACTCGCCAGCCAGCCGTCGCAAGCACCAGCCACTTCTCTCGGTCGTCGATACCGTCGCCGTATGTGCGAGACGTTCACGGAGGCCGACGTCGGGAACCGTGTCGAAACCGCCGACGGCGAGACGGTCGGCGTCGTCGCCGTCGTCGACGGTAGCGTCGCCCGCGTGAGCCCCGTGCCGGCGACCGACCATCGCGACTCCGCGACCCCCGCGATGGCAACCGGCCCCGACGAGACGCGGACGCTCGAACCGTCGGCCGTTCGCGAACGCGCGGCCGAACGGCTCGTCCTCGAGGACGGTCGATCGATCGAGTTCGAGTCGTCGTCGGCCAACGGTCCCGGTCGAGCGACGTCGAGCGAGGACGCCGCCGAGACCCTCGAGGACGTCGGCTCGCAGTGCCGCGGCGTCGACGCGGAGCCGACCGCGGTCGCCGACAGCGATCCGGAGCCGCGGGTCGATCCGGAGGATCCCGAGACCTCCTGACGATCGACGCCGCGCCGTCGAAGGCCGGACGACCGTTCACGGGCGGTGTTCCTTCCGATCGGTCCGGTAGCCACTGGCCCGCTCCGATTTTATATCGCAGTAATTGATTTACGAAGGGGGGTGTGGCTGCGGCGACCGGTCGGACCGACGACGTTCGAGAGCCGCTGCCGGGCCGCGAACTAAGTTGCTTCTCGTCGTACGAGCGTCGACGATGTTGTTATCTGGCGACGGGCACGAGCGAGAGAGTATCGACGTCGACGGACCGGCGGACGCACAGGCGATCGTGTTCGTCCACGGTGCGATGTTCACCCGAACGATGTGGCTCCCCCAGCGTCGGGCGCTGGCCGACGAGTACCGGGTCGCCGCGTTCGATCTCCCCGGTCACGGGGCGTACGCCGACGAGAGCTTCCGGATGGAGCCAGCGATCGACCGCCTCGCGGAGACGATCGAGACCGCGACCGACGGCAGCGCGGTGCTGGTCGGGCTCTCGCTGGGCGGCTACGTGGCGACCGAGTACGCCTCCCGCCACCCCGAGGACGTCGACGGGCTCGTGCTGACGGGATCCAGTGCGAACCCCGTTCGCGGCATGGAGCTGGTGACCCGGGCCAACGGCGTCCTCGCCCGCCTGGCTACCCGTCCCGACCTCGGCAAACGCGCCGTCGACTGGCTGGCGACGCGGTGGGTCCGGAACCGCGATCTGGAGCCGGACGTCGAGCAGGCGATCATCGAGGCGGGCTTTTACCCCAAGCAGTTCGGCGACGCCGGGCCGGACATCGCGGGCGTGAACTTCCGGGAGAAGCTCTCGACGTACCCCGGGCCGACGGTGATCATCAACGGCGAGAACGACAAGATCATGCGCCGCGGCGAGCGGAAACACGCGGCGGCCGCACAGGACGCTCGCATCGAGGTGTTCGCGGACGTCGGCCACATCTGTAACCTCCACCGACCGGAGGCGTACAACGCGCGACTCCGGAACTTCGTGCGCCAGCGCGTCGTGCCCCGGCAGTAGTCACTCGGTCGAGTCGATCCCGTGGCTCTCGAGCGCCAGCGTCTCCGGGTCGAGCGCGTAGTAGCGCTCCCAGGCCGGCGCGAGGCTCACGACGCGGGTTCCCTCGATCTCGGCCTCCCGGTGGCGGTGGTGGTGGCCGACAAGACAGAGCTCCGGCGAGAGCGCCGCGAGCAGCTCGTCGACGCGCTCGCAGCCAGGATCGTAGCCGTACGATAGCACCCCGGTGGGCGCCTCGTGGACGAGCAACACGTCAACGTCCGGGAGCTCGGCCGCCTGCTCGACGTCCTCGTGGGTGAAATGTCGCCGACGCTCCCCGGAGAGCTCGTCCCGGGGCAGGTCGTACTTCGTCGGCGCGTAGTTGCCCGAGAGCCCCGCCACGCGGACGCCGTCGACCGTCGCCAGCGTACTCGCCAGCAGGTGGACGTTCCGGGTCCCCGCCGTCTCGCCAGCCCGCAGGGCTTCGACGGTATCGAAGTCCTCGTTGTTGCCGGCGATGAACCACGTCGGGGCCGGCAGCTCGTAGCACTCGAGGTCGCCGACCTGCAAGACGGCATCGGGTTCGAGCCGTCGGTAGTGATCGAGGAAGGCTTCCCGTCGGTCCGGGTCGGAGGTGTGGGCGTCGCCGAGGACGAGCATGCCAGACCGAAGGTGCCGGAGTCGGAAGTAAGGTCGGCGACGGGAAGCACATTCAGGGAGCGGGGTTTAGGCGATCGACGGTGCAGCGGTAGGTATGAGCGAGTCCGATCGACGCGAGATCGAGTCACCCGGAGACCGAGAGCGATGGGAGGACCGTCGGCACGGCGAGCTGCGGACGAGTCGCCTCGCGGACGGGAACTGGCTCGTCGCCACCCGTCCGTCGCAGGCGCCGTCGGCCGGCGTCCTCGCGGACCGAACCGACGACGACCGCGAAACTGAGGTGTGAGCCGTGGTCGAAATCGGCTTTCACGCCTCCCACGAACAGTTCGCGCCCAGCGACCTGCTCGAGTATGCCGAACTCGCCGACGAGTACGGCTTCGACGCGGTGTTGGCCTCCGATCATTTCCACCCCTGGAGCGAGCGCCAGGACGAGTCGGGGTTCGTCTGGTCCTGGCTCGGTTCGGCGATGGAGCGGACCTCCCTGTCGTTCGGCACGGTCAACGCGCCGGGCTACCGCTATCATCCCGCAGTTATCGCGCAGGCGGCCGCGACGCTCCGGGAGATGTACCCCGAGCGGTTCTGGTTCGCCGTCGGCAGCGGACAGCTGATGAACGAGGGGATCGCGGGCGTCGACTGGCCGCTCAAGGACGAGCGCAACGCCCGCCTCGAGGAGTGCGCCGAGATCATGCACCGGCTGTGGGACGGCGAGGAAGTGACCCACCACGGGCGGGTGGACGTCGAGCAGGCGACGCTGTAC
>JGI2924J29684_1077429_pt1 | contig 16878 bp, 18 predicted proteins | sample BenlonsequencITS_FD_29684 | JGI IMG/M metagenome (IMG submission 29684)
TTGCGTGAAGGGCAACAAATACTGATTTTGTTGAGCTTTTTATTGCTTGAGCGTATTCTGCCGTGACGATATCAGGTTTGGCGACGGGCATGCGGGTGTGCCAACGGATGATTTTGACGTGCGGAATGGCTTCAAGGCGCTGGGTGAGTTCTCGTGCGCGGCGGGGGGAGAGCATCATCGGATCACCGCCTGTAAGTATGACTTCCCAGATTTCTGGGTGGTTCGCAATATAGTCTATAGCGGCATCAAGCTGTTCTGGGCGCAGCATATTATCTTTATCAGGTCCCACCATTTCGCGGCGGAAACAAAAACGGCAATAGACCGGACAGATAGAGACTATTTTTAGTAAAACGCGATCTTTGTGGCGATGGACAATGCCTTCAACGGGGGTATTGGGCCAATCGCCAATTGGGTCTTCGCGTTCTTCTGGCAGGGTGGTTAGTTCGTCAATGAGAGGCAAAAATTGGCGTAAAACCGGGTCATCACTGCTGGGGTTTTTCACACAATCTGCGAGTTCAGTCGTCATTGCGACAGCATATTTTGTGGATACAGTGTCGATATTCTGCGTAATCTCTGGTGAGGTAATGCCGAGATTTTTAAAGTCTTGTGCGGATTTGAGTGTTTTGGTCATTGGCTTGGAAACGGTGTCCATAAAACATCATCAATACGGCGCGCATTTGAGCAAAGCATGACTAATCTATCAAAACCAAGGGCGACACCTGACGCGTCAGGTATATGAGGCAGGGCGGCGAGTAATTCTTCATCGAGTGGATAATTTTCACCGTAATAGGCAAGCTTTAAAATCATATCTGCTTCAAAACGTTTGCGTTGTTCAATTGGGTCGGTGAGTTCGCCAAATCCATTGGCAAGCTCGACCCCGCAAGCATACATTTCAAAGCGTTCGGCAAAGCGAGGATCATCACGGCATGGCCGCGCCAAAGCAGCTTCGCATATTGGATAGTTATACAGGAATGTTAGACGATCTATCCCGAGTTTATCCTCGATTTTTGAGACGAGAACGGCAGAAAATATATCGGTCCATTCTGCGCCATCTGATACACTGACACCAGCTTTTGCGGCGGCGGCTTTGAATGCAGGTGTGTCTTCAAGTACAGCGTTTAGATCTATATCTGCATAGCGAGAAAACGCGTCTGTTAATGTCAGAAATTCTGGTTCTTTGTGTGGATCACATGAAGAATTTTTCCACATCATTTGTGTTGCCTGCGTCGCGTTTAATGCAAGTCTCGCCAGATTTGCTGTATCTTTCATAACGTCTTTAAGGCTGGCACCCGTGCGATACCATTCTATCATGGTGAATTCGGGAGAATGGAGCGGGCCGCTTTCACGATTGCGATACACACGGGCAAAATCAACGATTTTTGTTTCACCAGCGGCGAGGAGTTTTTTGCAAGAAAATTCAGGTGAGGTGTGCAGGAATAATTCTTGATTGGTTGAGCCGTCTTCATCCAAAAATTTTGATGAAAACGCATGCAAATGGGTTTCATTTCCCGGAGAAATTTGAAGCGCGCCGCATTCAACTTCTAAAAATTCTTCATTTTCAAACCAGTTTCGAAGTGCTGAACGTACCTTATTGCGCGCGAGCAAGAAGGGACGCCTGTCAGCGTGTCTTTTTGCATCCCACCAAGGCGTGTCGCTCATAATCTGTGTCCTGAACTGTTTGATAATCGATAGCCCAATGCCGTTAGCCCCTTGGCGAAAGGCGTATAGACCGCTATGGGAAGGGTCAATCTCGCAATCCGCGCTTGGCTAGAGCTGTGCTTTAAGCCATCTGGTGCGCACAAGCAATAAAGGTAGGTTATCGTGGCCGTAGAAACAGCAGCCAATATTCGTAAAGGCAACGTCATAGAGCACACTGACGGTCAATTGTATGTCGTACTAAAAGCAGAGTCTTTCCGTCCGGGAAAAGGGACTCCGACAACAACGATTGATATGCGCCGTATTTCTGATGGTATTAAAGTGTCCAACACGTTTAAAACCCAAGATAAATTGGAACGCGCTTTCGTCGAAGAGGTTGACTACAATTATCTGTATGAAGACGGTGAAAACTATATTTTCATGCACCCTGAAACGTTTGAACAACTCATGGTGCCTGCTGCAATGGTTGGCGATTCCGCTCCTTTGCTTCAAGAGAATATGACCGTTGTGCTTCAGATGTTTAATGATGTTGCTGTGTCTATTTCATTCCCTGCGCGAATGACTTTCGAGATCACAGAAACTGAACCTGTTGTTAAAGGTCAAACAGCTTCTTCTTCTTACAAGCCAGCAATTTTGGAAAACGGTATGCGTGTTATGGTGCCACCACACATTGGTGTGGGCACACGTATCATTATCAATACAGAAGAAATGACATACGAAACGCGTGCGAAAGATTAAATCTAATTTCCTTGTATAATTTTGTGGCCGCTTTCTTATAATGAAGAGAGCGGCCATTTTTATTGGATCAGATTTTTTGAATGGATGTTGAGTGACGGTTGCAGTTGAAAACTTTGAGGTTAATCCAGAATTGAATACTTCACTTCTGGCGAACGCGTTCAAGAAAAGTTCGCGTTTGCAAATTCCTGATTTTCTGTCACAGAGCGCGGCGAAATCCATTCTTGAATGTTTAAAAACACTAGATTGGCGTTTGGTATTAAATGAAAATGGCAAGCATTTTGATATACATCCGGCGCAGATAGATGCACTTGGACCAACTAAGACAAATCTGATTATAAACGCTGCTAAGCAACGCCGACATTCGCAATTTCAATATCTCTATAAAAATTACCCTATTGCAGATATGGTGAGTTCTGGAAACTTATCTGAAGATGTTCTCATACGCTTGTATGAGACATTTAATAGTGAAGCTGTATTGCGTTTTTTAAACCAAGTCACCTGCGCGGATGCCGAGTTTTGCGATATGCAAGCGACGAATTTTCAAGCGGGACATTTTTTAAATCATCATGATGATGGTGTGATCGGAAAGAACCGTAAATTTGCTTATGTTTACAGTTTAACACCGGAATGGACGGCTGAACTTGGCGGGCAATTGGAGTTTTTTGATAGCAATAGAAAAATGACGGACGCTTTTGTGCCTGCTTTTAATACGCTTTCTATTTTTAGTGTTCCTGTGATGCATCAGGTTAGCCCAGTGATCGAAGATACCCAGAAAGAGCGCATTTCTATTACAGGATGGTTTCGTACACACAATTCCTTGTCCTAGCGTGACGTTGATTGGGCTTTAAACAGCAGTAAGGTGTTTGGAGAAGCTGATAGAGGCTATATCCGGAGGAAATCATGTCTGAACCTTATGTGGTGCCTGAAAAAGAGATTTTTGAACAATTGATGGGAATGGCAAAAGATCATCCCGTTGAGATGATAAATCTGATCAAATTTAACGCGCAGGCTAAATATGAAGACGGGACTGTTGCGACAGGTGCGGAGGCATACAAAACTTATAGTCAGAATGCAGCAAAATTTGTGGAAGGTGTTGGCGGCAAGGTTATTTGGTCGGGCAAGCCAGAATTAACGTTTATTGGACCCCAAGATGAAAATTGGGATTTGGCTTTTGTGGTGAGATATCCAAATGGTCAGGCGTTCATCGATATGGTGACCAATCCAGAATACATAAAAGTGACCAAACATCGTAAAGCAGCGGTTGAAACGTCAAGGCTGATTAGAACTAAACCAGCTGAATAAACGAGGCGGCATTGATCTTTTGATTGATCATGACCACTTGAAGACTAAGAGTTAATTTTAAGGGAGTTGAAAATGTCAGTAAAAGTTGCCTACACAACCAAAGCGACTGCTACCGGTGGACGTACTGGGTCTGCCAAAAGTGAAGATGGTCAATTGAATGTCACACTTACAACCCCAAAAGAATTGGGCGGACCGGGTGGAGATGGCACGAACCCAGAGCAAATGTTTGCAGCTGGATATTCAGCTTGTTTTATTGGCGCGATGAAAGCCGTTGCGGCGCAAGACACAAGCGTGAAAGTTCCTGATGATGTCTCTGTAACGGCGACAGTTGGGATTGGACCGCGCTCTGAAGGTGGTTTCGGATTGGAAGTCGCGCTGGAGGTTAATTTGCCGGGTGTAGATCAAGAAGCTGCCCAAGCGTTGATAGAAAAAGCACACCAAGTTTGCCCTTATTCAAACGCAACTCGCAACAATATTGATGTGCAATTGTCGCTTGCATAACTAAATTTTTTAGAAATTTGAAATGGAAACGCCTTCGCTGAAAAGTGAGGGCGTTTTTTTAGCTAACCTAGTGAGGCGATGAGCCCAACACTTGCCATCTCGACCAGATCAATCGTTTGGTCAAAATCGCGCGTGTAATAGGGATCGGGAACGTCAGTTAGCTCTGTGTTATTGGCGTATTCCAGAAAGAGCTGAACGGGCGTGTTTAAATTGTTTGGGCGCAGGCTTTCTACGTCATCCATGTTTGATTGATCCATAACAAGGACGAGATCAAAATCATAGAAATCTTGGGCTGTGAACTGACGGGCGCGAAGGGGTGAGAGATCATATCCGCGTGCGCGACAAGCGTCCTGCATGGGTTCATAGGGTGGTTTGCCGCTATGCCAGCTGGCTGTGCCTGCACTGTCGATTGTAAGGTGAGATAGACCCGCATCCTTTGCGTGTTGGGTGAAAATACCTTCCGCTGTTGGCGAGCGGCATATATTTCCAAGGCATACAAAGAGAATACGGGTCATATCAGTTTCTTATGCGTCGAGTTTTTCAGTCATTGTTTCGGGAACAACTAACAATTCTTCTTCAAGGTGAAGCGGCGGACGTGTGGCCCAGTCTGCAATCGCATTCAGGTCATAGTCACGACATGCTTCCATCAACATGCGCGTCTCTGTCCACATGTCACCATCCACAATCGGCATGAAGAGGTCGGCAATGTTATCTATACCAAGATAGACACGCACACCGGCTTCTTTCATTTTTACATACGGTCCGATTGAGTTGTGAAGCGGGCCCGGCATTGGCAATTGCTTCATGGAAAGAGCGGCTGATGGACAAATCACGATACCGACATCAGCTTCTTTGACGAGTTTGATAATGCGGTCCTGCTCAGAATTATCTTTACAAGACACTGAGATGGAGTGGATGCCATAAACGCGGCCTTGCATGCCATGCTCTATTGTTTTGAGCGCGAGCAATTCAGTTTCTGTTTGGTAGGGATTGTTTTCCTGATCGACGTGGACTTCGACATTCTTGCCAAGTTCTTTGGCTGTTTTCATGATGAAGTCTAGGTGTTCGCTCTCACGCGGGCGGTCACGGGATGGGAGGCCACCGCAGAAATCTGCGAGTTTACAGGCTTCAACATATTGTTTTTGAGTCCGCTCGTCCAACACGCCTTCAAGTGGTTGGATACCGATTTCAAATTTGATTTTGTCTTTATAAGCTTCTTTGACTTCAAGGGCTGCATGAACACCTTTAAGGCCGATAATGCTGTCTGCATCAATCATTGTGCGACAATATTTGGAGCCTTGCTGAAGGACAACTTCAAGTGCGCGAGAGATACGTTCGACAAGGTCTTCGTGTGTGTAGTTTTCTTTTAGGTGGCGATAAAGTTCCCATTTTTTCTCCATGTCGGCATAACCAAGTGCAAGGTTTTCCGGTGAGATCAGATAGGCTTTGTCAAAATGGCCGTGATGGTTGGCCCAGCCACCGCGTTCTTCAACGAGTTCACGGAATTTGGCTTCTAAATCCCAAGGACGCTGAGCGGAACGTCTTTTCCAGTCATATGTGCCTTGTTCAATATTGGTGATAACTGTTGCGATAGTTTCGCGGGCAACTTCACGATCCGTGATAAGGGGGATCCCGTGTTTGATTGCGAGGGATCGAATCTGCTTGGCATCGGAGCCTTCATCATAATCCTGCTCGCCGGTCAGAATATTGATAACAAAATCAATTTCGCCATTCTCAATCAGATTTTTGATATTGGGTTGCGTGCCAGATGAGATTTTGTGGGCAGGGGATGATTTGATGTTTTGAGCTTCAAATAAACGCTGCGTGCCAGGTGTCGCAAAAATGTTCACTCCGATATCAGCCATATTGCGGCAAGATTCGAGGAGGAATTGTTTGTCGTCGGGACTACCGGCACTTATCAAAAGAGCACGTTCACGGCCCTTTGAAAGCATTTTAAGATTGAAGCCGATAAGGTCGATATTGGTATAGCGTTCGCCATTAGCCATTTTTTCTTCTCCTCAAAGACTATTTGAATAGACAAATTGACCGTCTGTCACATTTTTCGTTGATTCATGTCAAGGCAAATGAGGTTTGCACATGAAATGTTTTGTGAAGTGAAACGATCCACTTCAACACCTTGCACGTATCAATAGCATAGAAGTTTGTAGTATTGTGGGAGAGACGTGTGAATTTGTGCTGGTTTCGTCAGGATTTGAGACTATCTGATAACCCTGCTTTACGATCTGCGTTAAGCGACAATTCTGCAATTGCTTTATTTATTTTAGAAGAAACTGATACGCAGCGGCCAATGGGAAGCGCTTGTAAGGCTTGGCTACATGAATCACTTATCAGATTGCAAAGTGATCTTGAAGCGATTGGTGTACCGCTTGTTCTAAGGCGGGGCGATGCCCGAGATATAATTCCAAAACTTACTTCTGATCTGAAAATCGACAATGTCTATTGGAACAGGCGCTATGACCCCAAAGACGTTGCAATAGACCGCGCTCTTATGGAGCACCTGAAAGAAGAGGGTGTGAATGTTGAGAGTTTCAAAGCGAATGTGCTGTTTGAGCCATGGGAGATTAAAAGCGCGGGCGCAGGGACACCCTATAAGGTATTCTCTCCTTTCTGGAAGGCAGCTTTAAAAGAAGGTGTTCCTGCGCAAAGTTTAGCGGTTCCAACAAAAATCCAATCAAAACCCCAACTGGATCAATTGCCATTTGATAATTTGGAAGATTGGGATTTGATGCCAGCATCACCCAATTGGACGAATGGGTTTTGGGATGTCTGGGTTCCAGGTGAAGCGGGCGCTTTTGAACGGTTCAAAGAATTTCTGGAGATTAACTTGAAAGGTTATAGTCAGAATAGAGATGTTCCGTCTAAAAACCATACATCTTGTCTTTCTCCACATCTGCGTTTTGGAGAAATTTCACCGCTTCAGATTTGGCATGGTGTTCATGCCCATTCAGGCGGAGAAGTTGATAAGGATGGCTACAAATTTCTTGCTGAAGTGGGATGGAGAGAGTTTTCGCACTCTATTTTATTTTATGCAGACAATTTATCGCAAACGAATTGGAAATCAGATTTTGATGGTTTTGCGTGGGTTCAAGATGAAAATGGTTTAACGGCGTGGCAATCTGGGCAAACCGGTTATCCGCTGGTTGATGCTGGGATGCGAGAGCTATGGCAGACAGGCTATATACACAATCGTGTGCGTATGGTGGTAGCCTCTTTTTTAATCAAACACCTTCGTATTGATTGGCGAGAAGGGGAGGCATGGTTTTGGGATACTTTGGTGGATGCATGTCCAGCGAATAATCCGGCAAGCTGGCAATGGGTTGCTGGTTCTGGTGCGGATGCATCGCCTTTTTTCAGGATTTTCAATCCAATCATGCAGTCTGAAAAATTTGACCCAAAAGGTAGCTACATCCGCAAATGGGTGCCGGAGCTAGCGAATTTGGATAACAAATCTATTCACACACCATGGGAGGCACCTAAACTTGTTTTACAAGAAGTGGGGGTGAGGCTTGGTGAAAACTACCCCAAACCGATTGTGGATCACAAAACAGCACGAGATAAAGCTTTGGCGGCTTATAAGGATATGACGGCTTAGACGCCTAACTTTGACCAATCGTCATTTTCATGGCCAAGGCGACCTTTCGCCGTGCGTAATTTACCTTTGGCGATGACCTGTTGTCCAACTTTGCCAAGGCCGTGATCGGGCATGTTGACATATAGGCATTCATATTCTGATTTTTTCACCATATAGGTTTCGTGCCACGTTCCAACATCACCATTTGTGCCGACGGCTTTGTTCATCTTTCGCCACGCTGGAACATGAGCACATCCTTGATTGGATGCATAAGCATGTAGATGGTCAAAAGATTTCCAGTATTGAATAACCATCATGCTTCCAAACCCCGGATGATAGCGATAATGCATCATGCCTAGTTCTGGGCGGCGAGCGAGTTCACGACACATGCGTGGCATGGCAATAAAAACGGGGAGCCATTTCCACACTTTCCACCATTTATTGATACGCATACCTGTCAGGAAGACGACAAAATCGTCTTCCATTTCAACCGTGACATAGTCATCATTCGTTGCAACCATGATCCCCACTTTCGGTCCGCAATGAAACTGGAATACCTTACAAAGGATGAAAAACCCAAGCGGATTTCACGTACTAAAAGACTTGAAAGCTAATCTAGCAATTTTTCCATAAGTTCATCTGAGATATCGTAATTGCTATAGACATTTTGGACATCATCTAGATCTTCAAGAACTTCGATTAGCTTTAAGATTTTTCCAGCTGTTTCTTCGTCTTCTACAGGCACAAGATTCTGCGGTTTCCAGATAAGTTCGGTTGCAGAAGCTTCAACCTCGCCGAATTTTCCTTCTAGCGAAGAAGCAACATCCATCAGGTCTTCACGCGCTGTGTATATAATGTGCGCATCACCATCAAACTCAACATCATCAGCTCCAGCTTCGATTGCTGCTTCCATCACAGCATCTTCGCCACCAGCTTCAGCGGAAAATACAATTTGGCCAACCTGGTCAAAACCAAAGGAAACCGCGCCGGTTTCACCAAGATTACCACCATTTTTGGTGAAGGATGCACGCACATCACCGCCAGAACGGTTTTTGTTATCTGTTGAACATTCTACAATCAGGCCAACACCACCAGAAGCAAAACCCTCATAGCGAATTTCTTCATATTGCTCCATGTCGCCGCCAACGGCTTTATCAATTGCACGGGTGATATTGTCTTTAGGCATGGATGCACCGCGCGCATTGGCAATGGCCAGACGCAGGCGAGGATTCATGTCCGGATCACCACTGCCACCCATTTTTGCGGCGATTGTTATTTCTTTGGAGAGCTTTGCGAAAATTTTCGCTTTTTTCTTATCTTGAGCACCCTTGCGGTGCTGAATATTCGCCCATTTGGAGTGGCCGGCCATGGCTGCCTCTTCTTTAATAAATACTTGGATTGAGGGTGTGTAGCCCATTCAGCAGCTTTTCGGCAAGGGATAGGAAAAAACTGATTGCTATTGCAAAGGGTGTAGCGCTGAATCAGGCTGACCGTGGATGAATGTATCAACCCAGAAAGGCACGATTGTTGACGCAGGACCATAATTTGTATGGTCAAACGAAGTGGCGTTTGCTGAAGGTTTTTGATTCAATTCGACCGTGACTGCTCCGGTCTTTTTTGCGAGGTTTACAAAATCTGCGGTCGGATAGACGGAGCCTGATGTGCCAATCGAAACAAATAAATCACATTCATCTAAGGCGGCTTGAATTTTGTCCATGTGATAGGGTTTTTCCCCAGCCCAGACGATGTCGGGTCGCATGGTTTTTTTATTTTTACAATTGGAGCAGATTGTCTGCGTGATAAGGTCACCCATGCATTTTATTCTTATATTGCAGATCGTACAAAAAGCTGAATTTAGGTCGCCAAGAATATGAATGACATCTGTCGTACCTGCTTTTTCATGTAAATCGTCGACATTCTTTGTAATTATTGTCAATTTTGTTCTGGAGCCTAATAATTGGTCCTGTAAATAAGCGATATGGCAGTGGGTTTTGTTAGGCTGTATTTTTTTTAAATCCATACGACGCTTGTTATAGAAATCATGCACTAATTCTGGATTTTTGCGAAAAGTATCTGGCCGAAAGAAGTTTTCCATTTCTTTGCGAGTCCATATTTCATCCTCATTTCGATAGACAGGAATTCCAGATTCTACGGATACACCAGCTCCGGTGAGCAAAACAACATGCTTAAATTGTACGTAATTCATTATAAAATTCAATAAGATATAAGATTAATCAGCAGTATAGCAATAATGCAATTAACCATAAATCTATTCAATTACCTGCGCAAGTATTTGGAAGTTGTGCAGGTCGAATTTGACTATTGGTCTGAGTCTATTGGTTTGGCGTTCATGACTTTCACAACAACCCAAGCTGTTAGTCCTAAGCAAACCAGTATTAATGAGCCAAAACCGATGAGCGCATATATCGCGAGTGGGTCGACATGTAATTTACTCATTTTGCAACTCCCAAAAATATCGAAGGTATTTGAAATGAAGAATACCATAAATCCACTATTAAAGTAAGGAGATTATTCGTGGAGATAAAGATGGTGTGCAATTGCAGCGCTGGGTATCGAGTTTGAAGGCCTTAATGTCAGTCCATAAATAGATTTAATTCTCAACTTTATATATTGTCTGACATTATGTGGTCGCAAATCGAGTTCATTAAGGTAAATGGAATGGGTTGATTGAAGGGGTATAATTGCTCTTTAAAAGGCTGATCATTCAATTGCATTAACATAAACAGGCTGTGAGATCCGAAATGACCAAGTGGAAAAGTTTCAAAACGCTTTTAGGTGCTGGTGTGTTTGCCGCGTTTGGGTTGGTGACAGGGTGTGAACAAGCTGAACAAAAACAGCAGAATTTTGAAATTCTGACAGAAAAAGTACAAGAACAACTCACACATGATGTTCTTGGTGAAGCCAATGCAATTGATTACTTAGAACAGGCCCCAATTGAAGCCAGAGCGATGTCAGGTTCTATTGTAACAGCTTCTGTAGTGCCAGAACAAAGTCTGGAAGAGGCTTTGAAAACGGAAAGCTATTTTGTCATTGGCTCGGTGATAGCAAAGCCAAAAGAATCTCTCACGACAGTCGTTGAAGAAGAGATGCCGGCCTCAAGTCAATTGCCAGAAGCAGAAGAGACGCAAGTCGCTGAAGCGATTGTTACAGAGTCAGAATTCGCAGCAATAGAGCAAGCTGTTCCAGATGTGGTTCGTAGTCTGAAACCCAATGAAATGAGTAAGAATAATGGACAAATTCGTTTGTCCAATGATGCCCGCACGCAGGTGAAGCGTGCAATGCATGCTAATCGGAATATGGAGCGAATTGAAAACTTTGAGACACGAGAGTCGGTTTTAAAAAAACTGGAACCACCTAGAGAAGCTGTTCAGAAAATTCAAAAATTTAAGCGTGATGTGCGTGTTCGCAAGGAACTCAATCAAGTTGCCGCGCTGGATGCCAGATCTAAAGCGCTAAAACGTCTGGAAAATATGGGTTTGTCGGGTGCTGCTTATGCGCGTGATGGCGGCAATATGGTCATTAATATCGGTATGGATCCGACAGGTTACCAGCGCGATGATAAACCGAGACTCAATGAAAAGTTCAAAAGATTTGCACCGCACAAGCTGAAGTCTGAAGATAAAATACAAGATTGCTCCAAAGATTCCACACGCACAGCAATGCGTTCAGATGCTGAGCTAGCAACACGATGTGTTGTAGAAGATCTACGTGCGTCGGGTGATTATGAATATGTTGAACCAGACTATATTTTCACAAATCAATTTGAGATCCGCCCCAAAAACCTTCCAGTTACGCCAATTACGACAAGCTCTGGTTTAAACCCAAACGATCCATTATGGGGTTTTCAATGGCATTTCAAAAATCAAGGTACTGGCGAAGATGAGTCTGAAGGCGGTGCCGGATTTGCAAATTTCTGGAGTAGAGCAAATCAAACTGGATCTGCTGGTGTGACTGTTGCGGTTATCGACACGGGCCTTCAAATGGACCACCCAGACATAAAATCATCTCGTAATTTAGCCCCAGGTTTTGATATGGTATCAGATCCATTCATGGGAAATGATGGTGATGGTCGCGACTCCGATCCTAATGATCCGGGGGATGCATGTGATCCAACAGACCCATTAGCGCAAGACACTTTTCACGGAACGCACGTTGCAGGAACAGTTGGTGCAGCTTCAACAGATAATTCATCTGGTGTTGCTGGTGGCGCATGGAATGTGACGATTGTGCCAGTGCGTGCGCTTGGTCGGTGTGGTGGTCAGCTGTCTGATATTAATGATGCAATTCGCTGGGCGGCGGGTGTTGTGCCAGCGCGTGATGATCTGGGAGATGAAATCTGGAACGCGAATCCAGCGGATATTATAAATCTCTCAATTGGTCTCTTTGAAAGCTGTCCGGCGTCTATGCAGGAAGCAATTAATGATGCGACGGATGCGGGTGTTGTTGTTGTGGCTGCAGCCGGGAATGCGCGTATTGATACCAAATATTATGCACCAGGCGGATGTCAGAATGTGGTGTCTGTGGCGGCTTCAGATGCGCGCGGTATGCTAACGCCTTATTCCAATTATGGTGAGGCTGTAGATATTCTTGCACCAGGTGGTGACCTGACGCGAGATGATAATGGTGATGGTCGTCCAGATGGTGTTCTGTCGACAAAATATGCAAAAAATTGCTATGATCCGGTTACGAATGAGCCTGTTGAATCATGTTATTATGCCTATGAAAGCGGAACTTCTATGGCGGCTCCTCATGTCTCTGCGGCGTTGGCTTTGATCAAGTCTCAATTCCCGCTTGCGACAAGTGAAGAGCTGACATCTCGTTTGAAATCAGCGACAAATTCCAGATCACAATTGCAATGTTCAGGAAAATGTACACATTATCCCGGATCAGAGCCTATCCCTGGGCAGGAAGGTATGTGCTTTAGACCATGTGGAGGCGTAGCTCTCGACTTGGCTAATGCCCAGCTGGATTAGGTTGAAAGCATGTTCGGATATGGTTCAGCATAGCTTTGTTATGCTCGGGTATGTCATATCTAATGCACAAAAGGGGTTTGATGATGGATAAGGATAGCGAAAAGAAAACAAAACTGGCACCAGTCATCGCCATGTTGTGCGGATTGTTCACGGCTTTTGGCTGTGGTTTCATCCTGTCTGAACCTATGGGAAATTTTGACGCAGAACTTGCCGAGCACAATGACCAAACAGCTCAGACCCCAGAGATAATTCCGACTTCCTATCAAGATGTGCGTACGGGTGGAGTTCAACCTGCGCAAAATCCTGCAGGTGGTATGCCTCCCAAATTTGGGCCTGCACCTGAAATTGTCGTCATGTTGAAAAATGACAAGGAAGCTGATCGGATTTGCGATATTTTCTGGAAAGATAAGGCGGCAGGTCGAGCAGAGTTTGATAAATTGTTTCAAGGTCAAGCCGGACTTACGAACTTAAGGCTGAAGCGCGTTTCCTATTCAAACGAATTTGTCGTTGATTTAAACCCTGATAAGGTTGATGCGCGCTCAGATTTGAAATCTGAATATATGGATGCCGTTAAACGACTTAAAAAATTACAAAATATCGCTTATGCCGAGCCAAATGCGACGGCACAACCGGGGAAAAATAGATGATTAAGAATAAGCTTGTTCGATTTGGTCTGCCTGCATTTGCTTTGATTGGTCTTGTCTCCTGTGAAGATGCTGTTGAAACTGAAACAGCAACAAGTCCAGCCAGTATAGAAACTGGTGTAGTAGAAGATTTATCAGGTGCGGAAACACCTAAACAAGCCAAACGTGATGTTGATTGGGCTGCTGCACGTCAAGCGCGTATCCAAGCCATTGAAGCGGGAATAAGCGCAGATGCGGTATTGGCGCAGGCAGCAGGGAATGCATCCTTAAGCCCGGTTCCTGTGATGTTGCCGTCCGGTATTGTTATGCCAGCCAATTCAAAACAGACAGTTGCATTCACCCCAGATGGCTATTTTGCAAGCTATCCGGGTGCAAAATACGATATTATCGTGAACGGCACGAATGAGGTTTATGATACGTCCTCGGCAACTGCGAATGCGGATGATCTTGAGGAAATGAAGTTTGACGAGATGGAAGCGGGTGCTCAGATTGCATTCTCTCGTTTTGGTGCCGACTATTTGGTTGAGTTTGAATGTAATATTTTAGATGGCGATACGAGCTGTATTACTGAAGAAGAGGCCAAAGCCGTTGTAAATGGGTTATTTGTGGCTGTTGCGGAATAGATAATAAAGCCAAAATGACTGGGTGGTTGAGTAGTAGAGGGGTGTTAAATGGTTGGATTGGATAGAATACGGCCATTGTCGGGTGGCAAAAAACGTCTCGCGTCTAAATCAATGACGGGGATTGTTTTAGGGGTGGCGATAATTGTTGGCGGGTGTGACTATCTGCTTGAGCCAATAGAAGAGCCAGGTGCGCAACCCACACCCAAACCATCAGCACCTATTACACCCACGCCTTCGCCAACATCTGACCCTATTTCTCCTATCCCCACTTCAACTCCATTGCCGGAAGAAACAGGTGCAGTTGGATCTGATGAAAATACGGATGATCTGACTGATTCTGATCTAGTAGATCAAGAGGAAGAGGTTGTCGAAGAGCCAGTGTCCAATGATGATACTTCGGAAACTTCGCCTGAAACAGAACCCACTGCAACTCCGACACCGACACCAGAAAAGCCTTTGCCTACACCAAGCGCAACGCCTTCGCCTGATCCAGTCATTGAACCGGTTTTTGAATACCGTCCTCCAGGCGATTTAGAGCCAAATAGTGGGTCGGGGGCAGAAGAATTGACCGTTTATGTGCCTGATATGGTCTTCCCGATAAAAACTGCGCCAGCGCACCCTCAGTCGCAAGTTTATAGATATGGTGGCGGCATCGGGGGTGGTGACCAATGTGATGAACGCAATTTTGAAATTGCGTGGCGTGACAATTTTTGTGAAAATAGAACACGGACGACAACGTCTCCGTATTGCCCATCTCAAGGCGTGCATGTTGGACAGGATATTCGTGTGGGTACACCAGAAGGCTGTATGGCAGAACGCCGATTATTGCCCGAAGAACGCAAACGATATGAAGTTGTTGCCGCTGAAGATGGCTACATTTCCAATATCGGTAGCTACACTGTGAATGTGCGGGCTGGCGGACGAATTTACCGCTATATGCACATGAACATGCGGGCATTGCAGGTTACATTGGGGCAGCAAGTGAAAGCCGGTGATGTTATCGGATATGTGTCCAATGATTTTGGTGGAACGCCGACGACACTGCATTTGCATTTTGAAATAAAGATAAACACAGCTGAATATGGTTGGACGTGGGCACCGCCTTATACATCACTGGTCAAAGCCTATGAGCGCCGCGAGAATGCACCGGGCGAAATGGTTTTGGAAAATTAGGTATGATATTAGAAATTGACGATGATCGAAAATCTGCTCTGCAAGATAAATTAGCTATTATGTTCCGTGATGAGTTTGATGAAAACCTATCGGATTTTCGGGCATCTCAGATGCTAGATCTTGTTTTAAAAGCCGTTGGTCCCACAGTCTATAATCAGGCTGTTCAGGATGTACGCGCTTATTTTCAAACACGATTAGATGATTTGGATGGGGATGTATATTTGGATGAGCAAAGCTAAAACGCGTCATATGCTTCTTTCTAAGAGAAATTACGCGAAGTAATGTTGCAGCTTGTCATTTGACTGATAAACCCATTCCGAACACTTGAATTTTAGACACATTGTTAGATCTGAATATCTATCATTGTCGGCAACATGATAACACAGAAGGGCAACCACATGGCCAAATTGGTATTGATCCGTCACGGACAAAGCGAATGGAATTTGCAAAACCGTTTCACAGGTTGGTGGGATGTAAACCTAACAGATAAAGGTGTTGCTGAAGCCAAAAAATCTGGTCAAATGCTTGCAGCTTCAGGTGTGGCTTTTGATCAAGCATTCGTGTCTGTTCAAAAACGTGCCATTCGTACGCTGTGGATCGCTCTTGAAGAAATGGAACGCACTTGGCTTCCGGTCACCAAAGACTGGCACCTGAATGAACGCCATTACGGTGGTTTAACCGGTTTGGACAAAGCTGAAACAGCTGCAAAGCACGGTAAAGATCAGGTTCAAATTTGGCGTCGTTCATATGATGTGCCGCCACCTCCTATGGAAAAGGGTGCGGAATTCGATCCGGCAAATGATGTACGGTATGCAGGCTTAGATGTGCCGATGACGGAAAGTTTGAAACTCACACTTGAGCGCGTTATGCCATATTTTAACGCTGAAATTGCACCGCTTCTTAAAGCAGACAAAAATATTCTAATTGCTGCGCATGGAAATTCTTTGCGTGCCATTGTGAAGGATTTGTTTGATGTAGCAGATGATGTGATCACTGGAGTGGAAATTCCGACTGGTAACCCACTTATGATCGATTTGGATGCTGACCTAAAAGTTAAATCCGCTGCATATATGGATGCTGATCGTGCAACGGAAATTCCTTCTTTCTAAAAGCTGAATCTGATTAAAATATTGAGCGGGATACTGAAGAGTATTCCGCTTTTTTGTGTCTGATATTTACTGAAACAATAGTTATAGTGGTTTACATGAGTGGCGGTCCTGCGCTCAACTATGCCAGCGAAACCTGATTGGTTTTATAGAAGAGGGTAGCCTTGGCTTGAGTATTTTACCTGAAATCGAAATGGATAAAATCTATATGCGGCGCGCGATTGCACTGGCGCGTGCGCAATTGGGGCGGACTGCACCTAATCCAGCTGTTGCGTGTGTTCTTGTATCAGGTGAAACAATTATTGGGGAGGCTGCAACAGGTGATGGTGGCCGACCTCATGCAGAAGAAATTGCTCTGGAAAGCTTACGAGGACAAGAACTTTCCAGAGCGACGGCTTATGTAACACTTGAGCCGTGTCACTCTCGCAGCAATGGAGGTGCGGGGTGCTCAGACAGGCTTGTTGTTTCAGGGGTAAAGCGCGTTGTCATCGCACAGATAGATCCACACCCCACTGCTAAAGATGGCATAGCAAAACTAAAAGCGGCTGG
>JGI2924J29684_1077428_pt1 | contig 16873 bp, 11 predicted proteins | sample BenlonsequencITS_FD_29684 | JGI IMG/M metagenome (IMG submission 29684)
AAGGATAGCAAAACTATGCCCTACCAGTTTTAAAAATGACTGAACAAGCCTATTTTTAGATTTTCTCTTTCAGAAAAAAAAACAGGCAATAGATTTCAATGCTAGTTTAAAATTCGATTATCCTTTTTACCTAATGAATTTTGGAAGGTAATCATCCAGTATCATTCCTGGCTTATGGCCGTCACCTCCAAATAATAAGCCGTGCTGCCAGCTGGAAGACTTGGCGGAACATTGGTATATTTCCAATAATATCCGCTAAAAATCACCTCTATCAACTCCTCCTCACCCTCTAGTAAGGAAAAATCAGCTGGTATAGAGCATACCACACCAACCTCTGTCACATCATATGTCCCGGAAAAATGGTAGCTGATCGCATATTTATCAGAATCATCCATGCGATACAAAAGCCCCTTCCTATTTTCCACTTCTTGGACAAACTCCGTGGCTTCCGCACAGTTGGATTCGGGATAATCAGGGCTCGCCGGCTGACAGGCCCCCAAAAGAATCATGATAACACACACTACATTCATCCTACTCATAACAACATATTGTTTATTTAATGTTATTCAGTAGATGGAGTAGCGTACCAATGCGCCATAAATTTAATTAATTTCCTCACCTAAAGGGCAAGAGCTCTTATAATTTTAGGAAAAGGTACTTTGCTGATACCTATCAAAACACCAATTCATATTCTCCTGAACCCAACTTTACCTCCATGTCTCCTGAACGGAGTGCTTCCCCGTTCATCAAAATCCCTCCAGTGGCAGAAATGGGCATTTTCACAATGGCCGTAGTATTTGCAGGCACTTTAATTTTCCAAGTGATCTGTTCACCTTTCCGCTCCCAATGACTTCCAATCGCACCATATGGGGAATCGAAACTTGCCTTTACACTGTCCAAGCCTTCTACAAACACAGGGGCCAATTCAAAAACTTTAAAGCCAGGGCTGTCTGCACCCGCTTTGATCCCCGCCAAATACTCATAAAACCAAACGGTCAAGTCACCCAAAAGCATGGTGTGGTTTTGGGAATTCATGGTGGGTTTGGCCACATTGCCGTGCCATAACTCCCAAATGGTCGTCGCACCGTTTTCGATCATGTAGCCCCAGCTGGGAAAAGTGGTATTGGTAGCCAGCTTAAGGGCCAAGTCAGCCCTTCCATAGTCCGAAAGGGTCCGCATCAACCATTGCGTGCCGATCAACCCGGTGCTTAGGTGACCGTTGTTTTTGATCTGGATGGTCTCCACCACTTGGTCAAAAACCCGCTGTCGATCGTCTTCCGGCACCATCCCAAAGGCCAATGGCAGCAGGTTATCGGTCATTTTATTGTCCCCATAAAAGCCTTGATGGTAAAATTCCTCGTGAAAACCTTCATGAACCTTCTCCTTCAGGGATTGATAGGACGGAATCTCTTCATGCTTGCCCAAGATGGTAGCAAATCGGCTCATCACTTCCATAAAATGGTAATAATATGCGGTGGAGATTAAGGCACTTGGCCGTTTGACATCGGCATTTTGGCCCGTTCCGGCTTCAATGCTCGGCGGCGGCACCACCCAATCGCCATAGCTATCCTCAGTGACAATGTAATCCTCGGTCATATACCGATCCGCCATATAGCCCAGCCATTTCTTCATGGCTGGATAATTCTCCCGAATCACACTGGTGTCTCCCGTTTGCTGATAAAGCATGTCAGCAATCATCAGGTAAGTACCTGGCCAGGTCATGTTATCACTATAATACCGCCAATAGGCTGGCGCTACATCTGGAAGGGCACCATCGGCCTTCTGGGCCAAGCGAATGTCATCCAACCACTTTTTATACAGCCGAACATTGTCAAACATGTAAGACTCTCCATGTGCACCCACGGCCCGATCTCCCAGCCACGGCTGACGCTCATTTCGCTGCGGGCAATCCACCGGCATGCCTTTGTAATTCCCCGCAATGCCCCACCAGGCATTTTGGTAAATATGGTTCAGCATAGGATCTGATGTTTCAAAGTGCCCAATGGTCTTGATGTCATCATACACCATCTTGCCCATGAAATCCTCTATCTTTGGCTCTCCCGGATATCCCGAAATCTCCACAAAACGGAATCCATGATAGGTAAAGCGAGGCTCCCATGTGACTTTCTCCTCATTTTTTAGGACATATGTATCGGTGACCTTGGCGTCACGGAGGTTCGTCATGAAGAGCTCACCATTCTCTTGGAGGGATTCGGCAAATTTGAGCTTGACCGTGTCTCCCTTTTTCCCTTTGACGGTCATCTGCAGCCATCCCACCATATTTTGGCCCATGTCCAACACATAACGGTCTTGGCCAATTGCCTCCAGCGACACAGGTGCCACGTCCTGCATCACCTTCATGTTTTCATTCATCTGCGCTTCATAATCGCCCACTGGCTCCTGCACATATTCCGCTTGCAGCCAAGCGGAATCATCAAATCCTACCTGATCCCATCCGATAAATTCTTTATTGGCATCATAATACTCGCCGTCGTATTCATTATTGTTCCGGATAGGGCCATCAGCAGTGCCTTTCCATTGGTCACTGGTGGAGATCACCTCTGTGCTGCCATCTGTATAATGGATGATGAGATTGAAAAGTAGCTTAGGGAAACCAAAGTTCTTGATTTTATAAGGTTTGTAGTGTTGGCGCATCGTAAAGTAACGTCCATTGCCGAGCATAACCCCTACGGCATTCGCACCATTTTCCTGCAGCAAATCGGTTACCTCATAGGCATTGTACTTTACATTTTGGGTATAATCCGTAGGGGTCGGCGCCAAAACAGCATCCCCTACTTTTTGGCCATTGAGGTGCAGCTCATACAGTCCCAATCCCATGATGTAAACGGTCGCCCGCTCCACTGTTTTCTTTATGTCAAACTCATCACGAAAGTACCGCGCGCCCAAGGTAGGAAAGGTCGAAACCTCTTCCCATGGAAATGCCCGATCAAAACCGATCCACCTGCCTTTCCAGTCCTTATAATACCGCAGCCCCAGGATCCAATGTGCCCTTTCGCTCCAATCACTCTCTCCGTGGTTCGTCCAGACTTTTACCTTCCAATAAACCTTGGTATCCTTATCCAACTCCTCACCGGCATACCTGATATTGGTGCTTTCTTCCGCATCCACCTTCCCTGAATTCCACAAATCTGCCTTATCCGGACTCAACAGCGACGGATCGGAAGCTACCAGCACTTGATAAGCTTGTTGGTAAGTGGAAGGGGTTTCGGTGATGATTTCCCAGCTCAACCTCGGATTCTCCACATCGATTCCTGCTGGGTTGGTCAGCATTTCCACTTTCAGGTGATCCACAGCAATGTCCTGATCCGGATGGCTTATGGCCACTGAAATCATTGTAAAAAATAAAAGTATCAAAGTAGTCAATCTTTTCATATTGTAAGTATTTAAGCTGAGCATTCGTAATGTTGTACGTGGTGAAATCTTATGTTGTATAGGCATTATCCTTCTTCATACTTTTTCCATTGATGAAAAAGTATGCAAAAAATCTAGGCCATGGAGCATCTTCCAAATTGAGCCGATCATCTTTTCGAAATGGTTTTATGTTTACTCAATTTGATTTTGTGCCAGTTGCTGTAGGCTAAAAATGAGTGGATCTCGCTTGTCCACTGCGCGAGCTAACTCATTTTCTTTACACCCTCATCAACTGTCCCAAAAACAGATGCTCCAAAGGCCATGTATTAAATTCCGATAATAACTCCATACGTGCAAAGTAGCGGAGAGTCACATTATTTAAACCCCAAAGCTCCTCACCAAAATACACTGTTCCTCGTTTGAAACGAGGAACCTACTGAAACGTGGAACATACGATCAGGGCATTTGCAATGCCAACGGCTCCAAGCCTTCTGAACGGCCCACTTCCTGCCCGTTGACCAGTACATGTAGCCCCTTGCCTTTTTGGTACTTTTCACCCGTCTTGTCCCAGAATATCGTGACGATATTGCCTTGGTAAGCAATATTGTCTAAACAGAACCAATCCCACGTTTCTTCAGGCACCAATGGGTTCACTTCAAACTGGCCATTGGCTCCAGGCCTGAACCCTACCAGTCCCGTGATGATCATGTCGTTAAAGGTGGAGTGGTTGTAATATCGGCTACGCTCTTGGTCTCCTTTCAGCCAAAAGCCTGTTTTTTCATCCAAATACTCTCCAATATAGGGCCTTCCCCGATAATACTGGGACTCCACGTATTTCTCCATCAGGCTAAAGTAATCGGATTTATCGACCATTTCTTGGTGGTAATTGTTTAGCAAATTGGCCATCGCAGTCATGGTCTGGCTGGTGGCAAAAGGCCAAATGGCCCCGTCCCATTCACAATTACAGCACCCGTGTGTCCTGAAATCGGGGTGGCGACATTCGGCGGTAGTCAGGCCAAAAGGAGCCAAAAAGCCCCCTTCATCCGTTACCTGATCCCAGGCAGCATGATATGGGTTCTTGTCCTCGGGCAGGTTGAAGTACCAAGGAATAAATCCAATGGCTTCCCGAACTTGGGCAAAGCCTCCTTCCTCTTTCACTGTCTCAAAAAACAGGTCTTCAGAATTCCATAAATTTTCTTGTACCAGCGTCTTGATCGTACTGGCCTTATCCTCATAGTTTTTGGCCAATGCCTCATCACCTTTGAGTGCAGCGATTTTGGCGATGGCTTTGGCATTGCCGTACATGTAACTATTGATGGTCGGTCGGACGTTTTTGACATGCCTTCCACCACTGAGGCTTTCTTCCATGCCATCCTTCACATCGATCTGCCAAAACAGCCCATCTTCCCGCTGCCGGTTGTCTTCCCACCATTGATACTCCTTCAGCAAATCTGGCAGCATGTCCAGCAAATATTGCTCGTCTCCCGTCACCAAGTAGCGGTGATAAAGGGCATCTGCTGTCCAACTGCTAAAGCTATGCAGTTTTTCCATGGGTTGACCGTCGTTGCCGCGGTACCAGGTGTGCACGATCTGGTCCAGGTATTTGGGATCATGCAGCCAGCGGGATTCATAGATATGATGTCCGAGCGCACAACTGATCAGGTTATACTTATCCGAATAAGACCGCTCTACCAAAAACTCTGTCATGGCATAGCCCACCGGAGTCTTCTTGATGTGCTTCCGAAGCGACCACCAGCGATAGTAAAAAATCTCCTCAAAATTCTTTTGGGGTGCTTCAAAAAGCGGAATGTTCTCCTCCATCCAAGCCCAAGAATCTTCATTGGAAATGGCCTGGGTGATGTTTTCATCCTCCATGCGGTTAAAATAATCCGCATAATGCTTGAAGTCCTCTTTCTTGAGCAGCGCCGGCCCTTGGGCTTCCGCAGTAGTGGCACAGCTACCTAAACAGCACATCAGAGCAACTAAGCTGAGGAGTTTAATTTTCATCAACGATAGCCCTGTATTACCAAATGTCATTGCGAGGAGGGACGACGAAGCAATACCCTTTTCTTTATGGGAGATTGCTTCACTTCGTTCGCAATGACGTGTTGCAAGAAAATACGATACCAAAGCGTGAAGGTTTTTTGAGTATTGCATGATCCAATTTATTGATTTTCTACCGAAGCTCTTTCATGCTCTATACTGGCCATCACAGCTGGAGCGGTGCCCTTCGGGTCATTTTCTTTGATAGGCTCCGAGATATAGTACTCAAAACTTCCATCTCGATTTCCATCTCCTCCAAGGCCCGCCACCGAGCAGACATCCGTTACCGATACAGTACCATCCTCTTCCACGTTAAAAAACTGGTTGACCAAGCCATTGTAGCCTTTATCGGCGGTAGCTAAATAACTATCTGGCAAATATCCCTTCCTTACACCTTTGTAAAGAAAATACACAAACATCCCCGTACCTGAGGCCTCCAGATAGTTCCCTTCGCGGTCTCCCTGGTCCGTCACTTGATACCATGCCCCAGTTTGCGGATCCTGAAAATCCTTGATACCTACGGCAATATTATTGGCCATGTCGATTAGCCTGGCACGGTCGGGATGATCTTGTGGCATGAAATCCAACACATCCACGATGGCCATCACAAACCATCCCATGCCACGGCTCCAGAAATTGGCCGAAAGGCCGGTTTCCTTATCCGCCCAGTCCTGCTCCCGACTCTCGTCCCAACCGTGATAGAGCAGGTGCTTCTCAGGATCAAAAAGAACCTCGTAGGCAGCCATCAACTGGTGTACGGCATCATCAATTTGCGCTGGCTGGTCAAACGCCGCACCATAAGCCGCCATAAATGGTCCTGCCATGTACAGGCCATCCAGCCAAACTTGGTGGGGATACTTTTTCTTGTGCCAAAATCCACCATCAGAAACCCGTGGATGCTTCTCCAATTGCTGAATCAAGGTATCCAAAGCCTTGCGGAATTTTTCCTCCCCAGTTTCCTGATAGAGCGGAATCAGTACTTTTCCGGAGTTGATGTTGTCGATATTGTAAATCTCCATTTTATAGGTTCTGATGGTACCATCGTCCTCAATGATATTATTCCCAAAATCTTTTACAAATTCAAAATACTTGTCATCGCCTGTGTAATGCCACATGTCCAGCATCGCTTTGCACACCAACCCTTCATGGTAGCCCCAATACGGGTCTCCCACGATCCAATCTTCCAAGCGTGTCATATCTGAATCAGCTAGCCTTACCGACCATTTTTTTTCTACTGGCGCAACTGCTTCCTGCTGTTTTTCGTTGCTTTCCTTTTTAGCCCCACAGGAAAACAGCAGAATCGCTGCTCCTACAGTCGCCACTACATTATTTATCTTATTCATTTCTCTATTTATCAACTTCTTAAATTTAAAGTCTGTTTCACCCCCTAACCCCCTAAAGGGGGAATAGAACCCAAATGGCGTCCCTCACTGGCGCTCGTTTGTAACGAGCCGCCTCATGAGCACGGGCATTTGAAATGCCCTTTTGACAATATTGAAATTTTCCAATCTTTCAATTTTCAAACCTTCCAACATTCAACACATTTACCCTACCTCCCCGAAATTTCGTATACTTCGCCAGGCGCTGTTGCCAAGTCATATTCATAGTATTCCGGCAATTCCACTGGATTCAAGGTAGCTTTCTCGGAGATCAAGGGTTGCTGCACTTCGGGTAGATCGAAGAAATAGTTAGGATTTTCTCCTGATGCTGCCGTCAACCCTTTTGCTTTGAGCTTATTGGCAGCGCGCAGCCTTAAGTTTCCTCCCAAGGTAGACTTGATCACCAGTTTATCCACCTTATTGTCTTTCCAGGTCAGTTCCACGATCTCAAATCCGCCTCTTGCCCGCAGCCCTTCAATACTTCCTTTACCCCAAACACTTGGCAGTGCCGGCAACAGGTGGATGGCACCTTCTTGGCTTTGCATCAGCATCTCGGCGATTCCTGCTGCACAGCCAAAATTCCCGTCAATCTGAAAAGGAGGATGGGCATCAAACATATTGGCATACGTCCCACCACCACGGGTAGATGGCGTGACGAGGCTCAACTGATTTTGCAGTAGTTTATATGCATGGTCACCGTCCAGAAACCTTGCCCAAAGGTTTACCTTCCAGCCCATGGACCATCCAGTAGATGGATCCCCCCTAAACATCAGGGAAGTTCTGGCCGCATCAAACAGTTCCGGGGTCCGGAATGGTGAAATTTGGTTACTCGGAAACACGCCATAAAGATGAGACACATGACGGTGCTTGTCAGCTGGATCGTCCCAATCGTGCATCCACTCTTGAAGTTGTCCATATTGCCCCACCTGCATAGGGGCCAACTTGGAGCGGGTGGCTTTTAGCGTATCCGCAAACGCCTGGTCTTCTCCTAAAATCTCACTGGAACGAATCAGGTTAGAAAACAGGTCGAATAGGAGCTGGTTATCCATCGTCACCCCTGCGGCAATGGTGGCGCCATGCACATGGCTGTTTTCAGGTGAACTGGACGGGGACACGACCAGCCAGCCATTTACCGGCTCCTCGATCAACACATCCAGAAAAAACTGTGCGGCTCCCTTCATGATCGGATAAGCCTCCTTCAGAAAATCTTCGTCACCACTGTACAGGTACCGCTCCCAAAGGTGCTGGCTCAGCCATGCTCCGCCACTTGGCCACATGCCTGATGCCGCATAATCGATCGGCCCGGTGATACGCCAAATGTCAGTATTGTGATGGAGTACCCAGCCTCGGGCACCGTACATCATTTTAGCAGTTTGTTGGCCGGTTTCGCTGACCTCTCGCACCATTTGCAGAAAGGGCTCGTGCATCTCGCTGAGATTGGTGAGCTCTGCTGGCCAATAGTTCATTTCAGCATTGATATTGACGGTATATTTACTTTCCCACGGTGGGAAAAGCATATCGTTCCAAATGCCCTGTAGGTTGGCCGGCTGGCCGCCCGGTTGGGAACAGGAAATCAACAGGTACCGAGCAAACTGAAAATATAGGGCTGCCAGCTGCGGGTCATGGACTTCCGAAAACTGCTGTATCCGCTGGTCGGTTGGCTTTTCTGCCGCCTCGGTGCTGCCAAGGTCAATGGCCACGCGATCATAAAATTGCTGATAATGCTCGATATGCTCCCTTTTGATCGCCGCAAAGTCCTTTTGCAATGCGGCATCCAAAAGAGCTTCAGCCTTCCGTTCATATTCGACCGAAAGGTCATTATAGTTCTTAAAATTCGTCGCAATGGAAATGTACAAGGTGACTTCATCGGCTCCATCAACACTGATCAGGCCATCTTTGACCGCCAACTGACCACCTTTGTTGGTCGCCTTTATCCTTCCCTGGAATTTAACTCCTCCGCGTTGATGATCATGGGTTTGGGAAACGCCGGACAGGGTCAGCTGATCGCCTCTCACCCGTGCTTCGGCATTGTCATGAGGGCTGGTCATGTGAACATTACAGGTAATGCTGCCGGGACGATCCGCCGTCAGCTTCACCATGATGACGTCATCTTCAAAGGCACTGAGCACCTCACGGGTATACTGCACACCGTCCACCGAATAGCGTACCGTGCTGGTGGCGTCTTCTAGGTTTAAGTCTCGGTAATAATCCTGGTAATCCTGATGGCCCGGAAAAGAAATATAAACATTGCCAAAGGTCTCATACGGCATCCCATCATTGGTCTGGGACATGATTTTTTCATTGGCCAGCTCTTGGGCCGCTTGATAATCACCATCAAAAATCAGCCGTCGAACATATGGAATGGCCTCCTTGGCACTCGTGTGAGCGTTACTGTTGGGCGAACCTGCCCAGATCGTCTCTTCATTCAGCTGCAAGCGCTCCATGGCCGGCACCCCAAAAACCATCGCTCCCAAACGGCCATTGCCAAGGGGCAGGGCTTCATTCCAATTGGATGCTGGTTGGTCATACCAAAGCTTCCAAGCGGTCTCTTGCGCCTGAAGGGTCATTATATTTACAAAAAAAACGAGTAGTAATAGTTTGGTCCAACGCATTTGGTTTAGGTTTTTTGGTTATGGAGTTATGCTATGCTAATCCTAATTTGTAATCTGGTTAGTTGTTTTGCTTTGGTTATCTTAATGAGCAGTATTTTTTGTCCATGTCATTTGAGCTTATTTGCCTTTTTTCTTGATAAAAAAGAACAAAAACCTGTCCGCTCTGACAGGGCCCCGTTTGTCACGAGGACCTCACTTGTCAACGCTTTCGGCTCCACATTTCCCGCCGCGGCGAGGATAGGGGTGCGTTAAAAAAGGGGCCACAGTAGCTATGACACTGACAATTCCCATATTATTCTTTATTCTAATAAATTAAACAGCGCTTTCCTCCCCTCAATCGCATTCTCCGGCAAGCGCTCTCCGTTTTCACCAAAGACTTTCAGGTCATTTTCTATCTCTATGGTGATATTGGTTTCATCCACTTTTCCTTCTTCATTCCTGTACTTATCGATCTCCAATCCCAAATATTCCGCCATAAAAGGATACATGGCCTGGCGTTTTGAGTATTTATAGTCATGTCCTTCGGCTGGGAAATGGGCATTGGCAAACTTGTCCTGTGCACCATAAAACCCGTAAGTCCGCTGAATAAAGGGAAATTCCAGTTGGGGCACCGTATGGGTCCAATCGCCACCATCCGAGATGATCAGCATGGGCCTAGGAGCAGCCATGGCTGCAATCTCGGCATTATTGGTGCCTCCACCGCAAAGATGGATGGGCTTACCGCTTTCACATGGACATCCACCCGAAAAGTGGGAAGAGACCATCACCGTTGGTACGGCTACCGTGATACGCTCGTCAATGGCGGTGAGCAGCATCGTCTGGGAGCCTCCTCCGGATCCGCCCGTAACCCCCACGCGAGCTGCGTCGGTTTCTGGAAGCGAAGAAAGGTAATCGATCCACTGGAGGCCATTCCATGTCTGGAGGGTATGGGCAGCACTTAGCCGATGGTCTTCGGAAGCAAACTGCAACTGGGATTCTCCCCAGGCAAACAAATCATACGTGACGACCACCGCACCCATCCTCGCCAAAATGGCTGCTCGGATTTGTTCGCTTTCCCGATACCGGCCTTGCCCAAAGTGGCCGTTGGGCATGATGATGATAGGATATTCCTTTTTCAGCGGCCGCGGTCGGTAAACTGTCCCGGTGGTAAAAATACCCGGCAAAACTTCCAAGGCCACATTCTCCGCGGAATAGCCCTTGTATTTCCGCTTATTGGAAATAATGGGCTCCGAAGCAGGTTTCTCTGGGAGCGCTAATAACCCCAAAGCCTCTAGCATGCACTGGCGCAATTGGGACTTTCTGTCCTCCCAGCTGACCCGGTCATGATAAAGACGCTCGAAATACTCCAGCTCTTCTTTAGCCGCAGAAATGGACTTCTTGTGATACTGAAAAGGTTTGATGGAATAAGTTGATGCGCCCTCTTGGTAATAGGTAAGGTCAAAGGGAGCCAATACGGCTGTCAAGGAAAGTTCCAAATTCCCTGGCCGAATGCGCCAAAAGGCATAATCCAGTTTTTTATCAGCCACCAGCTTTGGGTCATATTGCAGGGTAACCTGAAAACTGGTTTCTATCCGGTCCAAGGTTTCCTTCAAGGTCTCTTGGTAGCCGTGATCGGAATCTTGGGCATAAAGGCTGCGGGTGGTGCCCAATAGCAAAAAGATTCCCACTAAAATCGCCATGCCAACAAAACGATGTTTTCCCTCCCAAACACCTTGAAACCTTAAAGGAGAAGCCAGCACACTGGTCCATAACTGACGATGGATCGTTAGCCGTGGGCTGCTCTTTTTGGCTAAGTCAAAAGGAAAACATCTTGCTACCGCCATCACACCATTGGCTTTTCCAGCTCAAAATAGTTGTAAACGGCCTCCGGCCAAGCATAACTGCCCGGTTTGATGGTCAATACCATGTCAAGGTCAACGGCTTTGAGGCGTACTACCCCTGGACTCAATTCCTGCATGGGAATCAATGCTCCGAGAGAAAGCTCCTCGATCACCGCACAAGTGGTGGCGCCACCTTCCAGCAGCAGCTCGCGCACCGGCACCTCTTCGATGACCCTGGATACCGCCTGGGCCGTGCGTTTCTTTAAAATGGCCGGATAATTCTCAAAGCGTACTTTTTTCTTTCCATAAGCCATGATCACCCTATCCCCATCTTTCAGTCCCCTGCTGACATCATGCACCCATTGTTCGGTACCAGCAGGATTATATTTTTCTTCCATCAGCAGCTCGGGCATTTCGCTAAGGTGCACGCCTTTTTCCACCGCTTTCTCTACAAAGTCCTTACTGTTTTGGTGGCTACTTCCAGCGATCATCAGGCTATTGCCCACAAAGGAAAGCGGATCGGGCTCTTGGCCAAGCATCCATTCCGGGAAATTGCGCTTGAGGCACATTTCAAAAAAGGCCGCACTCCCTGCTGGCAATACCGTATCGTCCATCAAGCTGGCCCAAGTGTACAGGTCTTGCATGGTCTGGGAATCGGGAATGTTAAACCCTGCCTGAAGGTCTTCTTCTTCCGAAAACTTGCCATAAGCCACCGATAGCTCCTTTTCTCGCAACAGGTCTTTTACATTGGCCGAAAAGGCCGGAAAGGTAGGGTCATCTTTAAAGCTTGTTTCGTTCAGCGGTTTTCCCTTGACATAATAAACCCCATCCACGATACTTCTGCCGGTATACGGGTTGGCCGGAACCAGCAGCATTTTCTCCTTATGCAGGATGTTGGCCAAGACTTTTAGTTCTTTGGCCACATGTCCCCGCATGACGGAGTCAGATTTCTTAAAAATCCAGGTCACCCCCATGTCCATCAGGGCAGAGGCGATCCGATCGGTTTCTTTCAGGGCATCGGCCTCGGTCATGGAGCGGGTGTCGGTTGCGATCACCATCACATCGGCACCGCTTGCTGGACTGGCATCCAGCGAAAACGATACAGGGATTCCCCATCTCAGGCATACTCCTGCTATCTCGGCTGCCCCGGTAATATCATCGGCTATAACTGCTATCATGTTTCTTTCTGTTTTTAGCCATCGGAATGGCATAGTCAATCGCTAAGTTCAACGCATCCTCTGAGGCGATTCCCTGCCCGGCAATTTCGAATGCCGTGCCATGGTCCACAGAAGTACGAATGATCGGTAAACCAAGTGTAATGTTTACCCCTTTTACACTTTCCATGGTTTTGGATTCATTATTCCACTTGAACCCCACCATCTTAAAAGGAATATGCCCTTGGTCATGATACATGGCCACACAGCCATCGTAATATCCTTGTACGGCTTTGGCAAAAAGCGTGTCTGGAGGTACAGGGCCCTCCACTTCGAATCCTTCAGCCTTGGCAGCCTGTACAGCTGGTAAAATCTCCTCATCATCTTCCGTCCCAAAGAGTCCGCCATCTCCCGCATGGGGATTAAGCCCCGCCACCCCAATGCGGGGCGATTCAATCCCAAACTGCACACAGGCGTGGTGCAGCAATCGCACCACATCCAGCACACGGTCTTTCTTCACCAAATCACAGGCTTGGCGCAGCGGCACATGGGTGGTGACGTGGATCACCCGAAGGTTTTGCTCTACCAGCAGCATGGCAAATTTCTCCGTACCGGTAAACTCTGCATATATTTCGGTATGGCCAGCATAATGGTGGCCGGCCAAGTTAATCGATTCTTTGTTGATCGGACTGGTCACGGTGGCATCTACCTCTTCCGCCAAAGCCAGCTCAATAGTCCTTTTCACGGACTGAAAAGCCGCAGCACCTGCCATTGCACTGACTTTCCCCATCTCCAGCAGATCGTGATCTACATTTTTCAAGTCCAATACCTCTATCACTTGCGGGTCAAAATTGGCCGCTTGCACCGTTTCTATCGGCTTTACGGTCAAGGGCGCCTGCAGCTGCTCGGCCATGTGTGCTATGGTCGTGGCATCACCCACTACCAAAGGTTTGCATTTGGCATGCAATCCACCATCCCGGAAGCTCTTCACGATAATCTCCGGCCCGATTCCTGCTGGATCGCCCATGGTGATGGCTATAATTGGTCTTTCCATTTTCTTCTATTTAGACATTAGATTTTAGATAAAAGACACAAGACTTTTGGTATTGGTCTCCTCACTAATCTAATTTATTTTTTCATAAGTACTTTACCTCGTTCCGTTTTACCGAGGCAACGCCCTCGCTACTCCTGTTTCTCAAGCCTCAAGCCTCAAGTCTCAATACTCAATACTCATATCTGAAGTATCAAGTCTCATCCCCCTCAAAACAAGCGGCCATAAATCTCTTCCGCATCGGCAAAGGTTACTTCCCGAGGGTTGTTCTTGAGCAGGCGGGTCACCTTCATGGCCAAAGCCGTCAATTCCGGCACATCCTCCTGCTGAACGCCCAGCGTGGTAAGGTCCTGCGGAATGTCACAGCGCTTCACCAGCTCCTTCACCTTTTGGACGCCATTGCTGGCCGTTTCCTCAGGCGAATTTCCCTGTTCCGCTCCCATTGCCAAGGCAATCTGCTCGTGCTTTTGGATATTGGAAGACAGGTTATAGGCCATGACCTCCGGAAGCAACACTGCATTGGCAAGGCCATGGGGCACATGGTACTTTCCCCCGAGCGGATAGGAGAGGGCGTGTACTGCGGCCGTGTTTACAGGCCCCAAACACAATCCTCCGTACATGCTACCAAGGGCCACAGCTGTCCGGGCATCCATGTCCTCTGGCACTTCAAATGCCCGGTGTAGGTTTTGCCCGATGAGGGCTATTCCCCGCAATGCATAATCATCCACCAGCGGATGGCTAAACTTATTCGTGTAAGCCTCTATGCAATGTGACAATGCATCTATCCCCGTTTCTGCCGTGATCTTTGGCGGTAAGCCCACCGTCAATGCTGGATCGATATAGGTCGCATCCGGCACCAAAAACGGACTGATGATGCCCTTCTTCTCCAAGGTCGCCTCATCCAGCAAGATGGCATTGGGCGAAACCTCACTGCCGGTTCCTGCTGTCGTCGGTATACACACCATATGTGTGTTTCTGCTTTCTAACAAATTTATACCTACAAAATCAGATAACTGCCCAGTACTGTCCTGCATGGCCGCTAAAAGTTTGGCCAAGTCCAACACACTGCCCCCGCCGATGCCCACGATCGTATCGGCTCCAAAATCCTTCACTTGCTTTAAAAAGTCCTCATAATGACTAAAAGTGGGCTCTCCGGCATCATAGACCGCTACTTCTACTTCCAAACCGGCACTTTTCATCTCCTGCAACCCACCATCCAAGGTATCCAGCAGCGGCTGGGCCACCAAGATCCAAATTCGCTTGTGGCTCGCAGCTACGGTATCCTCCACAAATCGGGAAAAGCCGCCCACGCCAAATACCAGTTTTTGGGGTTGTAATAATGTTATCGCCCTCATCTTATTTCGTTATTGTTTTTGTTATTTGTTTTCATTTATGGTCAGTAGTATGCGGCTTCGGTAGCTTCGGTCCCTTTCCGGTGGCCTCGCCTTCGGTGGCTGAGCGGAGCCGAAGCCACCAGAACGGAAACGCAAAACCACTGGTTTGATAGGCTGGTTTGCCGTGGTGCGACAGGTGCCGTTGACTTGGTAGTACCCTCTTGATTATCTGAACTGATATCAGACTACTTCCTTCGCCCTTTCCATCTTCTGCTTTTGCTTGAAATAGCCGTAAATGGTCAGGTTCTCATCGGCTGGTGGGCGTTTGAAGAACAAACTGGCTATATAGCCCACAATAAGCACGATCAAGTGGCTGTATACCCCTAACATGTATTTGTGTTGGTTGAAGTTGAATTTGCCTAAGTCCAGCAGCAAGGTCTTCTCTCCGCCACCAAAGCTCATCGGCGTGGAGGTCAACAGGGCATAAGCGGTAAAGAGGATACAGGCCACAATTCCGACATAAAGCCCTTCCTTATTTGCCCTACGGCTAAAAAGCCCGAGTAAGAATATGCCCACAATACCGGCAGAGAAAATCGCGTACAGCCCAAAGACCGCTCCCAAGACCCCTTCTCCCTGCCAAAGCACATATAAGACGGCCACCCCTGCGGCCGCCAAGCCGGAAATCAGCACCAGGATACGGCCTACTTTTAGTTTTTGGTGGGTATTACAGTTGGGATTAAAGCGCTTGTAGTAATCTTCCACCCCCACTGCTGCGAGGCAGTTCATATCGGAATCCAAGCTGGAAATTGCCGCTGCCGCCAAGGCCGCCAATACCAAGCCCGTAACTCCTGGAGGAAGCTCTGTCATGATAAAATACGGGAATACCGCATCCACACTGGTGCCCTCCGGCAGTACAGAACCCGAGATCTGATAAAACACAAACAGCAGGGAACCGATCAGCATAAACAGGGCCCACACTGGCACACTTAGGAACACGCCCATATAGGCTGCCTTTTTGGCCTCGCGGTCGTTTCTGGCCGTCAGGTACCGCTGGACGATCGTTTGGTCGGTGCCGTATTTCTGGATGGCGTAAAAGATGCCATTCACGACCATGACGATAAAAGTGAGTTGGGTAAAATCAATGTCATATGGACCGAAACCTATTTTCTTCATGCTAATGGCCTCTTCCATCACCCGCTCGGGGCCTCCTTCGGGCACAAAAAGCAGCAATCCCAAACAGAACAAGCCCCCGCCAATAAGCAAAAACCCTTGGATCACATCCATCCAGATCACCGCTTCAATGCCCCCCAGCAAGGTCAATACGATGATGACAAAGGTCAGCACCCCAATGACCATAAAGATATTGACGTCCATCATGCTGCTCAAGGCCAAGCTCACCAGGTAAAGCACCGTTCCCATTTTGGAAAAATGGGTCAGCACAAAGGCCAAAGAACTGTACAATCTGGCAAAGAAGCCAAAACGCTTTTCGAAATATTCGTAAGTACTCAACCCAATCACCCTCCTAAAAAGGGGCACGATCACCCAAATCATGCACACCAGAACAATGGGCACCATCAACCCTTGCACCAGTAAGATCCAGTTGGACTTATATGCTGCACTGGGATAGGCCAAAAAGGTCACGCTGCTGATGAGCGTCGCAAAAATAGACATCCCAATGGCCCATGAGGGTATTCCTCCTCCTCCGGCAAAATAATCCTCACTGCTCTTTTGTCTCTTGGAAAAATAGATGCCCATATATATGGTCCCTAAAATCGAGACGACGATCAGCAAATAATCTATCCAGTGTAATGATGCGTCCATTTGGTTATTGGGTTAATTGGTTGTTTTTAGTTTAAAGGTTTAGAGGTTTAAAGTTTTAAGGTTCAAAGGTTTGTAAAGCATCGTTGCCTTCAATTGAATTTGGGATTATAAATCCCGAACAACTTTGCCCTATTGTCCCGCCGTCTCCGACGCGGGACAATGAAAATTTGAGTCTCCTGACTCATTTACCATCATTCGCAAAACAACTGACAGAACTACAAGATAACTTTTCGTATTACGATCCGGTAATTCCTCATTATTCATTTCACATTCCTCACTTCACCTGC
>JGI2924J29684_1077425_pt1 | contig 16870 bp, 15 predicted proteins | sample BenlonsequencITS_FD_29684 | JGI IMG/M metagenome (IMG submission 29684)
GTCCCAACCGTCGACTGACGGGTCGAATCGAGCGACACCGCCAGATTCGACCCATCAGTTCAGGCTTGGCCCGCCACTAGTCGTCGATCGGTGCTGCACTCGAGAGCGCCTCGTCGATCTCGGCGTCTTCCATCTTCTCGACCAAGGCGTCGATCACTTCCTCGCGCTTTCCTTTGACGAACTTGATAGAGCCGACGACGAGGTGGCCGCCGCCGGAGACGCCGCCGCCGGGGACCTCGTCCTCGAGTTCCGAGACCATCTGTGGGATGTCGAGGCGGACGCCGTCGGAGCGGAGCACGGCGAAGTCAGGGCCGTAGCCGACCGTGATGACGGGGTCGCCGGTTTCTTCGATTTTCCGGTCGTGGATCTCGCCCGTCGTCTTGCCCGGCGCGGGATAGGTAAAGCGGTGGGCGTGATTCTCGACGTCGATCCGGTAGAGGTGTGCGCCGTTGTCCAGGTCCTCGTGCTCTAGGTGGGGAATGGCGGCGTCGAGTTGCTCGTCGACCTCCTCGCGGGCGCGGTCGGCGAAGAAGTCCACGAGATCGCGGTGGCGCTGCTCGTCGCCGTTGTCGATCTGAAGCAGGTCCTGAATGAGTTGGTCGCCCGAGTCATAGCGCAGCCAGAAGGCCGCGTAGTCTAAGGCTTCGCTGACGTCTTGGAGGCGCTGCTCGTCGTAGCCTTCCTCGGCCGCGAGCTCGAGGTACTGGTCCATCGCGTCGGCCTTCGAGCGGTCCGAGAGGCCGGCGACGGCGGGGACGTGACGGAGCTGGTCGGTCAGATCGGGGTAGATCATCCGCGCGAGTTCGACACAGAGCATCCCCGTGGTGATCCGGTAGTCCTCGTCGTGGAGGTAGGGGTTGACGTGGGCGTCGAGCAAGTCCTCGACCGCGTCGGGGTCGGGATGGTGGTGGTCGATGGCGATGATCGGGATGTCGTAGTGGGCCAGCGTCTCGTAGGCCGGGACGTCTTCGGCCGTCGAACCATTGTCGAGCATGAGCAGGAGCGGTAGTTGCTGGCCGTGTTTCTCTCGGTCCTCGAGCGCGAAGTTGAGGTCTCGTGTGGCGTCTTCCATCTCGTAGAACGGCGCTTTCGCGGGCAGGCGCTTGATGAGGTGGCGTGGCGCGTCGTCGTTTTCGTGGACCTCGGCGATGAACTTCTCGAGGGCGATCTGGACCGGCACGGCAGCGCACATCCCGTCGCCGTCGGCGTGGTGACGGACGCGGATGGGGCGACCCTCGAGGACGGCACGACGGAGTCGCGTGGCGACTTCCTGTAGGTTTGGGCGGAGTTTCTCGAAGGCGGGCCAGTCGATCAGCGGATCGACATCGTGGGGCTCGGAGCGGGATTCGAGGGCTGTCTGGATTCGCTCACGGGCTTTTTCGGCGTCCTCGGCCTCGAGTTTCGAGAGACCGTCGACCTCGATCTGGACCGATCCCTCGCGGTGTTCGGGGGAGCCGGTGACGCGGACGACGTCGCCGACCTCGACGTTCGGGTAGGCGCGGACGCCTGCTTCCTCGAACGCGGCACAGGGGACGACGCCGGACTCGTCGGCGACGTGGAAGATCGTTGGGCCGCCGGTCTGTTTGACCTGGACGACCTCGCCTTCGAGGTGGATCTGGTCGCCGACGTTTGCTTCGAGGCGGTCGGTGCCAGTCAGCGCGTAGTCGTGGGAGACTGACTGGAGGGTGTAGTCGTCGACGTCGACGGGCTCGAAGGCTATGTCACCGTTGTCACGGACGCTCTCGAGTTCGACGACGAGTTCGTCGCCGACGGCGAAGGTTCCCTCGAGGACGGATTCGTGGACGAGACCGGAGACGGATTCGGAGAGATCGACGAAGACGCCGTAGTCGACGATACCGTTGATTTCGGCGAGATAAGGGGTGTCCGATTCGATGTCGGCAGCGGTACAGTCGGCGTCGAGATCGTAGACGACGGAATCCCCGTCGTCCGTGCCGGCATCACCGGCAGAGGCTCGTTTCATCTTGAGTCATCGTTTGGAGGTCCCCGCGTATAACCCTTATCAAGAAGGGACGAGACGAGGGATGAAATCGATCACACGGTAGAGCGGTCGACGGACGAGCCGTCGCGTCACCGATCGAGTCCCCTTTCGGAACGTTTAGCAACCGCAAGCCCACAGGTAGGGACATGGGGCTGCTCGACGCCTTGTTTCGCTCGAACGAGATCCTCGGCATCGCCGAGGAGACCCTCGAGTTCGCGATCGAGTCCTCGGAGGCGGCCCACCCTCACGAGTATATGGGCTTTCTTCGCGGGACCGAGGCACATCGGCTGGGACTTGACCAGGACGGACTCGTCATCACCGACGTACTGGTGGTGCCGGGGACCGAATCAAACAGCGTCAGCGCCACCGTCAAGACGAGTCAGATTCCAAACGACGTGAAGGCACTCGGTAGCGTCCACTCCCATCCTAACGGCGTCATCGAGCCCAGCAGCGCGGACTTGGAGACGTTCGGCCGCGGCAGCGTCCACATCATCATCGGCGCGCCGTACGGCCGACACGACTGGAAGGCCTTCGACTCCGAGGGACGGCCGACGAATCTGCACGTGGTCGACGTCGACCTCCCCGAGTCCGAGGACTTCTTCGATTTTACCCAGTCTGACATCGACGAGGAACTGCGAGGATGACACGACGCGACACTTTCGAGACGACGAGTCAGCTATGACGAAGACGGTTATCGCCCAGGGAACGTTCGACCTGCTTCACCCCGGTCACGTCCACTACCTCGAGGAAGCGGTGGCGATGGGTGACGAACTGTACGTGATCGTCGCCCGTCGGGCGAACGTCGACCACAAACCGGAGCCGATCTGTCCAGCAACCCAGCGTCGGGACGTGGTCGCGGCGCTCGAGGCCGTCGACGAGGCCATTCTCGGTCACGAAGAGGATATCTTCGTCCCGATCGAGGAGATCGATCCAGACGTGATCGCGCTGGGTCACGACCAGCACCACGACGACGCGGCGATCGAGGACGAACTCGAGCGACGCGGCATCGACTGTGAAGTCAGGCGTGCGAGTGCCCGCGAACGGTCCGCAGACGAGGAGATTCTGTCGACGCGACTGATCGTCGAGCGTATTCTCGAGCGGCGGGGTTGAGCCGTCTCTCACGAACGGTCGTCGGGAGTGACTGTCCCTCCGTTTTCGAGACACAGACCGAGGCAGTATTCGCCACACCTGTGGGCGTAAAGAGCCAGCATACAGCGGGAGAGCCCCGGGGTGCAACGAACCACGGCGACCGTCCACAAACCCGAGTCAATTGTTGCCACTATCTCTGCCGGAACGGCTGAATACACGAGTGACAGGGCCTGTACCCGCATACTTTTATCTCCTGGGTCCCCAGTGAAAGATGTGCAACTGGACCAGACCCGGAGGCGGTTCCTGGCCGGCAGTGTAACTGCAGGCGTCGTCGCGGTCGCCGGCTGTACCGGCGACGGGGAAGACGAAGATGAAGACGGCGTCGAGTTCGACTACGACATCGATCCCGGCCTCGAGGAGGGAGACGGCTCCTACGAACTCTGGGCGCTCGACCAGGGTCGTGACGACATCTTCGTCTACGAACCCGGCGTCGACGGCGACGGGTTCGCTCTCACGAACTATCTCGACCTCAACGACCTCGAGGGGATTCCCGAGGAGAACGTCGTCCCGCACATGCTCGATTACAGTTCGGACTACGAGTACGCCGCCGTCGCCTGTACAGCCGGCGGGCGCACGCTCGTTTTCCGGACCGAGGACCACGAACTGGTCGCCGACATCGACACCGGCGACGGTTCGCACATGGCCGCGTTCTCGCCCGAGGACGACTACATTCACGTCGACGCGATCAACGAATCGGCGATCGTCCGGGTCGACACGGATCTCGAGAACGAGACGTTCGAGGTCGTCGACGAGATCGACCTCCGGGAGAACGAGACAGTTCTCGAGGCGGGAATCGAGTCTGGTGATCCGATCTGTCACCAGTATGCACCCGACGGTCGGTCGCTGCACACGCTCGGCCCCAGCTACCACGACGGCGCGCTGGTGATCGTCGACCACGACGACTTTTCGGTCGACAGGGCGATTCCCCACGAGACGCTGCCGACCAACTGCGGGACGATGCCCCAGCCCAACGGCGACGACTTCTATCTCACTGCGGGACTGCCCTCGAGCGACGAGGACGGCGTCGGTGAGTACTACGTCTACGACACGGACGCGGACGAGGTCGTCGTCGACGGCGAGAGCACAGCGGGGGTCGACGCTCACGGGTTCTGGTTCACACCCGACGGCGAGGAGCTGTGGGTGCTCAACCGCGAGACGAACGACGGCGTCGTCGTCGACCCCGAGACCCACGATGTCGTGGAGACGATCGACGAGTTCGGGCCTGCCACGTCAGCCGATCCAAGCGAACGAGACGCACCGGACATCATGTGGGCCTCGCCCGACGGCGAGTACATGTTCGTCACGCTGCGCGGGCCGGCACCGCTGTCGGGCGACCCCCACGCTTCGACCGGCGTAACCCCCGGGATTTCGGTGCTCGATGTCGACAGCCGCGAGATCGTCGACGTGATCGAGCCATACCCGATCGACGAGTTCGACGACGACCACGTCGAACTCGCTCAGGACCCCGAAGAAGACGGGCCGCGGGTGCCCGACTTCCACGGGATCGGCGTCCGGCCGCTCGAAGAGTTCGAGACGGGGATCGACACCTCGCCGCCGTTTTGAGAACGGCGATACCAGTGACCACTGTCGGCTGGGCGGGGGCGAATCGAGCGGCTTCATACTGCCGGACAGAACGACGTGACGATCGGTCGCTCGGCTGTGGCCGTCACCGGTGGAGACGGACGCGAATCCGCGACCGACTTCGTATTGACTTCTGCCCGATAGTATCAGCTCTCGCTGTTCTCGACGACGACTGGTGGCGGGAGCCGCAACGAATCGACGGGGTGGCCGGTCTCGACGAAGTGTTCGATCGCTTCCTGCGAGACTTCACGTTCCGTGTAGCCCTCGGCAGTGGTTGCGTGCCAGCCACACTGGAGGCAGTACTTGTACATTCGTCCGAACATCTGTGACAGGCGGGGGAAAGACTCGTGCAAGAAATGGAAGGTAACGCCGATTTCGAGACCGAGTGCAGCGACTCACCACGAGTCGCCAGTCGTCACCGACGGGCTCGGACGGACCACTGTACGTCGAGGCGCAATCGCGTCCTGTCCTGCGGTTGCGCAGGGCCGCTGTCAGTTGCGCTGGACGCCAGGGTTCGTCACGGCACCGTCTGCAGCCGAACTGAAATCACGGCCGAACTTCGCCAGGACGCCACCCTCGTAGGCCGGTTCGGGTCGATCCCACTCTTCGCGTCGCGTCTCGAGTTCGTTCTCGCTCAGATCGACCTCGAGTCGTCGTTCGGGGATGTCGACCGTGATCTCGTCGCCGTCCTCGAGCAGGCCGATCGGACCGCCGACGAACGCCTCGGGCGCGACGTGGCCGATCATCGGGCCGCGGGTACCGCCCGAGAAGCGGCCGTCGGTGATGAGCGCGACGTCGTCTTCGTGGCCGGCACCGACGACGGCAGAGGTGACGCCGAGCATCTCGCGCATACCGGGGCCGCCCTTTGGCCCCTCGTTGCGGATGACGATCACGTCGCCACTCTCGATGTGGCCGTCCTGGACGTACGCCATGGCCTGTTCCTCGTGGTCGAAGATCCGGGCCGGCCCCTCGTGGTAGAACTCGTCGTCGCCGGTGACCTTGAGCACTGCACCGTCGGGCGCGAGGTTGCCCGAGAGGATCTTGATCGCACCCTCCTCTTCCTTGGGGTCCTCGACTGGATAGAGGAAATCCGCCTCGAGTTCGTCGTCCGCTGGCAGGCCGTGTTCCTCCTCGAGGAACTCGAGTTCTTCCGCGATCGTCCGACCGGTCACCGTCATCGCCGACCCGTGGAAGCGGTCGGCCTCGAGCAGCCGACGGACGACGACCGGGACGCCGCCGAGTTCGTGGAGATCGTTCATCACGCTGTCGCCGCCGGGTGCCATGTCGACGATCTTCGGTGTCCGTTTCGAAATCTCGTCGAAGTCCCCGATCTCGAGGTCGACGTCGGCCTCGCGAGCGAGCGCGAGCAAGTGGAGGACACCGTTTGTCGAGCCACCGATCGCGGTCTGGAGCGCGATGGCGTTCTCGAAGGACCTTCTCGAGAGAATGTCGGACGGCCGACGGTCCGCGTCGACGACCTCGACGGCGAGTTCGCCGGCGCGACGAGCGACGGCATATCGCTCGTGGTGTTCGGCCGGCGGGGACGCACTGCCCAGGGGGGCCATCCCCAGCGCCTCCGAGATTGCGGCCATCGTGTTCGCGGTGAACATACCACCACAGGAGCCCGCACCGGGGCAGGCGCTGCGCTCGAGGTCGTCCAGTTCCTCGGCGTCCATCTTGCCGGTGCCGTAGGCACCGACGCCCTCGAAGACCTGGACGATGGTGACGTCTCGGCCCTCGTGCTCGCCGGGCATGATCGAGCCGCCATAGAGGAAGACGGAGGGGAGGTCGGTCCGGATCGCGCCCATCATCATGCCGGGGAGGTTCTTGTCACAGCCGGCGACGGTGACGAGGCCGTCCATTCGTTCGCCGAAACTGACGAGTTCGACGCTGTCGGCGATTATCTCTCGAGAGATCAGCGACGCCTTCATTCCCTCGGTCCCCATCGAGATGGCGTCCGAGATAGTGATCGTCCCGAACTCGATGGGCATCCCGCCGGCTTCGTCGGCTCCTTCGATCGCCGACTCGGCGACGTCGTCCAGGTGCACGTTACAGGGCGTGATATCGGCTGCAGGGTTCGGCACACCGATCATCGGCGAAGCGAGGTCCTCGTCGTCGAAGCCCATCGCGCGAAACATCGCCCGGTGGGGTGCTTTCTGGGCTCCCTCGGTCACCTCACGACTCTGTAGACGCTTCGCTTTCCCGAAGTCGAACTCGTCGCTGCTCATGCTCCGACCTTGGGACGAGCCATCATAAGTCACTCCTTCTCGGCGGTCGTTGCAACCCAGTGGCGAACCAGGCCCGCACTGCTGGTTCAACTCGGTCGTGTGGGCTGGTTCGACTCGCCGGTCGACGGCTGAAACGGTACCAGACTCGAGATGCCAACCGGCCTCACCGTCTCCGAGCGCAAATAACCCTGTATATAGAAGCTAAGAAACGACGTGGACTGCGTTCCAACCGCTCGGTATGAGCGACGGGATTCGAGTCGAACTCGAAGTCGAGGATGGAGGGACGTGTCCCATCGTCTCGGCATCGCGGGAGACGGAACGACCGATTACGACGGTCTCCTGGAGCAGGCCGGACAAGTCCGCGATGGCCACTGAAGAGTTCACGACCGAAAGCGACGTTGCGCCGATCGACATCGAGGAGATCAACACCGTGTTCGAAACCGACAGTCACGCCAGACACCGTTTTATCAGGCCGGAACAGGAGTGTGTCTGCCAGGTGATCGAAGCGTCGGGATTCCCGGTCGAAACGGTTCACGTCGATCAAAACGGGCTGACGCTTTCGTTTTATACCCTCGACGTCACCGAGATAACCGACGTCGTCGCAAAGCTCCGCGAGCAGTTTCAGAACGTCCGTATTCGACGCCTCCACCGAGCAGGAATCGACAGGCCCGGAGGAGTCGAAGGGGGTGACCTCGTCTGGGTCGACCGCGACGCACTGACCGACCGCCAACGAGAAGTTCTCGAGACTGCCCACGAACTGGGCTACTTCGAATATCCACGAGGATCGAACGCCACGGAAGTCGCCGACGCAATCGGCATCGCGCCGTCGACGTTCACCGAACACCTCACGACCGCCCAGTCGAAGATTATGGACGTTCTCGTGGGCGAGGAATCGGCGTAGTTCGAGCGGCCGCCTCTTCGTCCGCCACTGCTCGCTCGAGGCCCTCGACGAGGTCCGTCAATCCGAGTCGCTCGAGTGTCTCCCACTTTACTCCTTTGCGGGTCCACCCGCGGCGGTCGTAGTAGGCACGGATCATCGATTCGAGTGCCGTCTCCGAGAAGCTGGCTGCTGGGAGGTCCGGACCACCCGTGTCGTCGGATAACGGCTTCTGGAGCCGCTTCGGGAGCCGATCGTCTTCCATCGAGAAACCCTCTCGAGCGGCAAAGAGCTTCCCGAGCGTGTAGTTTCGCTCACCGATCCGCAGGGCTTCCGCCATCGGGAGCGGTCGTCCGATCGCTGCAGCTACGAGCTCTCGCAGGTCGTCGAAGTTGCGGTCCGGACCGACCGTGACGACGACGTGAGAGCAACAGACGAGCGAATTGACGAAGCTCCGGGCGTTCTCGAAAGTAACGACCGCGGCGGGCTTTCCGTCGGTCCCGTCGGCTGCCAGTCCAGTCTCGACTGGAAGGTCCGTCTCGACGGTGCGTTCGACGAGCGAGTCCTGAAATCCCTCCATGTGGGTCGCGCCGCGGGGCGAGGTCGCCGTCGAGAGCCCCATCCCCTTCTTTTTTCGGGGGTCGTGCATCGCTGCCGGCGCGCCCTTGACCGTCGCCGGGTCGTCGACGTCGAGCGCCTCGGCTGCTGCGTCCGGGCCGTCGGCCAGCACGTCACCGATGCCGTCACGGTACGCGACCGCGTCGACCAGTTCGAGGATGGCGTCGGCGTCGCCCCAGTCGACGTAGCCGGCCTCCATCGCTGTCGCGATCACGTGACCGACGCCGATCGTATCCATCCCGTAGGCGTTACACCGCTGGTTCGCGAGCGCGATCGCCTCGAGGTCGTCGTTACACAGCAGGCTCCCGAACGAGGCGAGCGTCTCGTACTCCGGCCCGGACGCCTCGTCGAGTTCGACCCCGCGACACTCTCCCTGGACGACGGGCTTGCACTCGAGTTGACAGCCACGACAGCCTCGCTGACCCACTTGCAGCGACTCCTGGAGCGCCTCCCCGCCGATCTCCGGCGCTCCTTCGAATCGACCACCGTCGAAGTGCTTCGTCGGGAGCATTCCCTGCTCGTGGAGGATCTCGACGGCCGAGGTGGTGCCGTACTCGGCCCACTGCTGGAGGCGATCGTTCGCCTGTATCTGCCGGGAGAACTGCTTTTGCAGTCGCTCGAACCGTTCTGGCTCTCCAAGCGGCGGCGGGTCCGACCCACCGACGACCACGGCTTTCAGCCGCTTCGAGCCCATCACGGCACCGAGTCCACGACCGCCGGCCGCGTGGCCGCTGTCGTTGATGATCGACGCCAGGTGAACCTCGCGTTCCCCTGCAGGGCCGATCGCTGCTGTTGCCCGCCGGGGCTCACCCGCAAGCGTCGCGTCGACGACGTCGGTCGTCTCCCCCCAGCGGTCGTCTGCCGACTCGAGCGCCAGCGTCTCGTCGGTGACCTCGAGAACGACAGGTCGACTGGCCTGCCCTTCGACGACGAGCGCGTCGACACCGGAGCGAGCGAGCAGGTGCCCGAACGAGCCGCCGGAGTACGACTCGCCGAGGCTGCCGGTCAGCGGCGACCGCGCGCCGACCCAGTGACGGCCGGCTCCCGAAACGCCGTACCCCGTCAGTGGCCCCGTCGCGAACACGAGCCGATTCTCCGGCCCGAGCGGATCGACGCCGCCGGGCTGTTCCGACAGCAACAGCCGGACACCGAGCCCACGACCACCCAGGTGGCTCTCGAGCCACCCGTCCGGAATTGACCGTGTCGTGACTGTCTCAGCCCCGAGATCGGCGATCGCGATTCGACCGTGGAATCCAGCTATCGTGTCCATAGTTTACCTCGTCGCTCCTGCCTTCCGCCGACACTTCTGACACAGTTCGAGCGACTCGTCGACCGTCTCTCCGCTTCCCTCGAGTTCGCTGCGAACGTTCTCGAGGACTGCAGCGCTCGCAAACGGTTCGCCACACTCGGTACAGCAGACGATATCGTCTGCCTCGACGACCGTCTCGCGTTCCCCGAGTGGAACGGTGATCTGATCGTCGACCTCGATGGCGTCCTCGGGACAGGCATCACAGATGCGACAGCCAGTACACACGCTGGGATCGAAGGTGAGCGTGGTCTCGTCTGGCTGAACGAATGCCTCCGTCGGGCAGAGCCGTTCGCAGGCGTGACACAGCGTACAGTCGTCTGCTGCGACGGTAACAGACCCCATCGAAGGAGCCGTCACCTGCGTCTGGCGGCCGTCTGCAAGCGAATCGGCCGCAGTCCCGGACAGGGCCATCGACGTCTGAGCGTGGGCGCGAATCGAGTCCGCGTCGTCGACGAGCGGGTCGTCGCGAGCGACTGCCTCGAGGGCTTCTACAATCGCCGACGGCTCGGTCGTCGCGACCCCCTGGACCGGGGCATCGTCGACGAGCGCCTCGAGCAGCTGTCGGGCATCGTCGACGGCTTCCTCGAGCGGCTCACTGGGGGCTCGCGGATCGCCGACGAGCGCGACGCCGCTTGCACCCGCAGCCACCGTCGCACAGAGCATCGACGCCGGTACCCGACTCGCCGCCGTGACTGGCACTGGAACCGTCGGCGGTTCCTCGGCTGTAGCAGTCGCCTCGACGAGCGCCGGAAGCACCGTTTCCGACGTGAACGCGATCACGACTGGATCGGAATCACCGCCGACGAACGGGAGGCTAGAACCGTCCGACTGGGCAGTCTCGAGCGCGCTCCGGGTCGCATCCCCGATAGCCCCGAGGTCGGTTCCACGAGGTGACAGCAACGCCTCCGTCGGGCAGACGCCGAGACAGGCACCGCAGTCGGTACACGCTTCGGCGTCGATCTCGACCGTACCGTCACCGTCGATCCCGATCGACACGGCATCGTGAGGACAGACGTCCGCACAGGCCCGACAGCCGTCGATGCCTTTCCGGCCGACGACACAGCGGCTAGTGTCGACCGCGACGGGCTTGCGTGCCCGGTCCCGGGCGACGCGAACCGCAGCCCGCAAAACGCCCGTAGCCGCCGTATGGACGACGCGTGCGTCTGCCAGATCGCCGTCGTATCCCGGCCAGACGACCTGATCTGCTGCGATTCGTTCGGTGTGCCCGTCACGATCGACGAGCACCGTCACACCACCCGTTCCGTCGCCGGCTCCGTTCTCGAGGAGCCCGACTGGAGAGCCGCGAACGGTTCGGACGTCTCGCCGCCGGTAGTCGGCTGCGTCGGAAACCAGCGTCACCGGAAACTGGGTCGCGAGGTCCGCCGAAAGTCCGGTGTCGTCGACGACTACGACGTGATCGTCCGCCGGCTCCGGTGTCGTCGACCGAGGAGTCGCTACTGCCAGTGCCGCCTCGACGGCCGCGCCGACGAGTCTCGCTCGCTCGTCCGTGGGCCGACTGGCGGCAAGTCTCGGATCGACCCAGGTGACCGTCTCGGCCCCAGCGGCCCGAAGCGGGGTCTCGACCTGCTGGCGCGTTCGGGTCGGCTCCCCCGCCGTCGTCGCAACGACTGCAACTCGATCGTACGTCTCCGACTCGATCTCTCGGCGCGCCGCCGAGAGCATATCCTCGAGCGACGAGCCGGTGACCGTCCGGATCTCGAGGGCGTCGGCAACGGCTCGCCGATCGATCGACGAGCCCGCGTCACAGACGAGTGCGATGGAACTCATGCGTGGTCGGTTGACTCCTCGAAGCCAAAGTCGTACTGATCACATTCGAGTTCGACGTCGTGGCGGTTTGCATCGAACTGAACCAGGCCTGCTGCGATCGCGCCGACTGCGCGGTAGAACTCGCTCGTTGCCGCGTCGTCGACGTCGGCCGCGAAGGCGTCGAACCACCAGCCGTGTTCCCGAAGGAACCAGGTTTTTTCGGCTGGGTCCGCGGATTCCCGGTGCGTAAGCACTGCAAGCGCAGCGAGTTCGACAGCCGCGTGATCCGCTTCTTCGCGCAGATCTGGTGCTGGCTCGATGCCGAGTTCCATGTAGGTCCCCCGAACGCGAGCGAGCGGTTCTCCGAGGAAGTCGTCGGCGTAGTACGACTCGTGGATCTGGAGCTTCGGCTGTGGCCCGACGAACAGGCGAGTATGAACCCGCTCGAGGTCGTGTGCGACCTCTTCAGGATCGTCGACCGTGCGTCGCCAACTCGCCAGCAGGTCGAACCCACGTTGCAGGTGCTCGTTGGGAACCGCCTCGGGTTCCGGGAGGCCCGCGTCAGCGATTCGCTCGACTGCATCGGAGTCCAGCGGATCGGCCAGCGCACCCGCGGCGAACTCGTAGAGGGCAGCGAGCGTCTCGCGCTCGTTCTCGATCACGGCGTCTTCGTCGTTCGTGCCTGGCGAGTCGCTGACCACCGTTCCACGCTCTGACTCAGTATCAGTCATTCGTAATCACCTCGAACCCGTTTCACGAGTCCGTAACAGATCGCGATCAACGAGCCGACGAGTACGAGTACGGCGACGTTGAGCGCGATGAAGAACACGATGCTGGTGACGCCCTGCGTGAGCGGATCGAACGATAGTGCGACCAGGTACTCACGGGTCGGCAGCGGCGACAGCACCGACGCAAACAGCGTCGCCAACATGATGAGCATGAAGAACGTCATGAGCGCGAGCGTCACACCGACGAGCGTCCGCTTGTCCGGACTCTTCGTTTCCGGATGGTCCGGAACCGACTCGAGGTTGTCTTTGGCCCACTTTTTCCAGTGGTGGGCTGCACGCTCGGCCGTAGCCGTTCCCTTGAACATCGTATCGTTGAACGGATACTTTTCTTTGACGTTCACCATGTAGAGGTGGAACGTCGTCCCCATCAGTGCCGTCAGGGCGATCAACACGTGTACGTCACGCACGATCAACAGCAGGACGTCGGCTACGGGCTCGTGGCCACCGAGCATAGCACGGAACTCCGGCGAGACGAACACCCCGCGGAACCACAGGAGCAGCCCGGTAATGATGAGCAGGGAGAACTCGACGGTAATCACCCAGATCTCGGCTTTCTGTAGCCAGTTGTACTTCGCCGCTTCGGGTTTCTCGCCGCGGCCAACCACCCACTTGAAGTACGCGATCGCCTCTTTGACGTTCGACAGGGACGGTAACGACGGCAGCCGCCAGCGTCCGGTGGCTCCCGCCGTCAAGGCCAGATACAGGACGTAGTAGACTGCCGCCAGGATCATCACGACGCCGGCGACGATGTGGAGCGTGACGATGTTCCCGTAGCCAAAGATCGCGAACAACCAACCCAGGTGGTCGCTAAACGTCATCGGCAGCCCCGTCAAGTACAGCACGAAGATACTGACTGCGAGCACGCCGTGGACCCACACCTGTGCGCTCGAGAACCGCTCGATTACGGACGTTTCGGTTGCTCCTGCCGACGTTGCCGTTTCGGTAGACATTATTCGAGCACCTCCTTCCAGCTAACGAGCGCAAGTCCCGAGATGAACACCGCGACGAACGCGATGTAGAGCCCGAGAACTGCTCTCACGCCGAGCCAGAGCCGTTCGTAGGCGTTGTAGGTCATCTCACCACTGGCGATCGCTCCACTGCCGTCCCGCAAGACTGGCGCTTCTGCGAGCGGTACCGACATCGCGTCTAACCAGAGCAGGAACATGGTGACGACGACGATAGTGAGGACGCCAGCCACGTACGATCGATACTGATAGATAGTGGCACGGAGGTCGTCACCGTCCTGCGAGGGATTGGTGTGTTCCGTTTCCATGGGAATCACCGGAGGTGAACCCAGTTACTGGTATACCAGACTGTATTATTCATCCCCGAACACCACCGTGGCGAGTTCGTCGGAGAACGGTTCCTCGGTGAGGTCTTTACGGGCCTCGTCCGATAGTTCGGCAGACGTCCCGTACACGAGAGCGTCCGTCGGACACGACGAGACACAGGCGGGTTCTTTCCCCTCCTCACGGCGAGGCTTACAGAGGGTACACTTGTCCATCGTCCCAGCATCGCCGACCGAATCCTGCTCGTCGGGAAACTGCGGTGCGCCGAACGGACAGGCCCACGCACAGTACGAACAGCCGAGACAACGGTCACTGTCGACCTGGATCAGCCCTTCCTCGTCGCGGTGGACGGCGTCGGTCGGACAGACGTTCACACACGGTGCCTCCTCACAGTGGAAACACATCATCGGAACGCTCGTCTCGCCACCGTCGAACCGGTCGCCTTCGAACCCCTCGTCGTGGGTGACGACACCGATACGATTGCTCTCCTCGGGGAGCTCCCAGGTTCGCATACAGGCGACTTCACAGCCGCCACAGTCGATACACGCCTCAACGTTCGGAATGATTCGGGGTGTACTACTACTCATGGATAATCACCTCGTGTACCCGTGCTGTCGCTGATACGCCTGTTGTTCCTCGGGCAGTTCTGGAATCTCGTCGTCGGATGCAGGCTCGAGCTGACAGAGTCCCGTCTTCGTCGCCTGCATGTTCGTCACGGGGTCGTAGCCGATCGACATGCCGATGTTGGCCGAATCACCGATGACCAACGGCTCGGTCCCGTCAGGGTACCGGTCGGTGTACGATTCGCCCTCGAAGATACCGCCCCAGTGGTACGGCAGGAAGACCTCTTCTTCCTCCACTCGCTCCGTGACGTACGCCTGCACGAGCATGGAGCCAGGTTCGGTACGAACCCACACCCAATCGCCGGTCTCGAGTGCGTGTTCGTTGGCGACGCGTGGGTGGATTTCGGCGTACATCATGGGCGACCGATTCGCGGTGCCCTCGGTGTTTCGCGTTTCGTACCCGCCGCCCATGTGTTCGACCTGTCGGCCGCTGGTTACGATGAGTGGCAAGTCTTCCGAGAGGGTCCGGAACTCCTCTTGCTTGCCGCGATTGTCCAGATCGAGGCGGTAGAAGTCCTCCTGGGCCTCGTAGTTGGGATACTCGTCGATGAGGTCGGGGCGTGGCGTTTCGACCGGTTCGCGGTGTTTTGGAACTTCGTCCGGAAGGTTCCACGCTGCTGCCCGCGCCCGACCGCGACCGGTCGGTGGATCGGGTTGTTCGTTGTCGAATGCCTCGAACTCCGACTCGTCGACATCGTCGAGCGCCTGGGCGGCGTCGTACACCGAATGTTCGTCGCTGAGCGCGTACTCGATCGACGTCGTCGGTGCTGCAGGCGTCTCCGGGTCCGGTAGTTCCGTTGCGTAGTTCGGATACTGTGGCACTCCCTCGATCTCGCCGTCCCACCAGTCCGGCTCGTAGGCATCACGGAGCAGCGTCTCGCCGTCCGGTCCTTCGGTCCCCCAGCGAGCGCGGAAGTCGAGGCCACCTTCGGCAGGATGCACCTCGTCGCGGTACAGGATCGGCGTCCCCGGGTGATCGTCGTGCCAGCACGGCCACGGAAGTCCGAAGTACTCACCGGCGAGTTCGTGATCGTCAGTTACCTCCGCTTGGAGGTCGTCGACGCTGAAGACGTGGCTGTTCTCCATGTGTGCCTTGATGCGCTCGGGCCTCCAGCCGATCGCGCCGATCGAGCGCATCCCGAGGTTCATCTCGTCGAGGACGTCTTCGATCTCGTCGTAGTCGAAGTGTTCGCCGAATCCGAGTCGGTCGGCGAACTCTTGTAGAAGCTCGAAGTCACGCTTGGAGTTGTGTCGAGGTGTGACTGCCTGGTAGCGCCACTGCACCGAACGGTTCGTCGCCGTAACCGTGCCCCGACTTTCGTGGTTCGTCGCCGCAGGCAGCAAGATGATGCCGTCTTCACGCTCCGGCAGCGAGGAGTGCAGTCCCGGGAACGGATCGACGCCGATGACAATCTCGACGTTCTCCATCGCCTTCTTGACCCGCTTGAGCTCGCTCAGGGAGTTGAGCGAGTGCCCCCAGACGACCAGTGCCCTGACCTGTTCTGGCTGGTACAGGTCTCCTTTTCGCTCGTCGTCGTCGAGTGCGCCCTCGAACCAGCGACTCACCGTGAGACCGTTTTTCTCCATCAGCTCCTGGGACTCGAACCGATCACGCATCTCTTCGTACGAAATCGAGCCGCTCGTGCTCGGCGTCTGATCCCAGACGTTCGTCCAGTGATCCCACGCGCCTTTGTCGAGCCCGTAGTAGGCTGGCAGATGGTGTGAAAGGATGCAGGCGTCGGTCGCCCCCTGCACGTTGTCGTGTCCACGGACGGGATTGTTCCCACCACCTGGCGTGCCAGTATCACCGAGAGCCAGATTGAGAATCGCGAACGAACGGATATTCTGCGTTCCGACAGTGTGCTGGGTCGCACCCATCGACCACTCGACGGTGCTTACGTCGGCCTCGGCAAGCGTCTCGGCGATTTCTTTGAGCGTTTCGACGGGCACCCACGTGATATCCTCGACCGTCTCGAGGTCGTAGTCGGCGATGTTCTCTTTGGCGTCTTCCCACCGATAGACCCGTGACTCGAGGAACTCCTCGTCGTGGGCCTCTAGGTTGTAGACGATGTGGTAGAGCAATCCGTTGATGAACGCGATGTCCGTTCCGGGGCGGAACTGCGTGGTGGTGTCGGCGTGTGCCGAGGTCTTCGAGAATCGAGGTTCGGCGACGATGACGTCACCGTCGTTTTCCCGTGCCTCCTGGATGTAGCGCATCATCACCGGGTGGGATTCGGCTGGGTTGTGGCCGATGATGAGGTTTGCGTCCGCGTTGGTGACGTCGTTGCACGACTGGGTCATCGCGCCGAAGCCCCAGGTGTTTGCCAGCCCACCGACTGTCGTCGAGTGACAGATCCGGGCCTGGTGGTCGACGTTGTTCGTTCCGTAAAACGCCGCCAGTTTACGGAACATGTAGGCCTCTTCGTTGCTGATCTTCGCCGATCCCATCCACATCGTACTGTCGGCACCGTACTCGTCGCGGATTCGGGCCAACTCGTCGGTGGCTTCGCTCAGCGCTTCTTCCCAGTCGAGACGGACCCACTCGCCGTCTTCTTTTTTCATCAAGGGTGTCATAGAAGAGTTCTCACACCGTGATCACGGTGCTTCCCGGATTGTCTCCACGTTCGTAGTTGGTAATTGCG
>JGI2924J29684_1077424_pt1 | contig 16843 bp, 15 predicted proteins | sample BenlonsequencITS_FD_29684 | JGI IMG/M metagenome (IMG submission 29684)
GAACTAGGTGTGGACTTGGGTGAAGCAGAAGACATTTCTGAAGTCGCTCTTGAATCTATCGCTGTTGAAGTTGCAGCTGCAGAAGCAAGTGCTGAAGTTGCTGTTGAAGAAACTGCTGAAACAGAAGAAACAACAGAAACAAAAACACCTTCTGAAGGTGCTTAAGTTAAAGCTTTTAAATCCACCACTCATATATCCTGAGAGAGGTAACTGAACATGGCCGCAATTACAGCTGCACTCGTAAAAGACCTGCGTGAGAAAACCGGCGCAGGAATGATGGACTGTAAAAAAGCACTTACCGAAAATGACGGTGATGTTGATGCTGCGATCGATTGGCTTCGTGCCAAAGGTCTTTCTAAAGCAGCGAAGAAAGAAGGTCGTGTAGCGGCTGATGGTCTCGTTGGTGTGGCAGTTGAAGGCACTGTAGGTGCTGTTGTTGAGGTTAACGCCGAAACAGATTTCGTTGCTCGCAACGAAACTTTCCAAGAAGCAGTTGCGGGTATTGCAAAAGCCGCAATAGCTGTGAATGGCGATGTTGAAGCACTTGCTGCTTCAGCTGCTGTTGACGGTGGAGAAGGTTCTATTGCAGATCAATTGAAGCGGATGGTCGCAAAGATTGGTGAAAATATGAGCCTTCGTCGTTCAGCGAGTGTGACTGTCGATAAAGGTGCGGTAGCATCTTACATTCACTCGGCTACAGCTGACGGACTTGGAAAAATCGGTGTTGTTGTCGGTCTCGAATCTGAAGGCAACACTGATGTGTTGCTTGAAGTTGGCCGTAAAGTAGCAATGCACATTGCTGCAACAAACCCGCTAGCTGCTGTAAAAGAAGAGTTGGATCCTGTCGCTGTTGAGCGTGAGCGTCAAGTTCTAACTGAACAAGCTCGCGAATCAGGCAAACCTGAAGCAGTGATCGAAAAAATGATCGAAGGTCGTATCCGTAAATTTTACCAAGAAGTTGTATTGGTGGAGCAGACTTTCGTGATGGACCCAGACTTGACTGTTGGTCAATTCATCGAGAACGCTGGAAAAGAAGCTGGAGCACCTGTTGCTCTAAAAGGCTTTGCAATGTTGCGTCTTGGTGAAGGTATCGAGAAAAAAGAAGAAGACTTTGCTGCTGAAGTTGCCGCTGCAACTGGACAATAAAGTTCATTTTCGAACTTGAATAGAAGCGGAGGTAGGCGATAAGTGTCTATCTCCGTTTTTTTTGATGGGTCTTATTAGCTAAGGGCAGGCAAAACATTATGGCATCTCAACTTCAATCACCAAAATACAAACGAGTACTTCTCAAGATTTCAGGTGAGGTTCTGGCCGGAAAAATTGAACCTGACAAAGAAAAGTTCGGGATAGATATGGCTGCCTGTTTTCCTATAGCCGAGGAAATTAAGGAAGCCATCGCTGCTGGGACTGAAGTTTGTCTTGTTATCGGTGGTGGAAACATTTTTAGAGGACTTAAAGGTGTTGGGCAGGGCATGGAACGTGCACAAGCTGATTCTATGGGGATGCTGGCGACGGTGATGAATGCGCTTGCTATGCAAGGAGCACTTGAAGAGATTGGTGTGCCTGCGAGGGTGCAAAGCGCCGTTGAAATGCCAAAAATTTGTGAGCCCTTTATTCGCCGTAGAGCTATCCGTCATATGGAAAAAGGTCGCGTGGTAATTTTTGCTGCTGGCACCGGAAATCCATTCTTTACGACAGATACCGGAGCTGCATTGCGTGCTGCTGAAATGGGGTGTGACGCTATGCTGAAGGGAACTCAGGTTGATGGAGTTTATACCGCTGATCCAAAACTAGACCCTGAAGCAACTCGTTTTGATCACTTAGGTTATATGGAGGTGTTGAATAAAGACCTTCGTGTTATGGATGCAACGGCTGTAAGTTTAATGAAAGAGAATCACATACCGATTGTTGTGTTTTCTATTCACAATAAAGGATCGCTTGCTGAGGTTCTGGCTGGAAATGGTATTTGTACTGTTATCGAAAATTGAGTAGGGCCAACTGCAGGATAAAAGGAAAAGATTATGTCTATTGATATGAAAGACTTAGAACGCCGTATGGAAGGTGCTGTTGCATCACTGAAAACTGAATTTTCAGGTTTGCGCACAGGACGCGCATCAGTGAACCTTTTGGATACTGTAATGGTTCAAGCGTATGGCGCATCAACTCCTTTGGCTCAAGTGGCTTCTATCTCTGTTCCTGAGCCGCGTATGCTTGCTGTGAACGTATGGGACAAAACAGTTGTCGGAGCAGCTGACAAAGCAATTCGCGAAGCAGGTTTAGGATTAAACCCTGTCATGGATGGTCAAAACCTTCGCATTCCTATTCCGCCATTAAATGAAGAGCGTCGTGCAGAGTTAGCTAAATTAGCTGGAAAATATGCAGAATCAGCACGTGTTGCCATTCGGAATGTGCGCCGTGATGGAATGGATATTTTGAAAAAAATGGAGAAGGATGGCGAAATCTCCAAAGATGAGCAAAAATCACTTGAGGATGACGTGCAGAAATTGACTGATAAAATAATTTCTTCCGTTGATGCTAGTGTGAAATCAAAAGAAGAAGAGATTATGCAGGTATAAACTGTTGTCATCTATCGCTTCAACAACACCTATTGCCCAGCATTCTAAAGTTGGTGACGAAGGACATGCGCCTAAACATGTTGCCGTAATTATGGATGGTAATGGGCGATGGGCGCAAGCTAGGGGGTTGCCTCGTATAGCTGGCCATAAAGAGGGCGTTGAAGCGCTTAGAAAGACTGTGGATGCCTGTAAGGCGCTTGCAATTGAACATCTGACGGTTTTTTCATTTTCAACAGAAAACTGGCGCAGGCCCAAAGCTGAGGTTGATGCTTTGTTTGCGCTTTTAAAATTGTTTGTAAAAAAAGATCTAAATCGCCTTCATAAAGAAGGTGTTAGAGTTCGGATATTTGGATCGTTAGACGGCTTACCTGCAGATATTCTAAAGTTAATTGACGAATGTGAATCTAAAACAGCACAAAATAAAGTGTTTAACGTCAATATCGCTTTTAATTATGGCGGTAGAGCTGAAATAGTGGAAGCGGCCCAAAAGATAGCTGCAGATGTTCAAGCTGGGCGACTTTCCCCAGAAAGTATAGATGAGTCCATTATGCAGCAGCATATGTGGTCGTCTGACCTTCCTGATGTGGATTTACTCATCAGAACGAGCGGTGAACTAAGAATTAGTAATTTCCTATTGTGGGGAATCGCCTATTCAGAGTTGATGTTCTTAGATATATTGTGGCCAGATTTTGGCAAAGTTGATATGGAGCGGGCAATAGATGTCTTCAAAAATCGTAACCGACGATTTGGCGGAGTCGAGCCTTCCAAAGTCATCGAAAGCTAATTTAGAGAATGAATTAAATCCAACATCTTCTCCAGCTGCTGAGGGTGTTTCTCACCCAAATACGTCTGTAAGTGCTAACTTTATCAAGCGTATAGTTGCTACGCTCGTTCTTGCTCCCGTTTGTGTCCTAGCTGTAGTTCAAGGCGGAGTCGTATTTAAAGTGCTCACCGCCATTTGTGCAATTATCGCAGCTTGCGAGTGGGCATTTATGGTGGGCAAGGGACAAGTAAAATGGAAAACATATAGTCTCTGTGGTATGTTTAGTTTTGCGGGTTTGACGGCGATATATGCTGGAGGTATCGGGCTGGCCGTCGTTTCGATGGTTTCTATTGTGTCCGCAATTGTAATTTATTTACTTGGAAGATTGTATAAATTACATCCCTTATCTCTCATGTTTGGGGCGGTTTACGTTACTTTTCCCTTTGGTGCATTTGTTTATTTACGTGAATTGTCGACCAACACGCAATTTATGATGTTTGCTATTTTCGCAATAGTTTGGGGAACAGATACCGCCGGATATTTGGCTGGAAAAGCGTATGGAGGTCCATTATTAGCTCCTAAAAATAGTCCGAATAAAACATGGACCGGAGCGATAGGTGGAGTGATTTATGCGGCTCTTGCGGGTGCAGCTGCAGCCAACCTCACTCAATCTTCTATGATAATGTGGCTGTTTTGGGCAATTTTCTTATCTATTGCCGCGCAACAAGGTGATCTCATCGAATCGATGTTTAAACGGAAGTTTGGGATCAAAGATATGTCAAACATCATTCCTGGACATGGTGGCTTATTAGACCGATTGGACGGCCTGATGGCTGCTGTATCGATTGCTGCGATAATGAATCTGTTTTTTCCCGATATTATGCTTAGTTTATTGGGGGATTGAGGGTGTCAGAACAGGTCAAAGTTTCATTGCTGGGTGCCACTGGTTCCATTGGTAGTTCTACTATTTCGATTTTAAAGCAAAATTGTGCGGACATGCCTGAGTTTAAAGTTGTTTCTCTAACAGCTCAGAATAGTGTTCAAGAATTAGCAAAATTAGCCATTGAAACTAATGCAGAATTTGCTGCAATTGGAAATGAAAATAAATATCAAGAATTGAAAGATTTGTTGGCCGGTACTGGTATTGAATGTGCCTCAGGTGAAACTGGATTGGTCGACGCTGCCGCTAGACAATGTGATACATTGGTTTCTGCCATAACGGGGGCGGCCGCTTTAAGGCCAACTCTTGAGGGGATCAAACAAGGTGCAAAAATAGCTCTTGCAAACAAAGAAAGTATTGTTTGCGCAGGAGTGTTATTCTTGAGTGAAGCTAAAAAATATAATGCAACATTGCTGCCCGTTGATTCGGAACATAATGCTATATTTCAAGTTCTTGATAATCACAAAAGAGTAGAAAAACTGATTTTAACCGCATCCGGAGGCCCGTTTAGAACATCTACTATTGATGAAATGCGAGAAGCTACTCCTGAACAGGCTATTTCCCATCCGAACTGGTCAATGGGTGCTAAAATTTCAGTAGATAGTGCAACGATGATGAATAAGTCTCTGGAGTTGATAGAGGCATCTTATCTTTTTAATACACCTGAAGAAAAGATTGATGTATTAATCCACCCCCAGTCCATAGTACATAGTTTGGTTTCATATGATGATGGTTCCGTTCTGGCACAACTTGGTATGCCGGATATGCGAACGCCTATTTCTTATGCTTTGGCATGGCCTAATCGAATGCCGGTGCCAGGATTAGAAAGACTGGATTTAGGTAGAATCGGTAGCTTGAGTTTCGAAACACCAGATGATGCAAGGTTTCCAGCGGTCTCATTGGCTCGTAAAGCTTTAACCCTAGGAGCTTGGGCACCAAATGTAATTAACGCTGTCAACGAAATCGCAGTAGATGCTTTTTTGAATAATGTTATTGGTTTTATGGATATAACGCGTACAACTGAAAAATTGCTAGATCGGTTTGCATCTGATGAATTCGGAGCTATGACTGACCCTAACAGTTTTGATGATGTGTTCGAGTTAGATGGTCTGGCAAGAAAACTTGCGCTTGAAGCGATTAAGGCATAGCACCTGCATGTTACGGGCTAACCTAAGTAGAATTTTAGAGGACCATTTTTAAATATGGACGTTCTAGTAAGCCAGTTCCTTAATCTGTTTTCAATTGTTTCCTCTGTCGTTCCGTTCATCATTATGATTGGCGTCGTTGTAACTATACACGAGCTTGGACATTATTATGCCGGCCGCGCTTTTGGGGCGGCTGTTGAATCTTTTGCATTTGGTTTTGGAAAATCTATTTTTGAAGTTTCAGACAAGAGAAATACGCGTTGGCGATTAAATTGGTTGCCGCTTGGAGGGTTTGTCAAATTCGTTGGTGAACAAGAAGGCGATAATTCTATTTCTGACAATCCAAAAAAGCCCAAAGGACGATATTACAAAGACTTGGCTGCTTGGCAAAGAGTCATTGTCTCCATGGCTGGACCAGTAGCGAATTTTATATTGGCTATCTTAATTTATGCGGTTATTTTTAGCCAAGGTAAGCCTTTGTATGGCGATGTTACTGTCGAGAATGTTCTGGAAAATAGTGCAGCGTATGAGGCTGGTGTATTGGATGGAGATATTATCGTTGCAGCTGACGACAGAGCAGTTTCTAGTGCGGGAGATGTCATTGAAGCGGTCGCGTATAGTGCTGACGAACCTGTAAAACTCTCGCTTCTTCGTAATGGTGAAGAAATTGATTTAATCGTCATTCCACGTCGAGAGATGTTCATTAATGAACGCCTAGGAATAGAAGATGAAATCGGCCGTATCGGTGTAAGTATGTCGTCTAAGTTGATCGCTATTGAAGACGTGTCTACATTCGAAGCAGTTAGCTTAGGTGCTGACCAAACGGCGAATGTCATCAGGAAAACATTAAAAGTCTTAAACCGCCTTATTTTCGGCAAAGATAACTTTGACAAGATGAGAGGCCCATTGGGAATGGGAGATATTGCTGATCGCGTTGTCGACAGCAATATGAAACGAACAGATATTGGATTTAAAGAAAGGCTGAGCGGTACATTCTGGCAAATGCTTGAATTGATTGCGATGTTCTCAGTAAGTATTGGTTTTTTCAACCTGTTGCCGATTCCAATGTTGGATGGCTATTCTGCGTTGTTGGGTCTTTACGAAACAGTTGTTGGATCAGAAGTTTCTCTGAAGTTTCAGGAATATCTTCTGCGTGGGGGGCTTGCGGTAGTCGGGGTTTTCTTTATCGCTGTTACTTGGAATGATATTAGGCGGCTTGGGCTGCTTGATGTTTTTAGCGGCCTGTTGTCATAAGAGTATGATTAAGGCAAGGCAGGGCGTTTTGAGACGTGTAGAGGATACTAACATGCGATCTTTGTTCGCGAGTGCACTGGCACTGACGACTTCAGCTGGTGCTTATTTTGCAGTTGCAGAACTGAGTGGATCGGCCTTAGTGCACGCTCAATCTGTTAACCAAGAAGCAATTTCGCATATAGTTGTCGAAGGCAATCAAAGAATTGAAACCAGAACTATTCTCTCATACTTACTTGTAGAGCCTGGAGATAATTTTGACTCCGAACGTCTGGATTTGTCACTGAAAACGCTTTTTGCAACGCAATTGTTTGCAGATGTGCTTTTTGAAAAGAATGGTAGCGAACTTGTTGTTCGCGTCAGTGAAAATCCAATCATCAATCAGGTGATATTTGAGGGCAATAGCTCCATTCGCGATGATAAACTGACTGAAGAAACAGAAGCTGCGCCGCGTGAAGTGTTTACACAAGCGAGAGTTCAGCAAGATGTACAAAAAATTCTAGAAGCTTACCGGCGAGCAGGTCGTTTTGCAGCATCGGTTACTCCAACATATAAGCCTTTAGCGCAGAACCGTGTGGATCTTATATTTGAGATAACCGAAGGTCCCAAAACGGGTGTGAAATCAATTAACTTTATCGGTAATGAAGTTTTTAAAGATAGTAAGCTGCGTTCGGAAGTTGTGACACGTCAGTCTAGATGGTGGCGGGTCTTTGAATCAAACGATAACTTTGATCCAGATCGTATGGAATATGACAGAGAGCTTCTACGTCAGTTTTATACAAATGAAGGGTATGCTGATTTCCGCGTAACATCTTCTATTGCGGAGTTAACGCCGGATCAAAAAGATTTTTATATGACCTTCACCATAGATGAAGGTCCCCTGTATAATTTCGGTGAAATTAGTGTTGAAACAACGCTTGAAAAATTATCAACAGTAAGATTGAAGGCTATTGTCCCGACAAGAGAAGGTAATCTTTATAAAGCAGACCTTATCGAGGATGCGGTTGAAGCAATTACTTTTGCAGCTGGTAGTGCAGGATATGCATCTGTGGATGTTAAACCTCAAATAGACAGAGATCCTGAAACTCAAAAGGTAAATGTTACTTTTGTCGTCGATGAAGGGCCGCGTGTTTATGTTGAACGCTTGGATATTGTTGGGAACACGCAAACACTAGACCATGTTGTTAGAAGAGAACTTCTATTGGCAGAAGGTGATGCTTTCAACCGGATTCTTTTAGATCAATCTCGAAACCGCATCAGAAGTCTGGGTTTCTTTAAAGACGTAGAGATCACTGAAGAGCCAGGTTCAGCTCCTGATAAAACGATTGTGAAAGTCGCAGTCCAAGAACAGCCCACTGGAGAATTAGCGTTCTCAGTTGGGTATTCTTCAGCAGATGCTTTTCTAGTCTCTGTATCTGCAACACAGCGGAACTTCCGCGGCCGTGGACAGTCTGTTACTGCGAATATTCAATCGTCACAATATCAAGAAAATTACGAATTCCGTTTCACAGAGCCAAGGTTTCAGGACAGAAATATGGCTGCAGGTTTTGACCTTTATGCGAACAAAACCAACTATTTAAATATTGCGAATTACTCAAATAGCGTGATTGGAGCAGGGCTTCGCGTTGGCTTTCCTTTGGGAAATAGAACGCAATTGGGACTCAGATATAATTTAAGACAAGATGACCTCCAATTAGCTCAGACCAATAGTGATGGCACAAGATCAACCATCGAAAGTCGTGAGCAATGTCTACTCACCAACAGCATTAGTATATGTGACCAATTAGGAGAGCAGTTAACGTCTTCTGTTGGATATTCATTGGTTCGAGACCACCGGAATGACCCTATCGACCCGACAGGTGGATATAGAATAACTTGGCAACAAGATTTTGCTGGTCTTGGTGGAGATGTTAATTACGTTAAGCAAGAGTTGAATGCATCGACGTATAAGGGCATTGCGCCCGGGTTTACACTTACTGCAGGCGTCAAGGCAGGATATATTGATGGTTGGAATGATGATTCCATTCGCGTAAATAATAGGTTTTACAAGGGTGGAAATACATTCCGTGGATTTGATACTGCAGGATTGGGCCCACGCCAGACCAATGTCGTTTCTGATCTCGTCGTAGAAAATTATGCTGGCGCTCCAGCAGATTCTGATGGTCAATTGATTTACTATTCAGGTATCAGTAGCTCAACTGGGCTGCCGGTTGGAACTTTCGTAAATACAGGTAATCTCTCAGAAGCGGTCTTGAACGAAAATGGCGTTCTGGTTGCAGCCGTAGAAGGTGATGGAGGAGAGCGTGCATACGGGTCGTTATCTACAGATGGAAATGGCGTTACTGTTGAGCCTCAGATTCGTGCGCTTGGTACGGCTCTAGGTGGTAAAGCGTATGCTATTGGAACTGTAGAGCTATCTATTCCTATTCCTTTTGCTCCGGAAGAAATGGGAATTGGTGCAGCACTATTTACTGAATTTGGAAGCGTTGGATTATTGGATGATATAGCTAAAACTGGCTCCAATCCGACTGTTGAAACATTTGGTTCAACCGGTTTTGCTTTAAGCGAAACTAGTATAGATGACACCTTTGGTCTGCGTGCAAGTGCGGGTCTGAGCGTGTTTTGGGATTCACCATTTGGTCCCATAAGATTTGACTTCTCAGAAATACTTGCGAGTGAAGAATATGACCGGACGGAAAGCTTCCGGTTTAGTACACGGACCCAATTCTAGGAAAAACAGAACATGTCCCTAAAAAAACTAATTGTAGCGTTTTCAACTTTGTTTTTGCTTTCTCCTGCAGTTATGCAAGCTACAGCTCAAACAAACGTTATTGTGATTGATCAAGCAAAGATTATGACACAATCTAAAGCTGGTAAGGATGTCACTAAAAAGCTCAACAACATTGCTGAGCAAATCAATAAAGAGCTGAAGCCAAGTGCCGATTCTCTGCAAGCTGAAGGACAATCCCTTCAAACGACTCTGGCACCATTGAATCAAAATGCGATTGCGCAAGATAAAGCTCTAGTTACGCGCATTCAAAATTTTGAAAAACGCAGAGTAGAACTTCAAAAAACACAACAAAAACGTGCAGCTGAGCTAGAACTAACGAGACGTGATGCTTGGCAAAAGTTTTTTGTTGCGCTTGAACCTGCTCTGCAGGCCGCTATCACTGAAACGAGCGCAGATATTGTAATCGACAGATCTTCTACAATACACACTGGAGAAGGTGTGGATCAAACAGACTTGATTATCTCAAAGCTTGATGCATCAACACCTACTATTTCAGTAACTAAACAATCTCTTCCAGTTCCAAAGAACTAATTACTAGGAATATTTGAAGTGATTGATGAGCGATTTTATTTCCTGCAGCCTAAACCTAGCTTAAGTCAGCTTGCGGTTGCAGGGAAAGCAGAAATATACACGCAAGTTTCCAGTGCAGTTTCTGTAAATTCGTTTGAAAACGCAAGTAATGGTGATCTTACCTTTATTGAAAATATTAAGGGTGCTGATTTAACGGATGTCAAAGCTTCTGTGTGTATTACTTCTCGGGAAATTGCAGAACAATTACCTGAAAATATTTCAATAATTGTAAGTGATAGACCTCGGTGGAGTTTTGGACAGGCTTCCAAATTAATTGCATCACCAAGGCAATTTCAATCAAATACACCATCTATTTCAGATAGTTCTACTGTCGAGGAGGGGGTAATTCTCGGTCCAAATGTTGTGATCGGGGATGATGTCTCTATTGGAGCTGGTACGGTTATTGCTCCTGGTACAGTTATATGGCCTGGTGTGAAAATTGGAAAAAACTGTTCAATTGGATCAAATGTCACTATAAAAACTTCGTTGATCGGGAATAATGTCACCTTGTCCTCAGGTGTTGTTTTGGGGGAATCGGGTTTTGGCCTCTCTATAGGCGCTAATGGTGCAGATGACAGCCCTCATTTCGGACGCGTTATTGTGCAAGACTGGGCATCTATTGGGTGCAATTCGTGTGTTGATTGTGGTGTTTTTGGTGACACAATTATTGGTGAACGTGCGAAAATAGACAATTTGTGTCACATCTCCCATAATGTCGTGATCGAAGCCCATTCTGTTTTAGCTGCGTTTTGCGGTATAGCTGGGTCGACAATTGTTGGTAGTGGTACGCAAATGGGCGGTGCTTGTAGCATTGCTGATCATTTGAAAATTGGCCGACAGGTTAAATTGGCTGGAAATTCGGGCTTAATGTCAGATATTCCTGATGGAGAAACATGGGGTGGATATCCTGCTAAACCAATTAAATCTTGGTTTAGAGAAACTGTTTGGCTTTCTAAACAAGTGACAAGCCGCAAGATTGAAAAATAGACGTAATACGCATTTCCAAACTATAAAACTAGGATTATCGGTAATGGCTGTTTCCATACACCCTAACGCATTTATTGAAGATGGTGCTGAGCTCGGTGAAAATGTCAAAATCGGACCAGGATGTGTCATCGGTCCGAATGTACAGATTGGTGATAACAGTGAGTTATATAGTCAGGTCGTCATAGCAGGACATACGATTTTAGGTGCAAATGCAAAGATATACCCCTTCGCTGCTTTGGGGCACCCACCTCAAGACTTTAAATATCGCGGAGAAGACACCAAGCTGATCATTGGAAATGATGTTACTGTCAGGGAACATGTAACTATGCACCTAGGTACGGTTGTCGGGCGCGGAGAAACTCGTGTTGGCAATAACGGATATTTCATGGTTGGTTCACACATTGGCCATGATTGTATTGTCGGCAATAATGTTACATTTGCAAACAATGCAACTCTGGGCGGTCAGGTGACAGTTGGTGATCATGTGATCATGGGTGGTCTCTCAGCAGTTCACCAATTTTGCCGTGTCGGAAAACATGCATTCATTGGTGGAGGCGCACCGGTTACCGGAGATGTTATTCCATACGGAATGGTCGATAATCACGGAAAACTTGCAGGGCTGAACCTTGTTGGTTTAAAGCGTCGTGGTTTTGATCGGAAACAAATTAATGATCTTCGTACGGCGTACAGGTTGTTTTTTGCTTCTGAAGGTACATTTCAAGAGCGTATCGATGATGCTGCTCGGATGTATGAACAGCAAGAACTTGTGATGGAGATGGTCAGTTTTATAAGAGACGGTGCTGATCGCCATTTATGTCTTCCCAAGTAAGAAACCATAATGTCCAAATCTAAATTAGGTATCATTGCGGGTAGCGGGGATTTACCTGAAACTTTGGCTAAGCATGCCCAAAAAGAAGGTCGGAGTGTTTTTATTGTAGGCATTGCGGGTTTTGTTGAACCTGAACTTCTAGAGCAATTTGCGCATAAGGTGATCTCTGTTGGTGAAGTTGGAAAACAACTTTCTGCTTTAAAATCGGAAAATGTAAACGAAGTCTGTTTCGCTGGAATTGTAAAACGTCCTAATTTCAAAAATCTAAAACTAGATGCCAAAGGCATGATGATTCTGCCTAAGGTATTAAAAGCGGCATCACAGGGTGATGATGCCCTGTTAAGAGTATTGGTAAAAACCATTGAACGTGAAGGTTTCAAAGTTGTTGGTGCTGATGATGTTCTAACTTCACTTGTTGCACCGATTGGTTCTTTGGGTAAGCACTCTCCTAGTTCTGCTGATTTTGCTGATATAAAAAAAGCTGCTCAGATAGCTGCTGAAATAGGGCGTTTGGATATTGGACAGGGCGCTATCGTTTGCGACGGACTTGTTCTAGCAGTAGAGGCGCAGGAGGGCACAGATTTAATGCTCCAACGCTGTGCAGCGTTACCAGATAACCTTAGAGGGTCGACTAAAGTTCCTCGGGGTGTGCTTGTTAAGCGCCCTAAACCTGTTCAAGAACGCCGTGTAGATCTTCCAACAATAGGTATACGAACGCTAGAAGGTGCTAAACGTGCGTGCCTTTCAGGAATTGCTTATGAAGCCAATTCAGCATTACTGCTGAATATGGATGAACTGATAGCGTATGCTGATAATAATGGCCTTTGGATTTATGGATTCGAAGACACGAATCTCGAGACTGAAAGATAAATAAAATGCGCCTTTACTTCGTTGCTGCTGAACCTTCTGGAGACGTGTTAGCGGCTGAAGTGATGCGGGAAATTCTGTTGCTAAATAAAGATGTTGAGTTCCTCGGTGTAGGTGGTTCACATATGCGGGCTTTAGGAATTGAAAGCTTGTTTGACCCTCAAGAGTTAGCAGTGTTTGGTCTACTCGAAGGTATAAAAGCTTTTAAAACTGTTAAAGCAAGGGTTGAAGATACGGCGTTAGATATTGTCAAACATAATCCAGATGCGATCATTCTTGTGGATTCCTGGGGGTTTATGTGGCGTGTCGCTCAGCGTGCAAAAGAATTAGGTTATGAAGGTAAGCGAATTAAATTAATTGGTCCTCAAGTTTGGGCAACTCGGCCTGGAAGAGCGAAAACGCTCGCTAAAAACGTCGATCATTTGCTTTGTATTCATGATTTTGAAGTGCCATTTTACCAACCATTTGGACTGGATACGACGGTAATAGGCAATCCAGCTCTTGAACGGGATCAAAATGGTTTTGGTGAAGAGTTTCGAGCTGCAAAGAAGATTTCAGAAGATAAGCAAGTCATTCTCCTTTTGTTAGGAAGCCGTAACTCAGAAATCGTGACAGTCGCGCCTATTCTGCAGAGGGCCGCTGAAGAGATTTGTGAAAACGATGCGAACCGAATGGTCATATGTGTCGTAGCCGATAGTGTAAGAGAGAAAGTAGAAGCGTGGAGTAAAGATTGGACGTTTCCATTTTTTATTTCATCCGATGAGGCTGAAAAATCTGATGCATTTGCATCAGCTGACATTGCTTTAGCTTGTTCAGGCACAGTTACGACAGAAGTGGCGCTTCAAGGTGTGCCACTCGTCATTGGTTATAAAATTGGATGGGTAACTTGGCTCATCGCTAGATTATTTTTGATGAAATCAAAATTCATTACACTTTTAAATGTCGCAGCAGACCGAGAAGTTGCTCCAGAGTTTATTCAAACACGTTTTACCGTCCGCAATTTGAAGAATGCTGTTGAACGATTATTGAGCAACACGGATTTAAGACAAAAACAGATTCTTGAACAAAACTTAGCTTTGGAGAAAATGGGTCGAGGTGGAGAAGGTGCCTCTAAAATTTCGGCGAAGAAAATTTTAGAATTAGCGAAATAGACTTCTAAATTGTTTTAGACATATAAATAAAAAAGGCCTGACATGTAATTGTCAGGCCTTTTTTTGTTTTGCTTAGATTAAACGATTTAGCGTTTGTTTACCGGCACGTAATCGCGGACTGGAGCACCAGTATAGATTTGGCGAGGACGTCCAATGCGTTGAGTCGGGTCTTCGATCATTTCTTGCCATTGAGCGACCCAACCAACTGTACGGGCCAATGCAAATAGCACTGTGAACATTTCTGTTGGGAAGCCCATCGCTTTCAAAGTGATACCTGAATAGAAGTCGATGTTCGGGTATAGTTTTTTCTCTACGAAATATGGGTCTTCGAGTGCGATACGCTCAAGTTCGATAGCCACTTGTAGAAGAGGGTCGTTGTGAGCACCAACGGCCTCTAGAACCTCGTGACATGTTTTCTGCATCATTTTAGCGCGAGGGTCGTAGTTTTTGTAAACTCGGTGCCCAAAGCCCATCAAACGGAATGGGTCTGATTTGTCTTTAGCGCGCGCAATGTATTCAGGAATACGATCTACAGAACCAATTTCTTGTAGCATGTTCAATGCTGCTTCGTTTGCTCCACCGTGTGATGGGCCCCAAAGACAAGCAACACCTGCAGCCATACAAGCGAATGGATTAGCACCAGAAGAACCAGCTAGACGAACTGTAGATGTTGAAGCGTTTTGTTCGTGGTCGGCGTGTAGGATGAATATGCGGTCCATAGCACGCGCCATTACATCCTGAACTTGATAGTCTTCTGCAGGGACTGCAAAACACATGCGTAGGAAGTTTGCTGCATAACCAAGGTCATTTCTAGGAGAGATGAATGGTTGACCGATTGAGTATTTGTGAGCACGGGCTGCAATCGTCGGCATTTTTGCGATCAAACGGTGAGCAGAAATCAAACGGTGTTTTGGATCATTGATGTCTAGTGAATCGTGATAGAAAGCAGAAAGCGCACCAATCGCTCCAGTTACAATCGCCATCGGGTGAGCATCTCTGCGGAACCCTTCAAAGAAGCGATCAAACTGTGTGTGGATCATCGTGTGGTTTGTAATTGTGTGCTTGTATTCTGTTAGTTCTGCTTCTGTCGGAAGTTCACCATTTAATAGAAGATAACACACTTCAAGGAAATCTGATTTCTCAGCGAGTTGATCAATAGGGTAACCTCTGTGCAGAAGAATACCTTTTTCACCATCAATAAAAGTGATTTGGCTTTCACAGCTACCTGTTGAGGTAAATCCAGGATCGAGTGTGAAACGCCCTGTTTGTTTGTTCAACGTTGAGATGTCTATTACATCCGGGCCGAGAGTACCTGAGTATATAGGCAATTCCGCAGTTTTTCCAGCAACGTTTAGAGTCGCGGTACCATTTGGTTTTACTTTATTTTCCATATTATATCAGCCCCTTATGTTTTAAGTTTTGTGGTCAGTGACGGGAGGAGTCATGCACTAACCTTATTAAGTTGATCATCAATTCGACTAAGCGATTCATCCCGCCCAAGCCATTCCAACACTAAACCAAGATCTGGTGCTGGTGAGCCGCCGGTTAAAGCTGCTCGTAATGTCGGTCCAATCATTCCCATGCCGACCTCTTCGTCAGCACAGAAATCTGTAATTGCAGCTGTTAAAGCCAAGTTGTTCCATTCTGATAAGTCTTTAAACCGAATAGTTAGCTTTGATAAGCGCTCCATAGCATCTAGAGACATCTTTTTCTTCAATTTGCCAGTTATTTCTATCGGTCTAAGGTCTAATAGAAAGTTAGTTTGCATTTCTAACTCTTCAATAGTCGCAGCGCGATTTTTAATTTCTGACATTGAAGTCTTAATACGCGATTTCACTACTTGGGACAATTGATCGAAACCGTCGCGGCTAAATAGCAGATCGCACAAGCGATTATCATCAGCTTGGGCCATGTAATGAGCATTTACAGACTTCATTTTTTCGAAATCTAAGCGCCCCGGAGCTTTTCCTAGACCTGCTGTATTAAACCATTCTATGGCTTTATCTTGAGGGATGATCTCATCATCTCCATGTGACCAACCAAGACGAAGAAGATAGTTATTCATACCCTCTGGTAGGTATCCCATATCTCGATAAGCTTCGACGCCTAACGCACCGTGCCTTTTGGATAGTTTTTTTCCATCGGGACCGTGAATAAGAGGAACATGCGCGTATTTGGGCAAATCCCAGCCCATAGCCTGATAAATAGGAATTTGTCGGTAAGTATTACCAAGATGATCATCACCGCGAATAACTTGGGTGACTCCCATATCGTGATCATCCACAACGACGGCGATCATGTAGGTTGGTGTCCCATCTGTGCGAAGCAAAATAAGATCATCTATTTGACCTGCTGATACACCGACATGACCTTGGACATCATCAGTAAATTCGATGCGACCTTCATCTGGTGCACGCAAGCGGACAACATAGGACGCGTTAGGGTCTGTAGGTGTTTTGCCATCTCTATAAGGGGAGCGATAAGGCGCGAGAAGCTTATCAGCTTCTGCACGAAGGTTCGAAGCGAGGTCTTCATTGCCTTCCTTTGCTGCTATTTTAGCATCTGCGCGTTTGGCTTCACCTTGTTCGCGACGCTCGGCAAGTTCCTCTTGGCTCGTATAACACTTAAAAGCAGTGCCTTTGGAAATCATCTCTTCAACAACTTCGCGGTGACGATCAGCGCGCTGAAATTGAAAGGTTGGTTCTTCGTCGGGTGTAATGCCTAACCAATCTAAACCCTCAAAAATCGCCTGAACGGCGTTTTGGGTTGACCTCTCCCTGTCTGTATCTTCAATACGCAGTAGGAATTTGCCGTTGTTGGCTTTGGCATAGAGCCAATTGAACAATGCTGTGCGAGCACCACCAATGTGTAGATATCCGGTCGGCGAGGGGGCAAAGCGGGTGATTACCGTCATAAGAACTTTCAAAAAAACGTTTATATGTAGCAAACCTATTGGCTTGATATCGCCTCAGG